>WLWD01006131.1_pt1 | contig 153370 bp, 115 predicted proteins | sample 6712731 | NCBI WGS metagenome assembly WLWD01 (sample SAMN12718690, study PRJNA576275) | sponge metagenome | isolation source: marine sponge | host: Mycale hentscheli | place: New Zealand: South Island, Marlborough, Capsize Point | collected 2014-11-01
AGAAACTAATGAAATAGCACAGAAACTAATGAAATAGCACAGAAACTAATGAAATAGCACAGAAACTAATGAAATAGCACAGAAACTAATGAAATAGCACAGAAACTAATGAAATAGCACAGAAACTAATGAAATAGCACAGAAACTAATGAAATAGCACAGAAACTAATGAAATAGCACAGAGACTAATGAAATAGAGCAGAAACTAATAAAATAACAGAAACTAATGAAATAGCACAGAAACTAATGAAATAACAGAAACTAATGAAATAGCACAGAAACTAATGAAATAGCACAGAAACTAATGAAATAGCACAGAAACTAATGAAATAGCACAGAGACTAATGAAATAGCACAGAAACTAATGAAATAGCACAGAAACTAATGAAATAGCACAGAGACTAATGAAATAGCACAGAAACTAATGAAATAGCACAGAGACTAATGAAATAGCACAGAAACTAATGAAATAGCACAGAAACTAATGAAATAGCACAGAAACTAATGAAATAGCACAGAGACTAATGAAATAGCACAGAAACTAATGAAATAGCACAGAGACTAATGAAATAGCACAGAAACTAATGAAATAGCACAGAGACTAATGAAATAGAGCAGAAACTAATGAAATAGCACAGAAACTAATGAAATAGCACAGAGACTAATGAAATAGCACAGAGACTAATGAAATAGCACAGAAACTAATGAAATAGCACAGAAACTAATGAAATAGCACAGAGACTAATGAAATAGCACAGAGACTAATGAAATAGCACAGAGACTAATGAAATAGCACAGAAACTAATGAAATAGCACAGAAACTAATGAAATAGCACAGAGACTAATGAAATAGCACAGAGACTAATGAAATAGCACAGAAACTAATGAAATAGCACAGAAACTAATGAAATAGCACAGAACTAATGACTAGCACAGAAACTATGAAATAGAACAGGGGATAATGAAATAGCACAGAACTAATGAAATAGACACAGAGGACTTAAGGAAAATTTAGCACAGAGAACTAAGAATAGCACAGAAAAACTAAGAAATAGCACAGAAACTAATGAAATAGCACAGAAACTAATGAAATAGCACAGAGACTAATGAAATAGCACAGAGACTAATGAAATAGCACAGAAACTAATGAAATAGCACAGAGACTAATGAAATAGCACAGAGACTAATGAAATAGCACAGAGACTAATGAAATAGCACAGAGACTAATGAAATAGAGCAGAAACTAATGAAATAGCACAGAGACTAATGAAATAGCACAGAAACTAATGAAATAGCACAGAGACTAATGAAATAGCACAGAGACTAATGAAATAGCACAGAAACTAATGAAATAGCACAGAAACTAATGAAATAGCACAGAGACTAATGAAATAGCACAGAGACTAATGAAATAGCACAGAAACTAATGAAATAGCACAGAGACTAATGAAATAGAGCAGAAACTAATGAAATAGCACAGAGACTAATGAAATAGAGCAGAAACTAATGAAATAGCACAGAGACTAATGAAATAGCACAGAAACTAATGAAATAGCACAGAAACTAATGAAATAGCACAGAAACTAATGAAATAGAGCAGAAACTAATGAAATAGCACAGAAACTAATGAAATAGCACAGAGACTAATGAAATAGCACAGAAACTAATGAAATAGCACAGAAACTAATGAAATAGCACAGAGACTAATGAAATAGCACAGAGACTAATGAAATAGCACAGAAACTAATGAAATAGCACAGAAACTAATGAAATAGCACAGAGACTAATGAAATACCACAGTACCTAAGTGAAATAGTACGGGTAAGTGTGCACTAGCCTTGGAATGTACAGTTTAAGTAGCTTCTAGTTGGAGACTATGCCATTTCTTAGCACAGAAATTCTACCTGTATTAGACAGGAATTTTTTTCAACAGATTAAGAGGAGCCATAAGTTGAAAACAAAGTTCCAGAGGAAGCTAATCCTGAAATACAGAGATAGTGAGTGAACGATACAGTGTAGTTACAGTGCAAATGATTTTTTTTTTTTAAGCTGGCCTACTATTACCGAGTAATAGCATGGGTAACTTGTGCTATTAGGGATCAATAAAACTCGTCAAGCAATTGAAATAGCATGAGGCAAAGCCGAGTGCTATTAATCCCAAATAGCACGGTTACCCGTGCTATTACTCATACATATCGGCAGTTAAGACAGACAAAAACTGCTATTAAAATTAATAGCTATTTAAATAACATGCTGAATCTGCTAAGCAAACCAGACAAGCACATGATGTGAAGAAAAAAATTAAAATTTAATGTAGTAAAAAATGTCATGCTACATTGATACCATATTATGGATTAAGAAAATACTAATAAAATTAACTCATCACACAATTTAAATAATTTGTTTCAATTGGCAATTAAGTGAGGTAAAGATCAACTAATGGCTAGTATAATTGTAAATCAGTAGATTTACCTGAAAATGCTGTCAGGCCACGTTTCAAGTTGCAGTTGGGCACGTGTGTCGCTGCCAGACGAGCTCGCAAGGTTCGTAGCAGTGTGAGCTATAACACATGCACACGCATACACACAAATTAGGGAGATACCCAAAGAAAATATTTTATATAGGAGGCTGAAGGTGGGAGGTGAAGAGGCTGAAGGTGGGAGGTGAAGAGGTTGGAGGCCTCCCGAAGTTTTTTGGAAGAAGGCCTGAACAGTCCAACATTTTACACTATTATATTAACTCTGGGGAAGCCCTTTCAATAAAGCATCTTGTAGTATCAGGGATAACATGACTCATAATTGACACTTTGCAGTTTTTGTTGCTGTGAGTTAGAAAAATGTAACATAGGACCAAATTTGTACCACTAGCCCCACCCAAACTTGAAGTGTCTCAGCCGCTTATGCTTTTAACACTCCAATTAGCACTTTGGTGTTAGCTACAACATTTTCTCCAGGTTACCTCGCTGCCCCCAGATTGGGCGGCCTTCATCTCAGCTGTCTCCAATGCCTCCAGCAAGGTCTCATTCTTACTGCTGACAGCTGAGAGAACTTCCAGTAAATCCTGCAACTGGTCAAATAAACTTGTAGAATCCTTTAACACAGATTCTGCATCTCCCTGAGCTCCATTGGAAGCCATATTCACTTCAGATGATAGGCAGAGTAGTTATTTAGAAAAAATCCCAGGTCACTATGGTAGCCAGCCCCACCCCTTATTGTGTCTACCCCCGCAGCAATACGAGCGCATGCGTCAATTGTTCCAATTGTAAGCAAGTAAATAAGTAATATTGAATTAAAAAAAAAAAGAAAAAAAGAAGACAAGAAACGAACCTTATGGCGAATGGTTAGCCACTACTTTTACCGTGTAGAGAGTTCATTATGACTGTTTGCTGTTGTAGCAGAAGATGTCAGCGCAGCGCTAAACAGCGTGAGGCATGTTGTTTTGATACTGTCAGGAAAAGGCGGTGTCGGAAAGAGTTCCGTCGCTACTCAGCTCGCGCTGTCTCTCGTGAACGCAGGAAAGAAGGTCAGCTTGTAACTTGTATTTGTTCCTTGGTACTGTCAACTAATTATTTATTGACGATCATTTACCGATCTATTTGTGGGCGTGGCTGATGATTCGACGTGCAGTTTTCAAGTTGTTAGTTTCTAGTTTGTAGTGCAGAGCACGTATAATGAATTTATAGTGATAAGTGTGATATGTCTTACAGTATAGAGTGTATGAACTGTTCAGGCGCAAAGGATAAGAGTGATTTCAAAGTTTGAGGGATGTAAATCACAGAGTTGAACCTGTCATGTAAACGTTGAAAAGTCTGTGATTTGGTGTGAACACATGGGTTCTTTTTAGTAACTAATTCTTATCAACCATTATTTTACAGCAAAACATAAATGGAAAAAAAATACGAACTAGAGTGTATTACAGCTAAGGCCACTCCAAGTCAGTAATTCGTTTCTGGTCCTTTCCCTTGATCAATTGACACGCGCGGGCGGGCGGTGATTAGGACTTCAGGACTATTTCTAGAACTACATAGTAATTAGCTTTTTATAATAAAAATACATGTACTTTTTTTAATTTAGATATACTACAATGATTTTTAAGAACAAAAATGAGAAGCAAAGAATAAAATCTGCTGGCTATAGATTGCTAGAAGCTACTCAGTAAACATGCACTTAACCTGAAAAATTATTGTAGGCCTAATTTTTTCTCAATTAAAAAAACTTCGTTAAAATATGATTTGAAGCTAAATGCAAGGCAATACATTAGCTATGACCTAAAAGTTATTGCTTATTGCCAGAAATATGCAAGTAAACACTAGCCTAGTCTTTTCCTTATTAAAAATACTTCCTTTAACATGACTTTTTCTTATAGCAAAGGAGTGGAAAAATAAAATTTTGACCTACTGCAATAAGACACAGTAAACATGCAATTGGCCTTAAAATACTTTTTTCGTCATTGGCGAGCGAGCGTAGCGAGCGAGACACTTACAGGGGTAACACAATCGAAAATCGGGGATGTTTGTTTATTTATTTATTTATATATATGTTTGGACGTATGTATGTCATTTTGTACTTTGACCCTCCGTATTTTTGTGTTCGCTCCGCGTTCGACCCCGTCCCAATCTTCACTAAACAGAATCCTCGGGTCTAGCGACCATTACCCGTATCGCCTTAGAAATTGAATTGTTTACGGCTTTGAATTGTTTTGCGGGTGCAGTTAAAACTCAAAAACTTATGGGAGCTCCATTTCTATTCGAGTTAGTGGCGGTGGTAAGTTAATACGCTATTTGACACAGTTATAAGCCCTACTCAACAGTGTTTACTTGAAAATGCATTGTCCTCTAGACGAATCACGAAGGTAAGTCTTGCGTAGGTATGTTCAGTTGTGTGAAAGTATTGTGCGTTACAACTACTATTAAGAATATCACAAATAAAATTTTAAATAACGTGACTTGATTTTGTTGCTTCTTTTTCAATTCAAACAGTTGCGGGGAGCGGTTACTATGGCATTGAAACCCCTTTACCACATACATAATTTTAAAACTCGACTTTATTTTAGTAGCTTGAGTGTTAGTTGTTAAAATCAATCATTTAACAATAGTGTAGTTTAAGGCTCGCTCGCCATTTGTGCTCAAGCACACCACTAGTTAATAATATTGTTGATGAATCATGAAAAGAATGAGAATGCAAACAACAAAAATTACTTCGTTTTGATGACTGGCTTGTCACATGATTGACACTGAGGATAGTTCTTATACTAGCACTATCATAATTGTCTATGGACTGAGCACAGTAGATACAGATTGGTTCATACTTTGCAGTATAGTAGAGAAATTCAATAGGGTCTCCACAAGCCAGAGTACGCACACACACCAAGTCACACAGCTCTGGGGCTATGTCTAGTTCCTGCAATGGTGCACCACATGAAAATGACATTCCACTCAGAGAGTTCTGGAGTGATGAACGTTGGATGGAGTTTAACTTTCGCAAGGCATACACAAGCCGCCACATTCCACACTCCTCACACTCTATCATAAGGTTAGCGTTCTTGACATGTTGTAACTTCCCATGAAATGGAAGAGAACAGTGTTTTGAAGATTTCTTGACAGAGGACGGTCGGTGCTTTTCTGTAGTCTCTGTATCATACACTTCTTCAAAAGCCATGAAGTGTCCATCAGATCCAGGCATGGGATCAGGAAATGGCTTTAACGAATCAAATATTACTCTTGATAAACGAATTAGTTTGCACAGAGCACAAGTGTGTACACCACATTTTTTTATCTCAAAAAAAAATAGTGACGCTGTCGAGTACAGTGGTCCAAATAGGCAGACAAATTAGGAAAACTACCCAAATCTGATTTCTTGTGAAGATCATCCGGTGATGGTACATCAGCAAGAATATCAGAAAGAGAATTCCACAAAACTGTCATCTGTTCATTTTCTGCTGCAGCTGACGATTTGATGTGCTTATCTTTCAACTTCAATCTGCCAAATATGCTGGATACAAGACATTTCACTGGTTCAACTGAATCTAGAGCTTCAGTTTGACATTCTGGCCACTTTGCTGCTGCTCTTCGAAGAACACTGAGGCTGTTGCAGTTGCGTGCTTCTGCTTCAAACCTCTCATCACGTGCTTGACGTTGTAATCCTACAGACTGCAGTCCTAAATTAAGGGTAGACATCACCCTTTCCACAGGATTACGCCAACTGTGACAAGGAGCTGTCCTGGCTGCCAAGAGGTAGGCAAGAACAGGCATAGCAGTGACACTTTCACCGACAGATATGTCAAGCGATGGTCTGGGCCACCATCAGTGTAGATGCATAAAATAGGCTTGGAAGTTACACCCTCTGCAGACAAATAATTTCCTAGTTCACAAGCATGTCTGAGAGGTGATGATGGCTGAAACGCAGCATCTTTCAAACAAACATTAACTTGACCTCGATACCATGAACCTGAAATTTCAGAGGGGATATCCACTAACAATGAAACTGAAGGGATGAGACTAAATTTAGAAAAATCATGATCTGATACTTCAAATGAACAATTTCCAGGAATTATCACTCTTCTACCACGCTCAGTGGCAGCAAGCGGTTCCCCAGGGTCTCCTATTTTTACTCGATGCTTGTCATCAAGACAGACAAATGTAGACTGATCACGAAATTTCAGCAAAAATTCCCTCTCATACCTAAAAATAGCCGCAGCATAGTGTGAATCCTCATGCTGAAGTCTCCATTGCCGGCGTTGCACACAAAACTTGACATTCAACCGGCCAGTATAGTGGCACGAAACCTTACTATGAGTAGACTTTGGCCAAAACTGGAGCCTTAGCCATTCTTGAGAAGGAATAGCAACACCTGGAGGACATTCCTTAATAGCTTGCTCATGAAAATCTCGAACAGAAATGGCTTGTGCCAAATGCACAACTTGACCATGACGCCGGTCATCTACAGCCGTTCCCACCGTCTCATTAGGCGTGAACAAACGTCCCAAAATGCATCATATTTCACATGACCAGCAGATGAATTCAATGATCGAAGATCAATAACAGTATTGGGGTCTTCAGGTTCCATTTCAAGAATTAGTTCCACTCTCTTGTCAATCTCAGCTTCTGCTAAATTAGAAGAAACAGAACGATCACCACTAATTTCTCGGTAAAATGCCCTTAATACTGCTGGCTTAATGCCATGCATTACCCGACCAAATTTAGCAAACAAAGCACGCTTCATTGCTCTTGTATGATATTGAGGAAGCAAAGGTTTGATTACTTCCACAACAGAGACACTTTTTTCAAAAACAGTTTCCACTGAGTCATTATCACCATATTTCCATAAAAAAAGTCAGATTTCCACAGTTATTTCCAGGTGAATATGTCAACATAACCACAGGAATGTTCAGTCCACTTTTAAGGTTGTTTATAAACATGTAACGTTCACGGGACTGATCTGGACTAATATCTGAGAGGCAAGTATGCTCATAGGAATCTAAATTACTCAAAATTTGTACAAGCTTTGTCATAGCATGGATAAGACATGCCTGATTTTTTAATAATCGAAACAGAAAGTGATTCTGATAGCTGTCGCACAGGAACAGGTGAATGGTGATTCTTTTTAACCTTCTTATTTTGAGAAGAAAGCTTATCACTGTACTCAGTAAGACAACCAGCAAGCCTCTCGACATAGGGCTTGAAGCTCTGAAAGTTGGAGCCATTCCAGTAAGCACTCTGTAAGCAACCAAACAGGGAAGAAGAATGGGCTTCAACAACTGATGCAGACATGTTCTTGGCAACTCGCTTTCTATGCTTTGATAATTCAGGTTTATTATAGCCTTGAAACTGAGTAACAAAATCTGGAAGCTTACAGCTCTGTTTCTCAAACACGTGAACACGCCCATCAATGTACCACAAGCAATCAACAAGTACTGAAACAATTTTTTTTCCAAGAGTATCAGCATGGTCACCCTTCCAAGACAGTCCCTGCTCCTCCAAAAAGTCAATCACATTGTTATACAAATCATCCCGTTTATTAAGGCTTGATTTTTTTTATGGTAGTCTTGGCCGGCAAAGATTTCTTTGAAGCAGCCATCAATACCTCAGATACTGATCTGCTACAACAAGCAACATTGCCTGATTCACCAGCAATTACTATGTACTTTAAAAATGGACCAAATGTAGATACTGCTTGCTGCACTTCAACTTCTAAATCAATATGATCCAGGCTATCTTTAGAGCGACCCAGAAAGGCCTTTGCTAGTGAATACTCAGAAAAATCTGGAAACCTACGTTCATAGAATGCCCTGATAGACTCCTTTCCTGGATCTGCAGGCATGATCTTCCAGGGTGATACTGTACGGGTGTCAGATACCACAGAAACATTGACTAGAGCCATGCCAGGAAAAAGACTAGTCACAAGAGCTCAAGGGAAAGATGAAAAACAAAAAACACTGACAAGCGAATTGCAACGTATGCAAAAAAAGTGTGTCATCATGTGATTTTTGCAACGTCAGCAAAGTCGTCAAAATTAGGAGGTTGTGTATTTCCAAGAGGGCGGTGGACCAGAAACTAATGATTGACTTGGAGTGGCCTAATTGTTTCCTATTTCCAGCCACTTTCAGGGGATTAACCATCTTATTACTGGAATAAAAATGCCAAAATAGGTTCGTTTGATTTATTATTTTTTTAATTAGCAATTACTATAGAAAACATGTATGTTGAGTAAAAATGATTTTTTAAAAAATATTGCACAATAACCACTATTATTGCTTTCTACTATCATTAGGCTTACGAATATTTTTGCTACAAAATGCTTCATCTTGACCCAACTTGTCTTTGTTATCAGCCAAAATATATACATCACCAAAAAATGACATGATACAGTACATGAGAGTACATGTTTGTATCAAATCTGCTCTCAAAAAGCCATTTTACTTTTGTCACCATAGTTTCACCCTGTTAGCGATCACTATCGACCAGCCAATGCTCATATTTGATAAAATGATAGATGTATTGTAAAATTGATGAATACAGTGTTATTTATTCATATATTAGGATTGTATAAAGTCCAATCTTGGCTGATGCTTCTAATCAGAGCAGTCACCATTGTGTGAAACATGGGGGCACCTTACATTTCACACAAAATGTATTAGTCCTTTTGCAAGATTTTTTTTTGTCTGAAAACCAAAACACTATTAGTTTTCTCTTAATACGACAATGTCTACCTCATATCTACTTGACAGTTCTGACAGAGAAATACTGGCCATCTTGACCTGTTAGGAACTAATTGATAATCTCTATTAACATGAAAAAATCCATTGTAGCTTCAAGATAATGGAAAAACATGAACATTTCAGTTATCCGAACACCTCTCGGTCCCAACCTGTTCAAATAAGTAACTGAAGTTCTACTGTGCAACAGGGACAGAGAGTCGTGTGTATGCTGCTGCTGTAGTATTTACACTGATTGCAGTGGCTAGCTTCATTTCCCTTGCACTTGTGTGTCATCAGTTGTAATAATCTATGAAGCTATTCAGGCTCACAAAAGGAAGCTTTACATTTACTATCTTCTTATTGCACCATTGGTTTCAAAGTAATAATAATTGGTACAGATGTAGTCTGTCTGCTCAAGTGATAAAAGTATACACAAGTTTAGAAGGGAGAGAGAGAGAAATTATCAAGGAGTTGTGATTTTAGCAATCCTGGAAGGGTCTAAACTCTGCAATGTCATATTATTAATAGAGATTTACTAATAATATATTGGTCTATAGTTTATCTGTATCTGTACCATTATATTTCCAATTGCATAAAAATTTACTGTTAAAAATGTGGTCTAATATCTATCAGTTATTGATACCAGTTACAGAGATTGGACCTAGGAGAGTTTGGTTTGAGTACAGTCACATACTGTAGTCCTATATGGGAAAATGTATAGAGACAGGGTGAGGGGAGGAAGAGAGAGAGTTGCACATGTAGCACTCAAGTACTTATGACCTAGAAGGTTGTTTTAGTCAGCACACATTTTATATACTGTTTAACTTTTGAGGGAAAAAATCCTGAAGGGTATGGTCTGTTGGGATTGTTATTTCCATAATTTTGAGTAATATCAGAATGAGTAAGTGCCTGTAATAATTCGGGGTTTTTTTTTTTTTTAATGAGCCCTTGATGAACTACTGTGCTTTTTGTTGTTGTATTGCTGCCTTAGGTTGGTATATTGGACATAGATCTGTGTGGTCCCAGTGTGCCTAGAATGCTCAATGTGGAAGGAGCTACGGTTCATCAGTGCTCTGAAGGGTAAGGTGTGGCAGCCGCACTTGACTACAATTCCCAGCTTGGTATCCTGTAATGTTTTGCGTGCAGGTGGGTGCCAGTATTTTCTGACAGTTCACAAAAGCTAGCTGTGATGTCCATTGGATTTCTACTGAAGAATAAAGATGATGCTGTTGTGTGGAGAGGACCAAAGAAAAACGGTATGGCATGTGTGAAGAGTTATGGGTGGGGTGATCAAGAGGATTTAGGATTTTCTTGTGTTTATTATTGTGATTATCCATTTTAGTTGTATACTAGTTTAATTGATAATGAGTGCCTTAAGCTCATTACTAATATATAGAGACAAAATTTACTACGTTAACATAAACTCATTTTTCACTTCCTTCATTGTGTTATTGTTAGTAATTAAAACACTTTAACCTCGAGAGATTTTCATCAGATAAAAAATTAGCTGAAGGCCTTTCGGGGTTGAAACATTTTGAAACCAGTCACTACTACTACAAATGAACATGAACATAGAAACTCATTTCTATTCCATTTCCTCATATTATTATTTTATTATTGCTATCATCATTGTTATTAATTATTATTATTGTTATTACAAATTATTTTCCTTGTCTTTAGCAATGATCAAACAGTTTCTCACCGACGTGATGTGGGGAGAGAGAGACTATCTCCTCATAGACACGCCCCCAGGGACTAGTGACGAACACATCACTGTAGTGGAACAGCTCAAGAAGATCAAGATGGATGGGGCAGTAGTTGTCACCACCCCACAAGTATGTATGTATGTATGTGTGTTTGCATTTTCACATGTTGTCTTTAATTATCAGGAGCATGCGTATCTTGGTGTTATAGGGTGTGGCATTGTCTGATGTTCGGAGAGAGCTAACATTCTGTCGTAAAACAGGTATCAAGGTCCTCGGTATCGTTGAGAACATGAGTGGGTTTGTGTGTCCTCACTGTTCGGTGAGTATAACTAGAATTTTATTGCACCTTAGCTATGTATGATTCATTTCTCTGTAGCAACCATAGAGGTGTTTAATTCATTATTATGAGTAATAGTTGACCCATTTCGCACCACTAACCATATTAATGAAACGTATTTCTACAGGAGTGCAGTAATATATTTTCTACCGGTGGAGGAGAATCACTGGCTGAACTATGCAAAGTGCCATTCCTGGGCGAGTTGCTACATGACAAACACATGACATGTACTGAACAGTATTGTACTTAAAAAGGTTGAAATAATAATAACAATCTTTATTATTATTATTATTTATTAATATTATGCTGAAGTAAAAATTAGAAGTCTAATTATAATATGGAGTGAAATTGTAATTACGTATTTAAAAAAAAAAAAGGAGAACCATGTAAAGAACAAGACCTGCCATATAGACACTACAACAGAAGCTAGGTGGGACGAAATACCACAATCTTATGCTGCACTTTTTAAAGTGTACTTTATTTATGGAATTTTGACTAACCAACTTTTCCTCCATGTGGTATTCCAGGTCGAGTGCCACTAGATCCTCGAATGACCCAATGCTTGGAAGAAGGCAAGAGCTACGTTGATGCTTTTAATGGAGCTCCAGCCCAAGCTGCCTTGGACAGTATAGTAGGTAAAGTGTTGGCAGAACTAGAAGGAAGCACATCTGATTCTTCTAACAGAACGCAGTAATCAATTAATTCAGGCTAGTAATCAATTAACTGTTTTATCATAACCTTTTTCAAATTTCAATTCTTTAATAAGCAAATGTTATTTACGTAAAATGTATAGCTTGTAATTTGGTAGTAATGGGTATTACATTGCGTACAGAGTGTAGTATACTAACATAGCCAAAACTAAAATAAATGTCTATTCCCACTGTTAGTGAGACACTGGTTTTCCACTGAACTCGTCCTCCCCATCTGACATTGTCTTGTATGCTAAATGGTAGTTATCCACAAAAGTTTTAGCCTTTGCTCTAGTCTTATTTTTCATTTTTTTGCGCTCCTCCAAATGTTCACTTTCGGTGCGCTTGTGATGCACATTTTGTTTTCCACGCTTGATAGTTGGAAGTGTCTTGGGAAAGAGATATTTCTCAGTTGAATACCTACGCTTCCATAAGCCTAACGGTTTCTTTTTGCCCTTCTTGACTGTTTTTTGGGTGTCTGTGGCAGATGGAGACCAGGAACCATTCACTTTTCTATCAAAAAATAGATAAATGATAAGTAAATAAATACATTTTTTTAAAAAGTCTGCTTACTATTCCACAATGCAAAGGGACAGTTAATTAATTTGTGTGTTTATTTGAGTTAGATTTTTAACTACTTTTCATTTTATTTTTTAAGGTTATAAAAAAAAGCAAGAACAGTGAAATGGACTTTATTTAAATATCCCATGTAAATAGTACAGTGACTGCACCTTTTAATAATACTGCAGTGAGGAGAAAAAATTGTTGTACTAAAGTCATATATCAAGTGTCATTTGTTGCACTAAGCTATAAATATTTTGCGACATGCATATTTAGGAATAATTTAGGACTTTATTGTGAATTGCGCAATCCATACTAAATTAGTGATTGTTTGGGACGAAATACAAGTAAATAGATGGAGCGAAAAAACTGAAGTAGAATATTAGAATCGACAAAGAAACAACTATTGAGGGATGAGGCTGGGAATGGTACATCTGTGGTAGAGGCTTGTTTTACCTCTAAGGAGCCAAAGCATGCATGAAAGCCCTAGCTATACATGTTAGCTGAGGATTTACAATGTAATGACACAGAGAGCTATTGGATCCTTTACCTTGCACCATCTGTAGTCAACAAAATACCATCAGTTTTTTTACCAGTCTTTGTCTTTTTCTTAGGCAGAGTCAAGCTCTCTGTTTTATGAATGGGTGACAGACTCAAGTAGTAACGATCATTCTGTTGCTTCTCCCTTTCCCGACTCTCTTCTGTGACCAAGATTGATGAAGAGTTGTGTGGTACATTTAGCTCCGTATTATCAGATGGTTGATCTCCCACCGAGGAACTCTGCAACGTGGTGCTCGGGTCAACCAGAAATGGCGAACTGGCTAGAGTTGAGTCGTCGTCTAAGGTATAAGACGAGCTCTTGTTGACGGCCATGCTGCTCATCTCCATCAGCGAAGAGCTGATGTTGCTGGGGTGGTCATGGTCTGCAACCATCACAGACTCCTTAAGTGCAATGATCTGCTCTTGTAGAAGCGGTAAGTTTTGTATTGAATGCAATTCATCATCTGTGGATGGTGAGGAACTGAAAGAAGGACTCTTATCTTGTAAGAAAGCTAGACTCTCCAATAGTTGGCCTTCCATTGAAGATGGCAAACTAGGTACAGGCCTTCTACTTGACATAGAGTCAGGGACATTGGAGCTGTTTTCTGCCATGAAAGAGCTGTGCAAAGCCATATTTTTATCTTGCCCAGGTTGGTTCTGGTAGTGACTGAAGGAAGAGTTTGGAATGGTACTTGTGTCCTGGTAGAAGGAACTTGGATTTGGGTCCTCAGAACTCTTGTAGGAATGCCCAGACTCTTGACTACCAACTGCTTGCTGATCATCTATTAAAGTTGGATGGTTGTCCATGTTCTGGGTCCTAACTTCACTGGGTAATGAAGTTTTAGGTCTGATAGGTTGTAATTTTTTCTTTTTCTCTATTTCAACTGGATCAGTTTTAGACTTTTCTGGTGCTGCTGGAGTTGAATAAGACTGGTTTGTATTACCTTGCATTGTTTTGAACTGCACGTGTGTAGGCTCAATTTCGTCTGTCATCCGTTTGCTTACCTTTCTGGTTGTAACTGATTTGGGTTCCTTCTTGGTTTGGCATTCAGCTGATGTTTGCAACTCACGTTTTTTAGATTTCTTCATCTCCCGTGTTTTTACTTGAGATGAATTCGGCTTCGTGTGAGACAAATCTAAGCTGTCATTATGAATATGGGATTGTGCTGATTTTTTATTCATAGGAAAAGAGGTATCCTTTGTAACAATGTGATTAATTGGCATTTCTGGATCAAATGTCCGGTACATTTCACCAAGGACGGGAATCGATTCGCCAGAAGATTGTTGAAATTCGCTTCCAGTGCCACTCTCAGATAGCAGTACATCCTGACCATAGCTAGCATTAGCAAATGACAGCCCAGAGTCCTGCATTCTCCTGTGGTACTTGAAGAATCTGCGAAGAGCCACATCCTCCTCCATTGTCCTGACAGATAGGGATATGTTGGGTTCATATTTTTTGTCCATTTTATTCATGTAGCTCTGGCTCCCAGGAGTTGAACTGGTGCTCTCAAACTCTCCGCCAACGAAGCCGTTGTGTGAGTATTCTGGGATGCAGTGATCTCCTTGAAATTGCGTAATGCCAGTCATTAAATCGTAGTCTGAAGAAGTCTGAATGTTTTGATGAGCTAGTTCCTGCCGGTGGTATTGAGTGCTTTTGTTGCGAGCATCGTGTCTTGGAGACACTAGAATGTCTGTCAGCTGGTGCCTTGGAGATTCATCGTCTGTGTGTTTGCCTTCATATTGGATGGGCGGGTCACCTCCACTGAGCGTGTGTCGTCTTACTAGAGTATATTTCACCGAGTTATCTGGCTGGTAAGTTATGGGCCTCAGTTGAGAGTAGTCTTCTTTGACTTGCCCTAAGTGTTTGTTATGGTTCCGCAAGCTTTTGTTCATAGTAGATTTAGCTGAAATAGGCGGTGAATGTTTAGACACTGCTGAAGCATAATCATCGCTTAGAATGGACCCATGAGTTGCCTGGACAGATGATTCAGCAAAGCTCTTTATTTGATTGGCAGCATATTCCTCAAGAGATGGTATATCTGTGCTGGTTTTTAAGTTCTTGACAGAAGCAATGGAAGACTTCTTAAATATTTTACGTGATTTCCGTTGCTCTGATGACACTTCCATTGATCCGCCTTTGGTTTCATTGGGATTACGTAATGAGTGAGTGGTTGTCTTGGTAACCTGACTTGCCTCAGCTGGTGACCATTGGTGATATGAGAAGCTGCTACTTTTATTTGTTCTTTTATCTAACTTCTCTTTTACCTTTTCATTGGACACTCCTTGGCAGGACACAGAGTGCCGAAAAGATGGCCGGCCGAAAGTATCTTCCAAAGTTTGCAACATATCTTGGTGAACCGGTGAGCTATGTCCGCTGAATGAAGTAGAGTTAAGTGATGCTCCGGACACGTATCTGACACAGTATTTGCCAGATTGTGGCTTGCGCTCCAAATGACGCCCTCCAACTGTGCTGTAATTTGATTCAAAGAAAGATATGTCATTCATGAATGTTTCAATGGCTTTTAGAGAAAAATCTGGGTCCAGCGGTTTCACCTGAAAGATCCGTTTCTCATACAAATAAATGCTCCTAGAATGATGCTTGTCATATTCGACTGAGTGTTCTTTTTCTAGCTTGCTTTGGTTCAGGGTTGCATCCTGCTGAGAGTCCAGTTTTTCCAAAAGTGCGCCAACAGCTTTTTCTGAAAGTGAAGGATCTAACTGCTCTGACTTTACAGGACCTAAAGGCAAGCCTAAACCATCCAAGAATGCTTCAATAGCTTCCTCCACTTGCGAATCTTCCAAGTTACCCATAAATGATGAAATTGCTTCTGCTGACAAAGAAGGGTCTAAGCTCTTCAGAAAGGACTTTACTGCATCCTTTAAGAATATGGGATCAATACCCTGGAGTGAAAGTCTTGAACTTTTTGTGGATTGGGCTCCCATTGCTCTCTCTGCGCTGGAAACTGTCCTCATAATATGTGTCACAGAGGGCCTGATTTCATCTAATAGAGAGTGAAATGCTTTCAAAGATCGTTCAGAATCCCAGTGTTTTTTGTTTAGAAGTGTCGCTCTGTTTTTCCTGTCACTGAAGTACCGATCACCAGTGTCTTTAGCTGAAAGTGAATCATCAACATCTTGTAGAAATAGTCCTATTACATGAGACATTGTGGCCTGATTCAGTGACTTAGTAGAGTCATATTTTGTATCCATTACAGTCAGGTCTAATTCTGTGAGGAGAATTTCTATGGCACTAGCTGATTCAGTTTTGTCTAGATGGACCGTAAAGGAATCTACAACCTTGTCTGAGATGGAAGGTTCTAATTCTTTAAGAAACAACTGTATGGCATTGATAAGCTGTGAATGACTGAAGTTGTCTGCCCATACTTTGGTTCCTCTGTCAGTATCTGTTGTAGCTGGAGCTTCTGTGACTTGAACATCCGGTATGTGTGTGTTTAAAGGTGATGCAGTTAAAGTAGGCACTGCTCTGCTCTGCTGCTGACTAAATAGTGGAAGTTTAGAACTAGTTTTAGGTTTGGATGTCTTGCTGGTTGGTTGCTCCAATTCTGTAACTTTTGAACTGCTTGAATGACCTTTGGAAGTAGCTGTTTGGTTTTTTATGCCTACATGCTGGGGGTTGACACTTTTTAGTCCTTTTGGTTGCTCACTTCTATGTTGACTTGCTTCATTATTATCATCTTTTTCAGTTGGTGTAGGTTTTACAGGTGAATTGTGGACCTCTGCTTTTGTAAGTATTGCCCCTCCTGCTTTGGGCGTGTCCCTGCGTACCAATGGTCTATTTACCATATGGAACCTCTTGTGATGTTCAACATTTGCTGCAAGTTTCTTTGGCTTTTTCTGGAGTGCTGGCCTAGGAGATGTCTTTGTTTTAATGGCTGACACTTCTCGTAGTGGTGCTGCCCCAAGTTTGGTTTCTTTTGTCTTTATCTTTTTATGCTGACCATAGACTTCAGCTAGTTCTCTAATCTTAGAACTGGGCTTCTCCTTTCTTACACTATGCTTGTGTTTAAAATTACCTACACTGTGAACTTTCTTTTCTACTGATTTCGCATCATCACTTGTTGCCTTTCCAGTTTTTTTCTTGAAGTCTGTAGTCGATTCGTAGACAAGCATAACATCACCATCGACATATTTGGTCAATTTTTCATCTTTCCTTTTTTGAATTTTTACAAATTTGTCATCGCTGATTTTTCTCCTCTTCCTTTGAATTATCTTCCATCTTCTTCTAACTGTGCTTGAGAACTTCTCCAGGTTTAATAAACACGCAATTACCTACAAATAACAGCAATATACAGTCTTTTAAACAATTTACTGAAATGGGCTTATAAAAAAAAACTGAAGGAGAAAAAACTACTTAAGATTTGGTCAACAAGATGTAAAGTAAAATAACATTTTTTCCAATTGCAACCTGGAAGCTAGACTGCATTTCATTTGTTGAAGTGTCTATATTTCAACTGATTAGCACTATAATAATAGAGCTCTTGCATGCATTTCACTTCAATGTTATCAAGGCAACAAGCACTGATGGTTCACTCCTCTACTTCATTGTGTTTAGAAATGCTATTTGGTGATGATGGGAAAGATTAAAAAATTAAAAATTATTTATTGACTTTATTAAACTAATATTTCTCCTATTCTCAAGGTGAAGGATATTGAATTAACGTAGTAGTGACATGTAGTATATGCTATTATATTACCTCTTTAAAAAAGATGTCAAATCACATCTACATTCAATAACTAAACGTGTGACACATGTAAATACAACACGTTCGAAAATTCTGTGAGAATTGTGGTGAATTAACTTGTATTACTAACCATACAAGGAATTAATAGTAGATACAAAGTAAGAACGCAGGCTAAAATGACAGCCAGTAGAGCAATGGGGTCACTCTCTATTTGCACAATCAGTTTCACTCTCTGGAGAAATATCATGAATGCAGACTCTTCTTCAGGACAATTAAAAGCATCTAAAAACAGCAACAACAACATCACTCAGTCTGAATTGCTAATTAGTCTGCTCACCTGGAGTAAGTTCTACACTGAAACTTCCGAGGTGTACCTCTCCTTCTTGGCATTGTGCATCCACCTTCAGGAAGCATTGTTTGTGTAGGTGCTTGTAGGACAACAGTTTGTCATGGTAGGATTTATTCAAATTCTCACTATAAAAGAATAGTTACATTCTTGAGATCATGTTTCTATAAGAGTCGTGAGAAAAATATGTATTGGTGTATGGATGACTGTGTAGTTTCAGCGGGATTACAAGGCAGTTGAGGAGTTAAGACCAAACAAACTATATTTTGTTCCTTCTATCACCTATGTATGTTCTTGGACTTTGTAATAGTACACAAGTGATAAGTATTAGGCCCAAGAATCTTTTAAAGATAAGAGTCAGCATAAGAAGGCCATATATACACAATATCACCTATGCATACATACATGTATACTAATATACATAATAGCCTCTCTTTTTTTCCCTAATAAATGTCTCCAAAAAGGTTCTATATTTCACTTGCCAATCTGGATAGAAGTTTGTACTGTATGTTTTCTCAGTTTGGTGTGGTGATGTCAGTGAGAACATGTCTGCCATGTCCACCGTCAGATCCTGGAACAAATCAATACTGCTGCAGTCTCGCGTAAACTTGGCTACGTCCTGCACAGATAACAGCTAATCTGAATTACTCTTCATCCGTTCATTCATAGTGATTTACAATACAAAAGTCAAGTGACAACAGCAAGCTTCTATGCTTGTTATTTACTTTAACATAGAGAATATTTAGCTTTATGAATGGTATGTTATAAATCAAGAGCACCTCATTAAGACTTTCTGGATTCGTCCTCCCCCTACATTAAATTATTATTGATGTTTCATTATTGCAGACATTCCAGAGGTATAGCTAAGGTTGGTGCTATTTTATATTCCATTGAGTGCAATAATTCGCACTAGATTTATACACAAGCCACTCACCTTGTTGCTGTGTCTCAAGTGAACAGCAATGGCTCCTGGAGTATGTTTGTCCACAGAACTCATGATACTTTTATCTAAAATATATGAAAGCAAACAAAAATTATAGTGTTAGTATATATACCGAGTTGCCATGACATTAGCTTTGTTAAATAAGTTCACTTAAGGTAATAAGTCATGTTATATATTACCCCCCTCCCCTTCCTAATAGTTGTTTCCTCTAATACCAGGGCACACATGTTTGTGTGCCAGTAATGATGACGAATAACGGATGATGATGGTGTGTGCAATCATGAATAATTCATGAGCTGAGTACATTTGTTAAAGCAGTCGTGAACTGAATGGGTAAAGCATCATCACATTCTGTAGAAACTAAGGCAATTAGCAACGACAACTAATTGGAGCTAAAAGCAGGTGAAATCGGTGATGAACGAATATAGCTTCACGAAGTCTAAGTCTACAATTATGCAAAGGAGGACAGAGAGCCTAAGAAGTAGGAGATATAGACAAAGGAGGGGAAGGGAATCCATGATTGACCAAGAGGAAAGAGCTGAATAGAGGAAAGGTTAAGAAGAGCAAAATGACTCAGAAAGAAAGAAAGCTGGAGAGGAAGCGGATGCAACTGAATAAGTAGTAGAGAATAATAAGAATGGATACATAGACCTTATGCTACTGCAAAAGTTATTACATCAAGCGCCACTGTGTGGTGGGGTACTTGCTAGTATATACAAATATATAATACTTAGTGCACGAGTTAGAGTCAAATACGGGGAGATCTTTCACGAGCACACATAATTACTTTCATATCGAGTGAAATTACAAACATGAGAGTGAAATATCACCCCATGCCCATACTACAAATGTAACATTACTTATTATATATATATATTAGATACTTTCCAAACCAATAAACGTTCAGGGATAAATCCACCATACTTGTAAAAATTCAGTTGTCCAGAACAATGCACTCGATATGCATTCAATGTTGAGCATTCAATGTGGATGGTTCATTATGGAAAAGTATTGAATGCTCATGTGATGCAGAAATACTCAAGGAAAATATCCAATGACAAATATATATCCATAAAATATATGTTAGTTAGGATTTACCAGCTTCTATACAACTTCCATTGAAGGAATACATTTGCTATTAAAGTGCTTGATTAAAAGAGTATATCTTACACACCCAAATATAACAATTACACAAAATTGAAAGACGCTAATTCTTCTAATGAGATGATAGCTCAATTGCATCCTGTCACAGTGCTGTGGATATTATTGTGCCAAATTATTTTAAAAGAAACAACACAAATGTCCTGAAATGGTACACCTTCATAGAGGTCTTTACAATACTTCAATTGTCTAAATTGATAGACGGTAGTATAGGGCATCATATTATAGTAAGCAGTCTCTATATTTAATCCCACATAATTACATCAGCACAGAGGACCATGTGATCCGTGTGCATTTGATTTGCATGTAATTCCTCTTTAGGCGTGAGATGAGGGAGACGTATCTTAATTCATTTACTTCAACCACACACTATTTTTTTCTAGAGCTTTATATCAGTCGCTAAGGAAGTGCTACATCTTAATTAGCAATTAACTATTCTGTCCCACTCATTAAGGGTGCAGTACCACTTGAAACCGCAGCGCTAAACCGCAGATGGAGGAGTTATGCTATGTATTTATTTCTCGTTGTCTGTTCAATGTACGCTTACTTTGTTGTTGCAGTTGAAACAGACACCAACAGACAGCTCTTATAAACCAAGTTTCAAGAAAAAAGACCGACCAGAAACTGAGAAACAACGGTACAAACCTTAAGGCTATTCAGCGATATTCAGAGGCGACCGTTGCAGTTACGAAGTCGATTTTTTTTTCCAGCGGTAGCCTAGGGGCTTCCCCACAACTTAACAACGCCGTATTTTTGATATTAGTATTTGTTTTCCATTTTTTAAAATATTTTTATATATATTTTTTTGTATCCTATTTAAAAGAAAAAACTCGTTGTTATGTTTTTTTAGATGTGGAGTGTACCCCGTGTACAAAATATGAGTTCATTCTGGTCATCCAGTACTTCTGAATATCGATTTTTAGGTACGAAGCTAACTTATTGATTCGTATTCATTTGATTCTTCAACTCCGCCCCCCAACTCTGAGCGCGCAATTTATTGTGGGCAAAATTCCGGGTGGTGGCGGCTCTAATTAGAACCGGTAAGCAAAAACAAAAGAAGAGTTACTGTGCGAGTGAGCCCTGCGGGGAAGAGTACAAGACTTCTGGAATGTACTGGAGGGTCCTAGACAATGAAGAAGCGGCGGCGTATTAATGGGGCCTGGAGTCACTCGTTTAGAATAGATATATCACGGCTCGCAGCTGCGACTTGAAGGAAGCATCTGCTTTGGTGTCTTTGGAGAGCTTGATAGAAGGTTGGTGTAGCGGGTAGAAGTTAGAAGCAGTTTCAGTGTGTTAACTTCAACTTCTCAGGAATTTTTGGTGCTATTTGTTAAAAGAAAATGTGAATTATTACTTTTATTGACTAATGTTATTTTCTTTCTACAATAATATATATTTATCAATTAGGCTGTTTATTATCAATTATTATTTTATTGATTTATTTAAAATAAGACCAGAAATCAAATTTTAGATCATAGTACTTTGTCTGATCTACCTCAACAGGAGGAAAGGTGCTGGCATGCTCTTCATAGAAATAGATGAGCTCCGATTATGAGAAGGCACAACTCCTTGGTTCTAGGGTACAACTGGCAGGTTCACAACAAAAGTGCAGAGCAGAAGACATGGCTTCCTTGTTCTCCAGAGGAGAGAATAGTAGACCTTCGGCTCTCCTAAGAAGTCATGCCTCCTGAAGGGAAGAATATTACATACATCCTGGTTATTTAGAAGAGAGGGCATGGCACTCCAGTAGAGAGGTCAATGAGAAGGCACAGCTCCTTGGATCCCCTTGATAGTATTGCATACTTCAGAACCTTTGATTTTGTTCATTTCATATTGTATTTGATTATGGCCCTGCTACTATGGAGTTATGATTATCTGCACTGCTGCTTCTGCCCTACAGTACTGGTAGTCCTTTGAGGTGAAAGCTCTTTGAGGTAAATTGTCTGGTACAGTTAATTAGTACGTGTTCAAAATGTGCGCGAGTCGCGTACAATAGTCACGGGCGGGTTTTGTGGCATTCTACTGAATCGCTTAATTACCGCAGGTTCCGGTGGTACTGCACCCTTAAGGTTCTGTTATTTAATTAATGTAAAACTTGTAGGGCTTCGTGATGATACATGATCGTAATGCTTAATTTGATCTAGATTATCATGCCTCCATTTTATATACTTTTTTTTTTAATAGCTTAAAAACTGACATCTCATCATAGATATATAACAAAAAATATTTCTCGCATTTTGAACTCAATCTAGAGCAGGCAAACATGCAAGAAATGGTACTCTTAAACTAATATGCCTGCCTATCCAGACCGAGTTATAAGTACCATTTAAATGAGCATTTCAATCTTAAACCCACTTACCTATTTCAGAGCAATGAGGCACAAAGCGCCACAGTACTGCCTTCAGTCTTATCTGGCACTCCGATACCATCTTGAACTGACTGAAGTTGGACTGTCCGATAATGTCATCACTTATCTCTTTCTGCTTCAGCTCTACCATGCATGTGTGAAACTCTGTGGGCGTGTCACTGAATTCTGTGTCATTGGACTTCAACTGAAGATCAAAAAGTACACACCTAGTCTTGGTCTGCAAAATAGTAAAAGATAAGAAGGCCCTTCTCATCATTTTGTCTAATTAAAATGTATATAACTATTGCTTGTAGGTAATCTGAGCTACAACTGGTGCCGTAGAACCTCCCAACTGAGAAAAATTTGGGACCAGGCTTTCAAATTAAATGCTGTTTGCTTTAAGGGTGCTGGCACACTCTTTGAGCGCGAAAAACCCGCCAAATAGGCCATGGTTGACCCTTTGTGGTCCTAAACCCTGGCAAGGTTTGAACCATAGCCATTTGTCCATTCCTGAGCAGTACGCAAGAGAAGATTCTGGATCCATTACTTTAGAGTATGAGGATTTTTTATTGTAAGTTGACTCCGCCCCACCCTAACTGTACTCCCGTATTTCTGAGTGAGGCATAGCTGCATTTCACAGGTACTAATTTGTTACAAAGGGAGTGTAACTTTGTGGTAGATAACGCAAGACTATTCAGCTGGAGTGTGCTACTAAAGACGCCCAGGCGTTGCTATGTGCCAGCACCCTTAAGAGATGATAATCAATATATTTTTCTATTGGATAGGGCAAGTGAAATGTTCGCTAAATAGAGGCAATATTCTCAATAGAGAGTCTACCAAGCTTCCACTGTATTTAAGAATTTTAAAATACCCAAAAAAATGACATGTGTTGTTTACCTTTTGTTATTATAAGAAATATGTTAACCTTACCCTACTCAGCTCAATGGTTTTCAGTCCTGGTCCTTTTAGTATGACTTCATGGCAGGCTAGCACCACTTCGTAAACACCACTTGGAAACCTCTGCAACATTATCATTCAAGAGTCTGTAAAGCCAATAATCATACTGTTACCTTGTCTATTGTTATTCTTAGTTTAGAATGTCCTGGTGAAAACGACTCTTCATTTACTACCTTCCACATTAAAGGGTTGCATGGCTTGATTGCCTGCAAATTTTAATTATAAAAATGAATAATGAAGTTAAATATATATTTTACCTTTCCACCAGAGGCAAATAAAGAGAGAAAGACCCACAAGACGTTGGAACTGAAATAAAGAAGAAATGCCGGCATTTTGTCGCGCAGCTGGAAGGATAAAGTGCATAATTCACGCGCGCTAGATATAAATAGCGCCCATGCGCACATCTCCGTACAATAAGAGCTTGATCGCTCAGTCGAAGTAGCTTCATTTTTGCCCGGGCAACCTATGTCGTAGCTTAGCGGGCTATCGTCTGAGGATATCAATATGGAGGCAGAGATATCAAGACCTTTTTTAGATTGGGATGTAGATGCTGTATGCCAGTGGGTATCTAATTTAGCCTTATCGAAGGACTACAGCAATGTATTCTGGAGTGAGTGGATTAATGAAGTAGAACTCGGGTTTCAAGTCCGAGAGTATTATTTTAGGCACAGTGATCAAACTTTCCCATTATTTATGCTTACTTATAGGGAAGGATTCATTTAAACTCGAGCAATTAAGCTGTTAATCTTTCATTCTTTTATTATAAAGCTATTCAACTTTTGTTTAGGTCGACAAATCACTGGATCGACTTTGGTAAATCTGGATCGGGAAGAGTTAGGTAAGCTAGTATACTCTTATTCATGGTACATAGATAACTACTTAACATAAGATTAACAGTTCCTTAAAGGAATGCAAGTAATTTGGCTGGTGAACTGAGAGTGTTGCTTTATGTCTATTATTTCTGTTTGGCTGAGCTATAGGCTAGATACATATTTAGCCTTAAAACCAGATCAAGGGAGGGAAGAGTGGAGAGAAATGGGGATAACAGTAGCAAGTAAGTATGTCAAAGGAAGTGTGACAACAGATCAAAGATGTGCCATCTAACATTTGTGGCTGCATATCATAAGCACCTGTTGGGTTTCAATACTTCAAATAAAATCCGTTCATTACCTTTTCTTTAAGCTAAACCAGCATTTAAAGCTAAAAGCTTAGCCTAATAGCTTATATAGATATCTATGCTCATGTATACACACAGCTGTGTGTACACAAAGTGGCAGTAGGTGACTCATGTCGATTTAAAACAATCTGATCAGCTAGAGTGTGTGGGTGCTCTGGGTCAACTGTTTGGGCTGAGTCTTCATTAGGCTCTAGACACCCAGCTTCCCTAAACTGTCGCCATGCCCATTATCTTATCCTGTTTGCCTACTCTAGTAAATTATGAAGTATGTTATATAAGAGGTTTAGCTACACTTCTTGTTGACTCGGCCGTGAGTTGCTGTAGTTGGTATGGAAAACATTTCAAGGTGCTGAATGTTCTACATTCTTGGCACCTGTATCTGGCTTCCTTTGAAATGCAAAAACATTGTCTTTTTTTTCTTCTCTTTTTTATAAGTGCATTAGTACATTTTATATTAATTTTGGTGAGCTAAAATTTTAATTTTTTTTATCGAAAGAATGCTCAACGAAATAACTTTTTTATGGCCTTTTACTATTAAGAAAATATGTCAATTTCACACTTCTTCCATTGTCAACTAGATAAACCTATGCTAAAGTTCTACTTTCGCTGAAACATTGTAGCAATATCAATCGACCTCCAAGTAACCTTAAAATAATAAAAATGAAAAGGGTTAAAACTAATTTTTAATTCACATTTGCTTTATTTAGAGGGCATGGGGATTGTAGACGGAGCAGATCGTCTGAAAATCCTGCAGCACATAACTTCTATGAAGGGTGACTTGCTCACATCCGGTAAAGCATCTCCTACGAAGCGTCGCCGTATGTCCTCCACCGCAGGAACCACCAGATGCATCAATGGCGAGGGAAGGTGGCCAGTATCAGGAGAGAATGGATTTCGAGTATCAGTGGGAGGAGATGGGCAAGCAGCAGCAAGCAGAGTGTCAAGGAACCCATCACCTACGAAATACGTGAATGTGTTGATCAGAGACTCCTGCCCGCAGACTCCTGATTCCGTGGCTCTATCAATGGGCGGAGACTCACAGGGCGTTCTTTCAGCTGATTCTCAGGGATGTCTCTCCGTGGAACAGACTAGTTCTGAAAGTCGAGACAGCTCTCGGACCAGTTCTCCAGACAACGGCAAAATACGTTACAGAGACACTCCAGCTACGGCTTCTTCACACAGCATCATTAGTAGCACGGGCAGTCGAGCGGAGCTGAGGAGCTTAAGCAAGCTCCAGTCTATGGCAACTCTCAGAGTCCACAACGTCAAGAGGCTATCCCGTAGTCTCAACAACTTGTTTCCGGTAAGAAAACACATCCCCACGTTCCCATTTATTCCCATTTATTCTGCACTTCACACACACACACACCTTTTTTTTAGTTTTCTTTTTTTTAAACACACACACATACGCACTTTTTTAGTGGAAATTGGATCGGAACTTTGTTCTTGTTCTTTTTTTTTTTCTTTCTTTTTTTTTCCTTCTTCCCAGCACTAGATTGGGGAAAACAACTGTAACCTTTAACTTTCTTGTGATGAAATGTATTGTGACCATCTATGGTAGAAGTCGACATATTCTGGCATACCCAGTCATTGGGAATGAAGTGTAAACTAATTACTGAAGTATTATCTGTTTATAAAACCAACAAAATATATATTAAAACTTAATTCAATGTTTCAAATTCTTGTCAAAGTCTTCCGGCAAGAAGTCTAAACATCGGGTTTTGTTGGTTTAATAAACAGAGAATATTTATGTAATTATGGTTGGTGAATGACTGAATCATTAATATGTAAACTATTAGCATTTTCATAGCCCTTTCAGAGTTCAACAGTATTTATGTTGAAACTATAGCGGAATAATTAAACACACACACACACTGATGAAGGAAGGAGCTTCCTTTATGACTGATTTTAGTTAGATGCTTTCTTTTGTTCTGGTTTTGTTTCAGCAATGTTTGTAAACATGTCCTTGATAAGTACAATCAGTACGACTGTATAACGTGTAGGTGTGAGGGTATTCAGCCGACTTCATTATTTGAAAAATGCTCATGAGCCCTTGAAGCATGTGTTTTATTGAGGCTTCAAATAAATGAATAATTTCACTTCTAAGACATAAGCTACAATTTAGAAATAACCTTGATGAATTGCAGCATTTGACTGGTGAGGAAGGAGTGGCACAGTCACTACTGGTGGTGTTGGGTCATCCTATATATAATAGAATTCCAGGCATTCAGCTCTGGTGTATCTTTCACTCACTCTGCTGGATTCTATTGAATTTGCTGCTACTACTGAAAGGCATAGCAGAAAATTATCGCCAGCACTTCCTTGGGTTGGTACTTGAGATGGAATGCTAGCTTTGATGTCCAAGCACAATATTTTTGTGAACTATTACATTGTTGTCCAGCCTATGTCCTTACAAAGTGCAAACACTGTGCCACGTGTTTGTTTGTTTCTTGCCAGGTATGGCGGCAATGATAGTTGGTCAGAGTTATCTCGCACCTGCATCTCACACCTGTGTGCACTGTGACTTTACATCTGCGGCAAATGACTGCACCAAATGAATAGTAATTATGAATTTTCAAATTGGAAAGGAAGGGAAGAGAAAGTTTGGGGATGAGGGATTAAATGCTGGATTTCAGAGCTTATTACTTGGTAGAAATTGAATTCATGGTATCAGGTAGTTGTGGCTTTTTTTTTTATTATTGTTGTTGTTGCCGTTTTCCAAGTAGTAATAGTTTTAGTTAGTTTGGCAATATAAAGTTTGTCCATAAGAGAATTCATGGAACACGTTTCTTGTTTTGTAATTTTTGTTGGTATTTCACCCTAACATGGTAGTAGAAGTGTGAATAGCAGCATACATCCACACTCTATTACATGACATTCTGACATGAAACTCAAATTGGACTCCATTCTTTCCTTTCAAATTGGACCCCATTATTTCCTGCCAAATTCTCTCGGTGTGATTTCACTCTCACTGAATTAGTTCATCATTCATAAGCATATTAGGAATGCATGGAGAGGTTTTGGAAAATACATATGCACTGTTTCTTGTGGTCCACACGCCCATTGCTAGCTTAATAAAGGCAAATTAAGATGGACTAGGCAAACAGTGTTCAAAATAGCTTTGTCATGAATTTTTTAGAGGTATGAATTGGCCATGTTTGATCAAAGTTGTGTAATAAGTTGTAATGGATATCTTCAAGCTATGCACATACTTGGAATTCAATTCTGATTACTAATGCTTCCTTATGGTGAGAATTTGTTGGAAAGTACATACTTAGGAGTATTATAAACCATTAATACACTACTCACAGATGTAGCAGTTATCAATCTCCTTTCAAAGTGATCCATCATTAATTATGGGGACAATTAAATAATTAATGACCGAATAATGTAATTGAAAATTCCAAATTTGATCGTTGAAGAATGCTTCAAATGACTGTATTCATTCCACTCTCTCTCTCTCTGTCTGTCTCTCTCTTTCTCTCTCTCTCTCTCTCTCTACTTCTTTGTTCTTGTTTTACAGGAAGGTGAAGACATTTTTTCTGTGTACCAGAAGAGTATGGCTGCAGAGGAAGAAGGTGACATGTACCACCCGACCAGCAACAGGCTCGTGGATATCCTCAGAGAAGAGAATGCCTCCCTCAAGCAAGAGCTGGAGGCATACTACCAGAGAGTCCGCAAGTTGCAGAAAGTAAGTGCTCAAAATAATAGCAATAGGTATTGGTGTCACAGGCACAAATGTATTCAACTTGAAACTTTTCAACTGGAAGGTTGGCCCTTAGTTGTAATGTGTTCATTTCATTGCTAGAGTTTAATGCTATATAGCCAGTTTGCTTGCTGGTTTTTTACTTTCCCACAATGTATGAGAGAAATGTCAGCCAGTCTTTGTCTACTCAGCAACAGGATGATGCTTTGGTTTGTAGTGGACATTCTATTTGGCTAACTTGCAATTGTTGTGACCCCAGAGTATTTAGTCGTTCAGGCTCGTTAGTGAGTGAGTGACAGAGGGAGGGAGGGAGGGAGGTGGACGGAATTTTTTGTTGCTATGTGATATCTTGGATTAGCTCAGTAAAAGGGGACTCTTTATTTGGCTTGATTGTGTTTGCACCGGCCTTAGTAGTGTCCAATTAAGTCAGAGATAATTGCATTTCTGGACAGTAGTGACTGCATTGCTTAGCATCCATGCCTGCTCACTGGCAGACGAGCTACTAGCTAGGCAAGTGTGGGCAGATTCTAATGCTGCCTTCTCAGAGACTGAAAGATGTTTTTAAAAACAAGTCCTTGTAATGAAAGAATTTTTGCTATAGATGATGTGAGAATAGTCTATTAAATGCGTGCACACACATGCACACACACACACACACACACACATACTTATTCAAGCCTGTGGCTTCAGTTTGTGTACGTCGTTGTTGTCTTCTCCTTTCATTTATTTCTAACACATGATCATATCATTTTTCATTTTCCTTATACTTATTTTCCCTTGAAACGAGCTTGCCACGTTAAAAGTGATTTTGTTTTGAAGAGGTAATACTGTATGAATATCTTCTCCAAATTAAATACTTAGCAGTCAATACATGCACCAGTGGCCAGTTGTGGAGCACGGTCAGACTTGTGGTGAGATATGTGATTAAGGCAAGATTGTGGGCTTCTGTTGCCTGCCCATTGCAATCACAGACATTCCGAGAGAGGTTGGAAGTGAAGGTGACATTATTAATAACTTCCTGTTGGAATCTGGACAAGTTTGAAACTTATCATGCCTTGAAAAGAATCCTTTTGTCATACCACCGGGTGGGTGTGTTATGCCAGTGCTGCGAGTGTTAGTTGCTTTGCATCGAGAATGCACTATATAGTTTGTTAGCCAACAAGAAAATAACAAATAAATATTTATTGTAGGTACATGTGGTATCTGTTTCTGCAAAAAAGAAATTTAAAAAAAATGTGTTTAATTGAAAAAAAATCACTTTCTACGTGAAGGGCATTCATTATGAAGGGTCAGATTCACTGAGAGCTTGAAGAATCCTTATGAAAGACCAGTATTGCAAAATAGCCCCCCCCCCCCCTCCCCTTCCTCCCACCCCCAAATGATACAGTTTAGAACAGTGATTTGAGTGATGTGTAGAAGTTAAATTTCTGATGAGTTATTGTTTGCTTGGTCACCGTGTCTTGATATTGAATAATTCATCAACCATGTGTGTGTGTGTATGTGTGTGTGTGTGTGTGTTTTGAGAGGATATTGCTGACTCTTGCTAGTCAGTCACAACTATACTTTGTTCCGTTGCTTGGTGGGCGTGTACCGCCACCATGGAAACCTGTCAACAAACCGATGGAGTGGTAGACTCCACCAGCTATCCGTAAACACAAGAAGAGCCAAACCACCCATTGTTGATGGATGGCTGTGTTTATAACAGCTGTAAATAGAAAAATCTCATTTCTGCCACGTCCTAACCTTCTATCAACTATTTCTACCTAACACCTATAATGTTTCATTTTAATTATGAAAAGTTGTGATTGTGTTGGTATGGTTGGGGTAGCCTTACTGTTCATAGCACAAATATTAAATGCATTGTTTCTATTGCATCATCTTTATTAGGCCACTCTAGGCTAGTAGGCTTTGTGTAAATTATACTTTTAAAGAAAATGTTGTTTATTATTATTATTTTGTATTGAAAATATTATATATTATTTTATTATTATTATTATTATTATTATTATTCTTGCATCTAGATAGAACAGGAGGTGGAGCATATTCGTGAAGCACATAGGCTGCTTGAAGCAGGCACAGTCAGGAGGGGGGGGCTGGAGAAGGCTCTCAGATCTAAGTTGGAGGAGGAAGTGTGCAGACTCAAAGAAGAAACCATCAGTCTCAAAGGTGAGGCAAACGAGAGTTCAACTGCACATGTTGGATATGGTGGGAGTGGCAATAGCTAGAGTATTGAAGTATGGGATATTGTAGGGTTCGTGAAGGTAAATTAAAACAGCTCCATCGGTAAACTTTAGTACTTCAATGATTATATGTACTATAAAAATGTTACCAAGACAGGAAATAATTGCTGGACACACTGTAGCTAGCTATTAAACAGAGTGTGCGTGGATGCTACATTGCATAAATTAAGTGGTAGTGCATTGTATACAACTGACGTAATTAAACCCAAGCACAGTGAGGTATCTCTCAAACCTTAGGTCAGTGAGGTACCTCTCTTCAAAAGTTACCACTACTCCAGAAAATGAGGTATGAAAGTAATTTTGTATTTGTTTGCTAAAATTAATAGTCTTTTACCTCTCACATGCTATGTGTACTGAGGATGAAAGTGTTCCACCTAACTGGTTTTCTGAAGGTCTGTCCAACAACCTCAGGCATTATTTCTATATTTAGCTGCACAACTTGGCCTCCAGACTGTCTGAGACTATAAGTCAGGTTCTGACATGGATGTCCAGAAACATTCGCATTGTATTTGGCTCAGTGCGGCATTACTCCGGGGTAGGGACCCATTAACTGGGGACATGAGGTCTCTCTCCTCTACATGCGTTGCTATGCCAACTACCTTAACTATGACATCATGTTCAGGTGTGACGAAAATATTTCGGTAATTTAGAGCAGGTGCCAACTACTGTAGCGTTGAGATTTGTCCTTGGCAGGGAACAATTTTTACTGGCCAAGCTTTGTGTGAACTGGATAAAGTGAACACTTCATTTTTTTTTTCTAATTCTGGTGCTTCGTTTTATTTATTATAATTGTGGTATAATAATACTGCATTGATTTTATTCTATTGTTTGTTTGTGCAGCTGAGGTGCGAGGTAGGAAAGACAGCGGGGGAAGTCTCCCAGATGAGAAGGTGAGAGAAGGGAAGAAAGAAAAGAAAAAAAAGACAACTAATATTTAGCCATGAATTGTTTTGGTCAAAATATGACTTAGTAACAAATGAAGGATGATACAAATGTAATTTGCAAATGTTTGAATCATGATCCACTTTACTGTGACCCTTCACAATTGTAACTTTATGTTCCAGATTGCTCCAAAGAGGGAAATTCGAAGACGAGACACAATGATTACAAGACTGATCAAACAAAGTAAGTCGTGAAGTGTTTACTACATATATACTGTAGTATACAGCTGATATCCCCTTACCCCCTGCGGCTTATCCCCTTGGGCATAAATGACATAGTTCTTCTACTAGTCCTGTTTGGTGACATTGTCTGCTGTCTTGTGTTTAGACAAGGATGCAGCTTTAGCAAGAGAGCAGTTAGAGAAAGATCTCCAACTGGCCAGGAGTCAACTAGAGCAGCAGATACAGGAGAACAGGCGGATCATCAGTCGCTCCAGTAACGACCTAGCAGGTGGACACACCCCTGAAGACCCAGAGACAGAGGTGGGTGGGGAAGATTTATGTAGAATTAAAAAAAAAGTGGTTGGGGGGGGGGGGGGGGGGGGGGGGGGTATTTTATTGTTTTCTATAAAAGTTACCCTTTTGATTCTTATGTGGCACTAAATGATGGTATTTTCGTAATCAGGTTAAATAACTCCAATTTTCACTTTTGCTCATATAGAGGCAGATTTCTCAGGTATATTCTGAGAGCATAGAGAAGCTACGAGGAGTTTTGTCTGCCATGCAAGAAATGAGTCAAAAGAGGGAAAGATTAGAGAAGAAGCTACGCTCTCAGCTGGAGGGAGAAATAAGGAGGCTTAAGGAAGGCGGAGCTTCGTCATCTCCACACAACATAGCAAGTGAGGACAGAAGAAAGACTGCCACAGAATTCCAGATACACAACACCAGTCTGGCTGCAGACTGTGTCAAGGTGAGCTGGGGCCTGTGTAGTCCTACCCTTGTGTCTGGGTGAGCTGGGGCCTGTGTAGTCCTACCATTGTGTCTAGGTGAGATGTGTGTAGTCCTATCCTTGTAATTCGAAGAAGGGACTATCAGTAAACTAACCTTATTGCAAGTTGTTGCTTTTTTAACCAGATTTTAATGAAGTTTTCTGGTTATGTAAAAAGCAATGGTTACTAAACATCAAGCAGAGGAATAAGAACTGGGGGGGAGAGGCATGGCCCCCAATACCATCAGAGGAGGGGGTCAGACCCCTTTCAATCTTCCTGAGAGTATTTTTTTCTAAAATTACTTGGAAAACAAACAAACTCAGTGCTATAGTACGCAAAGAATTTTGGGTTTTAATGGCAGTGTTCACGTCATATGTGCATGCACTCAGAGGTACATCGGGTGTATATAACTAAATACCTTGGCTTTGTTATCTCTTGCAGTGGGAACAGAAGTGTATGGAGCTGATGGCAGAGAAACAAATGGCTTACGAGACTGCCGTCATTCCTCGTGACGCCCGCATAGCGTCCCTGGAGAGGTCCCTGGCAGAGAAGATAGACTCCCTCCACGACATTCAGCACCAGAAGGTATCGTACGTGAGCCAGCTCACGGAGGCCAAGAAGAAAACCAGTGAGTTGGAGATCAGACTGGTCTCCGCACAATCCAGTCTGCAGGAAAAGGACTCGGTCATACAAATGATGCAATCTTCATTCTTGGAACCGGATGATGAGAAAGGATCACTGACTCCTCCTCAAAATGGACTCTACCCCAGAGGGACCCCCAGTGACAACCATTCTGTCGGCTATCAGACTGTGGCAGATCCACCCCCAATTCCTTCCTCCCCGGTCAAGTCTATATTGGGGAAGCCCTCCAGCAGCGGCCCTTTCCAGGGGGCGGGGTCCAGAAGTCCCAGGTCCCTCAGCAAGCAGACCACAATCCCCCCACACTCTCGCAACGATAATAATACATCCCCGAAGCACCGTAGTCAATCCGCCTCTCCGGTGAAGTCCCTGATCTGTAACAACGCCAGACATCTTAATCAGCAGCAGCAGTGGCCAGGGGGCCTCCCAAACACACCCAACGGGTTTTCATCTCGTGAACCGTCAGCTCCCAACCGAAGGAATGGGTACACCACTCACTCGCTCTGCTCGGGGGGGAATAAATTGTTGTCCCCTTCATCATCCCCACCGTCTCCGCCTTCTTCCAATAAGAATGTCTCCCCCAACTTCAGGGGAACTCCCCACCACAAACCTCGCATATCTCATCCCAACTTCAGACTCCTGCAAGTTCCAGAGACAACAGCAGACCACCTGCGACAAACTCAATTGTCAACCCCTTACCGGCAGACCTTTGGGTACAATGCTCAGCGAAAGGCCCATACAGGCCCAAGTGGAATGCGACGGAGCAACTATCAGCGCCCTCCCTCGCCAAGGGTTGTGAAGTCCAAAACTCCACCTCCTGATTATCACCTTGTGTCGTCAGGGAGAAAAAGCAGCAATCCCAACGAAATATCCATGAAACAGAGACACAAATCAGTAGACGATATCCTGTCATCTGGTAATGGTTCTCACCCGCAAAACATCATCAACGGGTACAAGCTGATAGATAATTGTTCATACGAGTTGCTCCATACCGCAGGAATGGGAGACGCAGCAGTGCCCCTGCCCGTTACTGGCATGATGAGAACAGGATTTGGAGGCTCCGCCCACCTCAGAAGAATATCAAGCAGCATGGATTACCTAGACAGCCACCATCACTCGAGTTCTGCCACATCACATGATTACCCATACATCCTCACACCTTCGTAAATGGGGGAAAAACAAAAAACAACAACCACCCAATCTACCACTTCATGCCAGTCTTTATCTGCTCTGCCAAATCAACATAACTACATTTGCATATCTCAGCAAACAGTCAGTCACTCAGCCATCAGACTACCCATTCATTCATTCAGTGTTCATGACAAGCAGAAATTATTAACCATAATATAGGACCACAAAAATTATTATGATTTAAAATAATAATAAAGCACACAAAAATGATGATGTCATGTGCTGTAATGAATATGATGAAGACGAGACGTTAAAACTCACACACAAACTTGTATTGACAGTCCTGATACCGTGCAAAGTATGTCCATGTGTGTGTATGTGCAACCATGTGTGTTTGCATGTACGGGAAGTCAAAACCAATCCAGTACCTTCACAGAAGGTACGACCAGGAGGAGCACCGAGCCCACCAGGATCGTCACAAATAGACCCCCAATAACGTAGGATGGATATATTGGCACTCCAGCCAGCTTGGCCTAAGGAGAAAAAAAAAACAAAATAAAAAACAAATAGATTTATTAGTAAACAACTGAAGGAGAGAGGCCTAATAATAATAATAAAACAAAACAAACAAACAAAAAAATAACAAAAAACCAACAAAAAAACAAAGAAGTGTAAATTTCAAACCCACGCACCCCTTACCCGATATCTGGTGGCATCAGTGTACTGGACAAAAGAGTCCAGCAGGAGTTGGTGTGTGTTGTGGTAGGCAAAGGGTCGATGGCCGACACTTAGACCAAGACGACGCAGCTGCTGGCACCTGGAGGTGAGACGTGCCGCCTGCACAAGCAAAGAAGAAAAAATTAATAAATTTTTAAAAAAATTTATAGAAACAAAAACGACTAAATAATAGCTGGAATAGGATATTGTGAATTTACTGCATTTAGGGTTGATTCACAATATTCAAATCTAACAGTTTTAAAACATCATGGCTTACACCTAGAGAAAACAAAAAGAAATAAATTCGTGGTGGTAAAGCCTGCCATCTTTAACACAAGCGAATGAACAATGGCGGTTGTTTGTACATCTGATATACTCGATTCCTAAATGCTGCAGAGCATGATTCTACTTGAATCGTGGACCAATCCGATTGCTCGCATGTGACTAACTACGTTTCAAATTTAAAAAGCAACTATTTAATAGCACACTACTACAGCGGTAAAATGACCACACCCACAAGGGCAGACCCACTTACCTGTACAATGGGCATCAGTGATAGTACAGACCACAACATAGTGTTGGCAATACCAACAATCAAACTCAAGTGAACCTTCTGACCCTCGGAAGGCTTGGCTAGGTCCAGAGAGAGAGCCGTGATTAGAGCTGCACATACACGCACACACACACACACACACACACACACAACAAACACACAATCAACTCCATATGCTCCTGCAGCTACAGAGTTGCTATGATGTGCTAAGCTGTAATCACACTTTTACGTCTCGCTGTGAGGATGTTACTGTTCTTCTCTTCCTATGAAATGCAAGGACTATGAGAGAATTCACAAGTGACTGTTCCACACGACACTCTTATTATTCCTGACAACATGCACACTTTCATCTTAATATGTTTAAAACACACTCAGAGAAATCACACCTATGCCCAACGTCCTCCCCCAGTAATTTCCGCCCCTGCCCCGCCCCCAATGCACAACTCACACGACACAGCCGCCTCCACAAAGATAAGCAAGCAGACCGTGGTCAGCACGGAAAGCTTGCCGTTGAGGACTTTCAGGAACTGGTAAGTCTGGTTGATGTCAGTCATGGCCTGCTCCAAGGTGTAGCCATGCAGCTTGGTGAGCACGCGGTCTATGATCGTGCCGATGTAGAGGCGGAGCAGCTGGCTCTGGGACGCGTACGATATGACCACTGCGACATAGAGCAGGTCAAAAAATAAGAATCCGATGAAGTCAAATATCACAAAAGAGAAACGCAGGGCATTTTCCTTGACAGTGTGGGAAGATGAGCTGCAAGGAAGGTGGGTGTGGTCAGAAGCAATGACTTACTCTAGCGCACCCCTTAATTAAATAGTGAATGAAACACTCAAGCCTTATATATGAAAATGTTCTATATTGCATTCGTACATGCTTGATGTACTCTTTATTAGAGCTTTAGTGCAACTGTTAAGTACAATAGTTTTCTTAGCTCTGTAGCACAGAAGAGTATTTAATACACACTGTGTTCCTCACTTGACTTCAATCCACTATTGCGCACACATTTTCCAAAATTTTCATTATACACAGACGAAAATTTTAGTTAAATTAAACAAGTGACTTGGCCAACCTCTGAACAGAAACAAAGAAACAAATAATAACATGTGCTCAAAAAAGTCCCAACAATGACGAGGTTTTGAACCACCACAATCGTTTTGCTGTTTTGGAAAATATCCATTGTACAACAAACAATGCATTACACGTGTCATACAATATGGGGATGACATTTCACTCTCACACTTGTACTTTCACTCGTTCGGCTCATGAAATACTCATGCGTGCTCTTGAAATATCTTCCCATACTGTATGCTGACTTGTGCAATAAGCACTATATGGTAAAGGGTTGTTGACCAGTAAAACAAGTCGCAGTAAAGGAGTTAAATGTCCTTACTTGCTGAGCAGCGAGACATTCTGGAAGGTGAGGAACATGAGGTAAGAGTTGGAGTCCAGCAGCTCCAGACTGAAGAGACGACCAATGGAGATCACCACATCCACCAGGATCCAGAGGAACCCCAACACCATGATGAGTCTGCCACACACACACACACACACACACACACACACACGTTCATGAAATATTATACATTCTACTCTGTCCAATCACTAAACAAATTTAATGAAAAAAGAACAACTTATAATAACTGATCTACAAATAAACAAAAGATTCCAATTACTGTACTTGATTCAAGAAATATATAAAGCAGTTTTTTAAGTGTCAGCAATCAAAAGGACCAATTAGATTGATTACATGTGACTTGTTGCCCATCTTCAGCCAGTAATTGCAAAAAAAAAAAAAAAAAAAAAAATATATATATATATAATATAATTTATAATAAAGATTAACGCGTAGAGTTAATGTGAGTAAACAGTCGGAGTGGTAAGGCGGGGACACAGGTAGGGGCCAGCGGAAGGGGCGGTCCTGATAGTAAGGCATTGGCGCGCAGACTGCGGGAATTCCCCCCAGCTAGAGGATCTCGTGCGCGGAAAGCGTGGATGAAAAGTAGTTCAGCCGGGCGAGATGGCCGAAAAACAGCAGTCTAGCAGTGGTGACGTGAGGGAGAGCGAAGAGGAGCTGAGCGGCGTCTCAGAGGAGTTGGTTGACGCTCTAGTCAAACGGGTAGAAGCGGGAGTAACCAAGCGGTTGCAGAAGACAATCAAGGCGAGAGACACCGTACTGGGTGAGCGCTAATTAGGAGAAAAGGGTAACTAGGGGCAGCCTCTCTAGCTTCCATCCACCGGTAGCAGCGCTACGGTGTGACCTATTGGGCGGAGAGAGTGTAAGGCCTGGATAGAGAAGGTAGGGTTAGGAGTGAGGGAGAACAAGTGGCGGGCAGGGCACCCAAGCAAATGGGGTGGCGAGGCGGGTGCCGACAGTGGTAGCAAGGCTGGTGCAGGCAGTGACAGCACGGCTGGTGCAGGCAGCGATAGCAGGCTGGTGCAGGCAGCGATAGCAAGGCAGGGGCAGGCAGCATGGCAAGGCTGGTGCAGGCAGCATAGCAAGGCTGATGCAGGCTGGTTAGCAAGGCTGGTGCAGGCAGCGATAGCAAGGCTGATGCAGGCAGCGATAGCAAGGGGGTGGAGGCAGGTATAGCAAGGCTGGGGCAGGTAGTGATAGCAAGGCGGGGGCAGGCAGTGATAGCAAGGCTAGTGCAGGCAGGTGGCAAGAGCAAGGAAGGAGCACTAGAGTCCTCCGAGACCGGGTGGGTCTCAGGGAGCAAACAGGGCTGAGGGAATGCATGGCATAGTAGTCGGGCAGCTGGGAACCCAAAAAAAAAAAAAAGGAAAAAGAACGAGAGTAAAGGTAGAGAAGTATGAGTTGTGGGCGGAAGACACGGAGGGAGCAAGGGTAGTTCGGTGGAATAGTGGCCGTAGGCAGGTAGGGTCAAGGGTGACTTGTGGATGTGTGCACGTATCCACAGGGGCTCCTTTGGATGTAAGCAGCGAGGAGGAGCAGGACAGTAGCGAGGAGCAGGAGAAGGGAGTCAGGGACTCCGTCCTGAGGGCGCTGGAGCAGAGGCTGGCCCGAGCAGGAAAAAAGGGGACCAATGACAAGAAGGAGAGTAGTAAGGCGGCAAGAGTGAGGGTCGACAAGGGCATGACACCGGTCCCCAGGTCACTGGCGGTGCGGATTAAGAGGGGGGACTTTGTGGACTTTGCGGACCTTCCTCCTGCAAAACCGGATGAGGGAAGGTCGAGGAAGCACTACGACCCCCAGGTAGTGATTTGGAAGGAATCCGACTACAGCAGGGCGGCGAGGAAGGTACCAGACATGACAACATGGACGAGGTGCTTTTTGCTGTATGAGGGACTGCGGCTACAGGAGCATCCGGAGAGGCAGTCAGACCTGAGGTCGTACCATGACTTGATGGCGCGGATGGCTCAGAAATATGAGTGGTCGGCCTGTGAGGAATATGATCGGCGTTTCCGAGAGCAGGTCGAAGGAGATGACGCAAGGGTATGGGCAGACACGGACCCAGGGCTCTTCGCAGAGTATGTCTCGGCATTCGCACTGGAAAAACAGACGAAGGGGGACTCAAGCAGGCGGGGACCGCCAGGCCCGCTTGGAGGACCAAAGAAACGGTTCAGGGAGGCCTCAGGAGCGGAGGCTGAGCAGGCAAGGGCAGAAGCAGGCATCCCCATCTGCCAAAAATTTAATAAGTACAAGGGCGACTGCAAGTATGGAACTCGGTGCCGATTTCAGCACATCTGCGGCAGGTGCAGGGGGCTCCATCCCATATCGCAGTGTACTGAGATGCAGAGAGCAAACTGAAAGCAGGGCAGCGGAGCAGAGATCAGTCGTGAAAGCAAAAACAGTCGTGAATTGTACCGAAGGATTCTTTGGGGACGGGGTTGAATATGGTACTGTACACAATTGAATTGCAGATGAAAGTAAAATAAAAAAATAAAAAAATGTTTGTTAGGGGAAGAGAGGGCTAGTCAGAGTGATAGGAGGGAGGAGGGAAGAACGTAGAGTAGGGTGTGGTAGGGGGGTGGACGTAGGGGGTAGGCTGGTCGGGGGGGTGGGGTAGGTAGTGAGGGGGGGCTCGTAAGAGCGGGTAGAGTAACTTGAGTCCTAGGTACAAGTGTGCGGGTGTCGTGCTTGTAGGGGCTGGACTGAGCTGGCAAGTGCAAGAGTTAGAGCGCAGGTCCAGTGCTGGGCGTGGCAGACTGCCGAGGGAGGCCATGGAGGTGCGGACACCATTGATACCTGGGGTATGGGAGAACATGCTGGCGAGACACCCTGACAGATGCCTGGCGGAGTGGGTGTCACGTGGGATCAGGCAGGGCTTCCGAGTTGGCTTCCAGGGCCAGAGAAACAGTTTGAAGGCAACCCAGCAGAACTTGTCATCGGCCAGACAGCACCCACACGTAGTAGAAAAATACCTGCTGGAAGAGAAGAGGTCAGGTAGAGTGGTCGTCGCAGGCAAGGCAGACCAGGCAGCGGAGCTGGGGGTCCACTGTAGCCCATTTGGGGTGATCCCCAAGAAGGGCAAGGCAGGAAGGTGGAGAATGATTGTGGACCTGTCATCACCATCAGGACACAGCGTGAATGATGGGATAGATGGGGAACTGTCATCCCTGTCATACACTTCAGTTGATGACGTTATGAGGAGAGTACTGGAGTTAGGCCAAGGGGCGTTGATGGCCAAGGGGCGTTGATGGCCAAGGCTGACATCAAACATGCCTACAGGAACATAGCGGTACATCCAGAGGACAGAGAGCTCCTGGGAATGCACTGGCAAGGAGAGCTGCTAGTAGACACCTGCTTGCCGTTTGGGCTCAGGTCTGCCCCACTGTTGTTCACAGTGTTGGCTGACATGCTGCAGTGGGTGTCGATCCAGAGAGGAGCAACGTGGGTCAGGCACTACGTGGACGATTTCATCACAGTAGGCGCACCCGGTACCAGCGAGTGCGATTCAAACCTGGGGCTGCTGAAGAAGATATGCGAGGAAGCCGGCATGCCGACCGAGCCCGAGAAGGAGGAAGGACCGGCGACCACCCTGGTGTTCCTGGGGATGGAGCTGGACTCGACAGCAAGGCAGATCAGGCTTCCGCAAGACAAATTGCAGAAGTTGAGGGCCATGCTGCAGGAAGTGAGAGGCATGAAAGCCTGCAGAAAGAGACGACTGCTGGCGGTAATTGGGTTGATGAACCACGCCTGCAAAGCAGTGAAAGCAGGCAGGTCGTTCCTGCGCAGGCTAATAGACCTAGCATCAGGAGTGCAGCAGATGGACCGTTTCATCAGGCTAAACCGGGAGGCCAAAGATGATGTAGATTGGTGGTTCCAATTCAGCAGGGAGTGGAACGGCACAGCAATGATGTGGTACACCGATAGATCGAAGCCGGAGGTGGTGTTGACGTCGGATGCATCGGGTAGTTGGGGATGCGGAGCCTGGTGGGAGGCGAGATGGTTCCAACTACAATGGCAAGGGCTGGGAGAGTCGATGGAGTATGGGATTACAGCCAAGGAACTGCTGCCCATTGTTGTGGCGGTGGCGTGCTGGGGCAGCCAATGGCAGGAGAAGTCAGTGGTGGCGCGCTGCGACAACATGGCAGTGGTGGCCATAGTCAACTCCGGCTCTAGCAAAGAGCCTGAGGCAATGCACCTCAGGAGGTGTCTGGCATTCCTGGAGGCGAAATGGGGCATACACCTGTGGGCCGAACATATCAAAGGGGAGGACAATCAGGTGGCGGATGCCATCTCACGAAACAGAGTTGATAAAATGTCTATGTGTCATCCACAGATGGACAAAAGACCGGTGGAGGTGGAAGCAGAAGTCTTGAAAATACTAGTCCACGAACGCCAGGCAGGGAGAAACCCCGACTGGAGCAGACTATGGAGGAGCTGTTCCAGAAAGGAATAGCCCCGGCAACAGAAAGGTTGTACGGGGCGGGGGCGAGGAGGTACAGCAGGTTCTGCAAGACATACTACAGGCAACCAATCCCGGCGACTGAGGGGACTCTGTGCATGTTCGTGGCGCACTTAACGCGGGAGGGCCTGTCGCATGGGACGGCGAAGTCGTACCTTTCGGCAGTCAGAAACTGGCAAGTAAAGGCAGGCTTTGGTGACCCAAAGACAGGGAATATGCCACGGCTGGGTCAGACGTTGAAGGGACTCCAGAGGCTGAGGGCAGAGCAAGGAGTGTCCAAGCGGCAGAGGAAGCCGATGACACTGGAAGGGCTGGAGACACTGAGGAGGAGTTGGAGCAAGGTACCAGGTGGCGGAGACGCGAGGATGTTGTGGGCTGCGGCCACCCTCTGCTTCTTTGGGTTTACCAGGTCAGGCGAGCTCACATCCCCCTCGGCACATGAGTGCGACCCGACCATCCACTTGCAGTGGGAAGACGTGACTACGGACTGCGAGAAGCACCCGACGCAGATAAGGGTCAGGATCAAAGCATCCAAAACGGACCAGCTCAGACAAGGCTGCACGCTAGTGGTGGGCTGCACTGACGACATGCTGTGTCCGGTGAGGGCTGTACTGGGCTTCATGAGGGCGGCGGGCAGGAGGCAAGGACCACTATTTCAATACGAGTCGGGCCGTCATCTGACTCGAGATGGACTGGTAGCAGAGATGAAGGCGGCCTTGGAGAGAGCAGGCGTGAACAGCACGGGCTTCTCTGGTCACAGCTTCCGAATTGGAGCAGCGACGGCAGCTTCCCAGGCAGGGATTGGGGACGCGACAATCCAGAGACTGGGACGCTGGAAGAGCAATGCATACAAGCGGTATGTACAGCCGGAGCGGGAAGAGCTGGCGGGAGTCCCGCGGCAGATGGTGACAAAGGTGCCGATGAAACGCAAGGGGTGCACGAGTAGCCAGAGTCACCGGATCAGCGGGAGGCAAGAGACTACCACACCCAACTAGACCTAGGGATACGGTTTGGGGCATTTGTTGGTAGTATGTCAGATGCAGTATAAAAAAAAAAATTAAAAAAAAATAAAAAAAATATATATATATATAAATAGCGAGAGATGAAAAGGGTGAGGTAGTACGGTATAGGCATGAGTAAGTAGTTAGGAGGGTAGGGCTAGGTTCATAGGGTAATTGGGAAGGTAGTAGAGGAGTAAAAGAGGGGGTAAGTAGGTAAGAGGAGTAGTTCCTATCCCCTATGTTTGGGGGGTCTGTGGAGGAGATTTGCCTTCGGCAGGGCAAAGTAGGGCCCAAACAGTGGGGGCTAGGAACCTAAAGGGCAGCAGGGCGGCCGAGGAAGGGCGGAAGCAGCCACACGCGCCCGAAGCTGCAAATCCAGCCCCGCCCAACTGGATGGAGGCGAGGTTTGAAGCAGAAGACCAGCACCACCCAGCCAGTGACGTGAGGGAGGGTACCTCCATACCATTGGATAGTCTCTCCCTGCCTTACCGGCAAACAAGTTAGAAGCAGAAGCAGTCATGAACGACAACAATGTTTAATAAAGATTAACGCGTAGAGTTAATGTGAGTAAACAGTCGGAGTGGTAAGGCGGGGACACAGGTAGGGGCCAGCGGAAGGGGCGGTCCTGATAGTAAGGCATTGGCGCGCAGACTGCGGGAATTCCCCCCAGCTAGAGGATCTCGTGCGCGGAAAGCGTGGATGAAAAGTAGTTCAGCCGGGCGAGATGGCCGAAAAACAGCCCCACCCACCCACACCAATAACAAACGGGGAGGGGACGTGCTCAGGAACAGTAGGGGATAGAGAGGAGTCTTAGTAGAGGGAGTAGGTCAGGGAACGTAGAAGGTAGTAAGGGGACTGACTCCACTGAGGGCAAAAGAGAGTAGGTAGAAGAAGGAGAGAGCCCTCAGTGTGACAAGGCTGGGAGAGACTTAAGTAGGAAGGCTGGCGGGAGGAGATTTGCCTTCGGCAGGGCAAAGTAGGGCCCAAACAGTGGGGGCTAGGAACCTAAAGGGCAGCAGGGCGGCCGAGGAAGGGCGGAAGCAGCCACACGCGCCCGAAGCTGCAAATCCAGCCCTGCCCAACTGGATGGAGGCGAGGTTTGAAGCAGAAGACCAGCACCACCCAGCCAGTGACGTGAGGGAGGGTACCTCCATACCATTGGATAGTCTCTCCCTGCCTTACCGGCAAACAAGTTAGAAGCAGAAGCAGTCATGAACGACAACAATGTTTAATAATATATACAGTGCTTCCAGCTTAAAGAGTAGCTTTTTGGTTAAGGTTGCTAATTCTGCTATAATTTCTCAAGTATGTGTAATAGAAAGCTAAAAATTAGTATTATTATACATTAATGTCATATTAACATACAGACAAAACAATTTTGTGGGTTTGTGGTTATTGTTGTGGTTATAGGTGATGGAACTGGGAGCTTCAAGACAGTGAATTTAGAAGTGTTTAAGCTGAAAAAAGAGAAATTATTTGTCCTTATCTCTATAACTTGGTATACTGATACTTTAATACCTGAAGTTTCATATGAGCCTAATTTTGTGGGCACACGAAATTTGAATCTCGAAATATTTAAAATTTTAAGAAAAAAAGTGTTTAAGCCAGGATTTTTGAATTTATTGAGTTATATCTCTAAAATTTTGACACATGATGTAAAATTGCCTTAAAATTATTATGTATAACTTTGGTAGCTATACCTTGAAAATTAAGTGAGTTGTGGCTGTTTTTCACCAAAAAAAAATTATGCACGGTAAGGGTCATCAAATGATGACGTTTACAGCGGATTGTGGGCCTATAGTACACGTAAACGCGACGTCACAAAACAGCGCATGCGTATTTGTGCAAGGGCGCCAGTTTACCGCTAATTGTTGCACGGGTATGGCTGATTTAGCTACGGTTGTATCTCAGGCCCTAGCAGGTATCAAGTTTTACGGCGTTACTGCCTATCGCGGCCAGCGTTTTAGCTTCCGTCTGGAGCTGCACAACCCGTAGGACTCCAACTGCATCGCCCTGATGTTGTCAGAATACCGAATGCTGGGAGCCTTGGGAGTATTAAACTCCTTCAGCTTTTCTTCAGCTCTTGAAAAAGATGACCTCTTGAAAAAGATGACTGACCTCTTGGATAGGCTTGGCTCCAAGTTAGTAATATACCAGCCAACAATTCTGTGACTGATTTCGACTTCGTTTACTGCTGCTAGTAGAACGATGAGAATCCATACAGCGATTGCAGTTAGGGAAAGTCCCGTCTTACTGCTCAGGGAAATAACCGTTCGACCTTAGCTCGTTAACTAGTTACGTTTAATGACGAACTACCGCAAAATCTTGACGTCAAAAAAAATGGCGTAAAATGTATTAGAGTGAATGAGAAAAGTGCTGTTCTCCGTTTCCATTCTCTAAACAGGCAGTTTTACTATTGCAAACATTATTGGGATGATGAAGAAAAGGTATATGTATGTTACGTGACTGTAGTGAGGGTCTATACAGTAGTTTCAAAAAATCCACTCTTTAAGTTGGAAGCACTGTATATATAGTTTTTTTTTGTTTTTTTTTGTGCATATTATATATATATTATATATATATACATGTATACTAGTGGTGCGCTCGAATAGCGCAAATGCATGGCGAGCGAGTAGACTTATTACAGAAAAATTTGGTCTCTTCTGTCTAATCTTGCCCTTTTGTTTCCTGCACTGATTAATTCAATAGGACGTTTTCTGTTGTTGTCTAAAATTTCTTTTTTAATTTTTAACAGGAAATCAAACACAAACACCTAGTAAATATATAAGTAGAGGTAAAGATGAAGGAAATCGCTAAATAATAGCAATGATTAGGCATGAAAAGTTAACAATAACAGAATTACCTGAATAAACTTCGAAAGCAGTGGCAAAGAAGCGCAGCTTGACAAAGACTTCACAATTTGTTTCAAGAAGAGAGTAGCTATACACATTTTGGTTGAAACAAAGTTGCGTAAGGCAGTGCAGCAGGATTCTCCGCGCTTGTTAATTGAAAAATACTGGAACTGTGAACGCTTTACCTAACTTACGTAATTAGAAGCGCGGACGAATTTATGCGAGCGAGCTAGCCTAGCTTTAACGGGGAGAGCTAACTATGAGCTACAGTCCTTGGCATAACTTCAATAGTTGTTGAAATTGAAATGTTCTCACTTGAGTTACACATTCAATGACAATGAAGAAAATAGTGAAGGTGGGTCTGCTGTGCTTCTATAAAGGAAACAAAAAGTCCAGACGTTTAGGTCTGCTCCAATAATAGTTTGGACTCACAACTCACTGTTCGTCAGATCCATTTCTTTATTTTGTCAAGATGCTTTACCAACTTACGTAATTAGTGGCGTGGGAGAAAAAAAAAAGGGGTCGCACGTACCATATAAATGAACCAAAAAAAATTTAAAAAATGAATCCGGATTGTATAGCCCTGCAAGTGTCTCACTTGCTTCGCTCGCTCACCAACAAATAAAAATACTCACACCTATTTAATAGTAACCCTTTACCTCATGAAAATACTTACACCCTCAACCCTTTACCTCATGAAAGTGACCATCTTAGACTGCCCATATCGGATCTGCTGCGAACCCAAGAAGACCGTCTCCACCAGAGAGATGAGATGTTCCGGAGCTCCGAACCGGAACACGTAGATGCCCCACAAGTACGCGACCAGCAGCAGGATGTCCGGGAAGATGAGACGTGTGAACAAGTCCTGGTGACAGGCAATGGTCACTGCTCCGTTTCTCCAGCTCCTACCACTGCCGTGCGCAGGCTGCATGCATAGGAAAGGAACCAAACAGAACAGGGAAACAGGAGGAAGAGGATGAAGTTAAACTCTACAAATAGTTCTACAAACATTGGTAAATAAAAACTACATCAACTGTGTATCTCACTTGCTCTGTCAAAAACAACAACAACAACAATAAATAAATAAATAAAACAAAAAACAAACAACAACAAAAAAAAAAACTGCTCACAAAAGATTTAAAGATGAATCCTGACCCTCTGCCTTAATTCCTTAACTTAGTGACGGAAACTAATAAACACTGTACAGGAAGTTGATTGATGATACTTTACCAGCTCAAATATCCCTTACCGCGTCTCTGTAGAAGCAGGTGAGTACCTGAGTGATGCAAGTGAAGGAGAGGAAGAGAAACAAGATGAAGGGATAGACCACGTTCAGGACCCGAACCCAGCACGCCGGAGACAGGTCCTGGCGAGAGGAGTAGAACGCACGCCAACCAATCTACACAGAATAATACAGAGCATCATGAACACACACCCACTATGTCGGGTGTGCATGTGGTAAGGTGTGTACACAGTGAGGTGTATTAGCAAAGGTGTGTACACAGTGAGGTGTATTAGCAAAGGTGTGTACACAGTGAGGTGTATTAGCAAAGGTGTGTACACAGTGAGGTGTGTTAGCAAAGGTGTGTACATAGTGAGGTGTATTAGCAAAGGTGTGTACACAGTGAGGTGTATTAGCAAATGTGTGTACACAGTGAGGTGTGTTAGCAAAGGTGTGTACACAGTGAGGTGTATTAGCAAAGGTGTGTACACAGTGAGGTGTGTTAGCAAAGGTGTGTACACAGTGAGGTGTACACAGTGAGGTGTATTAGCAAAGGTGTGTACACAGTGAGGTGTGTTAGCAAAGGTGTGTACATAGTGAGGTGTATTAGCAAAGGTGTGTACACAGTGAGGTGTATTAGCAAAGGTGTGTACACAGTGAGGTGTACACAGTGAGGTGTATTAGCAAAGGTGTGTACACAGTGAGGTGTGTTAGCAAAGGTGTGTACATAGTGAGGTGTATTAGCAAAGGTGTGTACACAGTGAGGTGTGTTAGCAAAGGTGTGTACACAGTGAGGTGTGTTAGCAAAGGTGTGTACACAGTGAGGTGTACACAGTGAGGTGTATTAGCAAAGGTGTGTACACAGTGAGGTGTATTAGCAAAGGTGTGTACACAGTGAGGTGTATTAGCAAAGGTGTGTACACAGTGAGGTGTATTAGCAAAGGTGTGTACACAGTGAGGTGTATTAGCAAAGGTGTGTACACAGTAAGGTGTATTAGCAAAGGTGTGTACACAGTAAGGTGTATTAGCTAAGGTGTGTATGTAGCACTCAGCTAAGTATAAGCATGTCTATGTCTTTTGCCTCAGCAAACGAGTACCTTTTTCTACTACTGCACCAGCATGAGCTGGAGTGTCACAGCAGTCTAGACCGCTACCAACTCAAGCCACAAAGATCTTCATTTCTTGGTTCCAATGTTAGTGCATGTGGTCCACACACGCGTGCAGATTTGTGTATATAAGAGTCAACACATGTGTACACACATGTGTGCATGCGTAGTACTACTTCAAATAAACAGACAGAGGAGTATCGCTGCATCAGACTTGAGATATGCACACCGTGTGCCAGCATGCACACACGCGTTATGGAGGGAGTGGCTTTAGTTTAAATCTCACCAGTTTGAGAAAGATGATATAAGGCTTGAGAACAGTCTTCTTGCAGATCAGCAACTCCTGGGCAGTTGTCATGGATGTGCCGTCGGGATTTGAAGATGGTACCTGATATGAATGCACACATATGACAGTCAATGATGAGGGGGGTTGGGGGGTATTTTTCTATTTTAAGACATTTTCCAAAGATCATATAATGAAGTAATTGAAGTATTCCACATAGCCACCCCGTACCAATTATTAAGTCCTTTAAAATCCACACGAGACCATTTTTGTTGTGATTTGAAACCTAATTGAAATACAGTGCTCATGCATCTTGTAGTTGTAAGTATGTGACAAATCATTCTATTACCATATAAAGATATCCCCTCCCAGCCACCTGTCCCGCCCACTATTTCTCTGCCCTCCCACTCACATCCACAGTAATGAAATCTGTCCTGTAGTTGAATTGATCTTCTGTAATGTCACCTTCACTGATGATGGAGTTCCCGGCAAAACTGCGCCTCATTTCATCTTCCCCTAAAAATTTTGTTTTACACACCTAACCCTCTGTTCGAACTATACAAGTAATTCTATATTAATTTACAACACAAACTCGTCTGATAGTGCTTGTTTTAGTTGGCTGGAGAATATCCAGGATCCAATGTTGTTTCAGTCACACACATTCACACACACACATACACACACATGTGCACAACACACATGCACGCACAACACACACACACACGATGCTTGATTTCCCAATGTAATACAACAGAAGTTACACGTCAATAAAAGGAAGAACAAACCATCCCCACGGAATCAACCTGCAGTTATAGTCCATTGAGTTCCGAATAGCTACCCAGACGGAGTGGACACATCCCTATTGACTGGGAGGTAGCAATGAGTTGGCATGGCTACTACCTCATACACATGCCCACAGTGGCAGGCAATTGCCGGGGGAAAATCACTAGATCACTTTCTATCTTACTTAAAGTCAACAATCTGCAGTAGAGCCGAAAGATGTGTATGAATGTATGTATGTGCATGTGTGTGCGTGTGTTTACTAACACTGGGTCTGTAACAACTCAGTGGTTTACTCTCCTCACTCCCATAGCCTCAGGCAACACATACATACGCTACGTTCTCTAAACAGTTGCAACTACGGAGAAAAAACAGATACCTGGAGGTGGCCTGATGTCTGCTTTTTGGAACTTGAAATTTTTTTTTACAATTTTAGGCGATTAAACAGAGTTATTACTAATCACTATGCCAGTTGAGGTATGAAGAAGAAGGGGGGGGGGGGGGGGGGGGGGAAAGAGAGACATGCTGCTATGCAACAGTGGAGATATAACATAGTAACCGAGGATTGGACCACCATGCCAATGAATCTGAAGGTACACATTTACTCACATGCAACAGGAGGTTGGAAGTTGTGTCTCTTGTTGTTATTTTTGCCACTATTTGTTTTAATATGTCCTAATACTACTCCACATTGGCCAGACAATTATACACGTGTGTGTGCATGCGTGTGTGTGTGTGTGCATGTATGTGTGTGTGTGTGTGTGTGTGCATGCATAATACAGTACCATGTGATAAGAACGTATGAATGACCTCATTGCTCCTCACACAACAACAAAAGCACCCATTGCTATCAGCAATCATTTTAGGTGCACTCTCAACAGTTGCACTGCCAAAAATTAACTTGAAAACTAAAACGACCAGTCAAACTATAGTCTATAACATCTGCTATACAGAATGACACTCCTGCAAGCCGACCGATTCAACTGAGTATGCGAGTTACTACTTTATCATTCTTCTCTGCACCATAATTCAATGCCTCCCGGTTCACACTGACCTCCAGCTCTCTACTGGCCAACCCACGGACCTCACAAGTCTTTTGAAAGGCATATACATAACACACACAGCACAGAATTAGTATCCCAAGCAGTACTAGGACAGGGTGGAGGGGTTGGGGCGGGGTCCACATAAAGCACTGGCTTCAGAGCTACGTATGAGAAGTGATTATAGTTACTGACATATTACTAAAGGAAATTATACAATTATTATTTGAAACTTCCACTACCTAAAACCCCAAATAATCTTCTGACAAATTATTATTTTCTAAAAAGATTTGTTTGAGATTACATAATGCATGAGGAGCATTTCTTTTCCCTGTAGTAAAAAGGTTACATAAATGGTTCATGTTTACAATACCATTAATGTAATAGCAGCTATTTGACACCAGACAGTGTGTGTGTGTGTGTGTGTGTGTGTGTGCATGTGTGTGTGCATGTGTGTGCTCTGAATGGAGTACTAAAGAGCGGTCAATTAGCAGTCATATAGATATACAATTTGGGAGAATTAGATATGACAAACAAACCCTCCATTGGGCTCCAACATCACAAAGTTTATACTCCACCCACTAAAACATCGATCTCGTACATTATGATTCTACAGAACCAACCAATAATAATGTAGAAATGTAGGCTCACAACTTATGAAACTTGAAAGACAGACAGACACACAGCCAGAAAGACAGACAGACAGACACACACACAGACAGACAGACACACAGCCAGAAAGACAGACACACCAGTACTTAACAGTACTATGGACAGACAGACACACAGCCAGAAAGACAGACAGACAGACACACAGACAGAAAGGCAAACAGACAGACATATTGACAGCCAGACACACACAGACAAATAGACAACAAGACATGACAGACAGACAGACAGACAGACAGACAGGTAGGCAGACAGATGGATGAATGGAGCGACACACGATTAGACACCTAGAGATATATTGTCATCAACACCTTCACTAGTTCTAACACCAGCAGTGAGTGAGAGAGTGCCTCAAGAAGCCCCAGTGACTATGTTCACCAGACTACATTATGATGACTGACTGTGACTTGACAGACTGATGCCGCATAACAGTTGATAAAGATGCTGTACAGGTTCTGCCACAAGGTCGAGCAGGCAGAAGTGCATGACAGTAAGATCATAAAAGTGTTACCTTAAGATCAGAAGAGTCCATATAGGAGTGAGTATTGTATACACAGCAAGAAACACACACACACACACACACACGACATACACAAGTGTCTAACTAACTGTGCTAAGCAAGACCCATCCACTTTACTACAGTGAGTAAATGCAAAGTCATACAATAAAATTCTTCAAATACCTCATGCCATCTCTCCTCCACACAGAGCAATATTTTACTCTCAGAAATCTACGGTACTGGTTCATATCGGACATGTCATTTTACAGGCTTTCTATTCAATGGAATGTTTGTGATGCCAATAATAATAATAATATTATAATAATAATAATAATAATAAATAATAATAATTAATAAACAAATAAATTTCTTCACAGTTGTACTTTGCAGTTTGTAATCACACATACAGACACACACGCACACACATATACACTCCCAAGACTCACGTTGCACGTGAACAAACTTCTCTCCCTCTCCTTCCTTCCCTTCAAACAGTATAAAGCTCTGCTGCCTGTCCCTGGCTCCGTGGACATCCAGCTGAGAAGGTGGGCGGTGGTTGACTCCATCCACAGACACGTCCTTAGAATCACTGAAATCATCTGCACCACAAATAAGATATTCCAAGAGATGATCATGTTGTTGTTGTTGTTGTTTTGGTAAGTCTCTTGTCTCCTATTCATATTACTCACAGAGCCATGGCGGCACAGAAAAACGGACACCATGAGCTGACGATGACAGAATGGTAGTGCCAAATATTGGGCATCTCCTCACTCCAAACTCATTTCTTATTCAGAATTGATTCACCCATTATTTTGACTAAATCCTTAATTTGATATAATTAATCCTTATTTAAAAGTCAGTGTAAGAAATAAAACATGGGTTTTTTTCTTTGATATTAGTCTTTTAGGTCTGGAGTAAATAATGCACAGGATGGCTGAGAACACCATAACGATTCATATTTCAGCATGACATTTACTGCAGCTAATAGTATAATATTTATTGTATCTATCCATGTCTTAGCAGTACTGTGCTCTGGCAAGGATGTATTAAAATTTTTAAAACAGCATTTTCACCATCTTTCAAATCACCTTAATCATATGTGCTACGTTGTGTCTTGTACGTTAATCCTTTCACTTTCTGTTTCCGTTTTAAGGAATTTATGATATCAAACATGTTTGATTGATAAAAATACAGTGCACCAAAAATAAAGTACAAATATTTTGCCTTCAACTTCTGAGCATGAATCTCTATCACCAGGCATGACAAACAGCTAAATAAACTCTGACACCTCCTCCACTTTAATTAAAATTACTATTTTTATTAAACTACTTTATATCCGCCACTACACTAAATATCAAAACTCCTTTTGGCTTCTGTTCAGCTGAGTTTTGTATACCTAATATAACATATGTATGTGACCCATTGCTTTGACCGTTTCTGTATTACGGGTCAAACATGGTAAGGCTCACCAACCACAGGTTCAGTCACAGATTTACAATACATTGTGAAGAAATGTTTCCCAGCACAGTTCAAATATCAGCTTATATGTGTAGTTGTTCCATAGATGGGGAGGTAATGAGGTGCATAGTAAGCACATCTCACATGCTTCCTCTCTAGCCTTACACGGGTACTGAACATCCAACAATTGTTCTAACAAGCTTTAATAGCTTGAGCGACCAAAATAACAAAATCCCCAAAACTTCACAGTAACCCCAAAAAAGTTTTGAAAACCTGTTCCAGTCTTGTCAAATATAACTAACTTTACCAAAGAATACAGCTTTACATCCCACTAAATAACAATGCAATAATTAACAAATTGAAGAAATGTCTCCACATTTCCCTTATCTAAAGATCTCACAACTTTACTACCATATAGAGCATGCAGGTATCATAACAAGACAAAGAACTCCAAAGACAACCAGCTAATAATTTGGCTCCATTAGCTATAGACCTCAGCACACACAATGACACACTTACCAGCCCAGACAAGCTTCTTCTTCTTAGAACCATCTGGTGGGGAAAGGGAATATCCAGACAAGGATGAAGGGGTGCTATAACAAATTATTGAATCTTAGAGCTCCGTATTATACCGCGCACCAATAAAACTTACTCTCTGGCGCTGTTCTCTAGCACTCTGATCACCACACCTTGATTGGTCTGAGCAGAAGCAGCTGATCGCACGGAATCCTCCCGCCTCGGCACTACGCCGCCGTCATCCGGCGCCTCCAATGAACCTTCCCGGGATATCCGCGGCGGAGAGGGAGAGATGGTGTCTTCAGGGACATCTGAAAGAAGAGGCTGTGAGTTCCCGCGATTAGACATGTTTCCTAGTCTCAGCCAACTACGGTGGCTCATCGCACGTATGTTCCGGAACGCAAGGCGTTGTCGCAAGTCATCCACTGCACGTAGCGTGTGGGTAAAGGTCGTTAAAGGCGCAAAGGAAGCGCTGCTTTTAATTTCTTACTCCTGATTTCTGAAATAAATGAAAGTGCTGAACATGTATAACAGGTGCAAAAACTCTTTCTCATATTTCAAGACTGTTCAAAAATGTTTGTCTCTCTTCCTCATTCAAAGCAGCCAGAAATCTCTCTTTCTTCTTGTCCAACAATTCCACCCACAATCCAGTTCTCTTTTCCTCACTCCACCGCTCATCCCCCAGGGTGCCACGACCACCATCGTCCCCTCGAGTTGAGCCCTCATCTGCACTCTCATCGTGGACCCCGTTGGCATCGTGGACCTTCTCGGCCTCGAGTGTCGGCGATGGTGGCAGCTCCACCACTACAGGATTGTACTCGCTGACGTCCACCTCCCTGGAGCCGGCAGTGGACTGGGACATGCCCTCTGATTTAACCTACATGGACACAGCGGGGATACAAATATACACACCATCCTACTTTAAAAATAAACTTCTAACCAGCTAAAAGCACAGAATGTTGCGAAACCAATACATTTACATAGATTGAAAAGGGAAGGAAAAAAAAAAACAATCGCAAATTCTAATGTTATGATGAATTGAAATAACAATTTTCAAACCCCAACAAACCTTGTCTGCACTTCTATGAGACACAAAACTAGCAGCAACAAAGGAGTCTGACTCGATTGCCTGGAGCTGTGACGGGGACGGAACAAATGACGCGGCCCCAGTCTCCTCCTCCTCCTTATTATCTGTAGCCGTGCTAATGGAGGACTTGTCCAGTAGTGCCTTGATCCTGGCTCGCACACGCTCAGCAGGAGTCTGATGAGACCCAAAAGAAAGAGATGTCACATGTGTGTGTGGTTGTATGGTAGCAATATAGCTCACTCACCATTCCTGCCAGGTCCTGGTCTGTAGCACTGCAAGTCAAAACAGCAGACACAAACCAAGACAATTAATAAAGAAATTAATAGCATACAGTCAGGCCTTGGAATATCTATAATTAAATTGATGTCTTATTGCAGTAAACAGTTTAACTAGTGACACAAGAAAACAAGTAAGCTATTGGGCAGTCAATTGAGATTTGCATTATATTAAATCAGTTTCCATTGGTCCACTAGTAGAAGTTTCCTCACACTCACAACTGACAGACACATGCATCTGTCAATGACGGACCACACCTATCACATTTCACCCAGCTTCCATCCACACTAGTTACGATATACAATACGCTCTACTTTCATGAATGAACAAAACTTACCTATTCTTAGCTCCATCTCCAGCTTCCTTGATGTTTCTACACAACATTTATATCAATGGCGATCAATCAATCTGTCAGGCCATACAAAAAGGTGTGATTGTAGCGGAACAAGATGGTGCTTGTCACCAATACTCCTATGGTGAATAAGGTTACTAGATCTTTTGCTAAGAAAGCAACTTTAAAAAAATTGCTATTGTAGGGTTAGATGACAGCTATCTAAATGGCAATTGCAGTAGAAACTTTCCTATCTGGCGGCCGCTTTGGACCAGAGGGTGCCCACAAACTATTCGATAATGCTAATCCACCCCTTTCAATAAATCATTTTACCCTTATTTTGCTTCTCAGATAAGAGGTTTTCGTAGTTAAGGAGTCCAAATAAGAGAGATTATATGGCACAATGAAAAGACTACTATAAACTTCTTGCACATGTATGGGAAAGGGGGGGGGGGGGGGGGGAATGTGTGAAAAAAAAAAGCTTCTCTTATGCATTAAGAAATGAAAACTCTAAATAATAATAATAAAAATATTATTTACAATATTATTTAGAGTAACTTTGATCTATTATTTTGCCACATTTATTTTAAATTCATGCCATATCATAGTTTACTAGCCAAGTACAGCTGGCTGAGTATGTACAGAGTTAAATGTTGACGCTCCATATACTTCCGCACTTAAAAGCACTAAACTTGCATACCTACTACTGCTTGATTGACTTTCTCGACTGTCATTCCGATGCCTGCCTCGAGAGTGGCTCCTAGACCTGCCACACCCTTTGTCACGTGATCGGCTTCTGGATCTGCCACGCCTCCTTTCATGTGATTGACTTCTGGATCTACCACGCCTCCTCTCATACGATTGACTTCTAGATCTGTCACGCCTCCTGTCACATGATCGACTTCTGGATCTGCCACGCCTCCTGTCATGAGATCGGCTTCTGGATCTGCCATGCCCTCTGTCATGTGATTGACTTCTCGATCTTCCACGCCTCCTTTCACGTGATCGACTTCTGGATCTGCCACGCCTCCTGTCATAGGAGTGGCTTCTGGAACTAGTACTATATTTGTAATCTCGTGATCTGCTTCGTGCTTTAGATCGGCTTCGTGACCTGCCACGCCTTCTATCTCGAGATGAACTTCTGGATCTGCCATGCCTTCTATCTCGAGATGAACTTCTAGATCTGCCACGCCTTCTATCTCTGGAAGTATTTCTTGATCCACCATGTCGTATCGCACGAGATCCATTTCTGGACCTGTCATGCCTTCTTTCCCGGGATTTACTTCTAGACTTTCTACGTCTCCTATCAGATGATGAGCTTCTCGATCTGCCACGCCTCCTCTCCCTTGAGCTACTTCTATGCTTGTTGCTGCTAGTTTTGGCTACATTACATAAGTTGCTATAAAAATTAACTAATTGCAATAAAATTTCCTCTACGGTACATTAGAATCACTAGGGCTATGCAATGTAAATAAAAACAGTGTAACTGCAAAGAAAGAGCACTATGTTGCAAAACTTAATAAACACAAAATACAGATATAAACCTATAGATACTGGTCGACAATGGTAACAAATCCACAACACTGGTCCCCTTTTACCTGTTGAACTAAATTATGGTGTGTGAATTGATGGGGGGAAAACAAACACATAATGTCAGAGCATCAGAACAGGAGCTACAGGATGAACAGCTCCAGCCAGTCACTGCACCTGATTCTTCGAAGGGTTTCCGGGGAGGATGAAGACGACGACGAGGAGGACCTGTACTTACGGGGTTTGGAATCATCTTTTTTCCTGGAACACACCGACAACTATTGATAAATTTTTAAACAATAATAGGTGCTCACTTTTTATGCTTTTTCTTAGGACTTCGCGACTTAGAGCGGTCTTTTCTTTCTTTCTTCGACTTCCCCATTTTAATAGTAGGCACCCGCAACTCTATTTACAGCACATCCATTCTTTGACGCGCGCACCATTATACGGGGGAGGAGCTCGTTGAGCATTTATATTTTCGCACCTTTTCGGTGAGATGGCAGGCCGCAGCAGCCGCCCTCACTCGTCGTTTCAGCTAAACGGAGGCGTCCAAACGTCCCATCTCGTTTCTTCTTCTACTGGCTCCGAAAGATTCCCGAGGGAGAAGCTCTCCGCACCTGTAACTCTCTCGGCCTCTACTCCACAGTACCTGAAGTCTACCATTGACCCGAAGTTGCTTGAAGCAGCTAATGCCCACTGCACAAACAAAGCCAGGTAATATAAAAGTCGCCTTGTGCAAGGCAAGATAAACAGGTGAACTTAGTGGTTGCAATTGCAGCCATTCCTGTCATGAATGGGTGGAGAGGGTTGTTGGAATGAGGACTTAGGTAAAGGGTGAACTTTTAACCAGCTCACTGGTCACTTTGAATCAATATTTATATACAAACATGTATATACCCCATGTATATAGTATGCTTCGAATGCAGCACAGATCACAAAATATGATTCAATCCAATGCTGACATAGGAAAGACAGTTAAACAGAACAGATTATTTGGTAAGTATCATTTCAATGATTATAAACCTGTTGGTTACACTGATCTGGCAATTCATGTTTCAGAGCTGAAGAGCAAAATATTAACTACATCTATTTTGTAAGTGCTAAATTTAATTAAAAGTGGATTGGGTGGGTTGGGCTGGTGGCGAAAGGTTACGATTCAACTCTTTGGCGAATGTTAATGAATAAAAGTTTCACTTCAGTAACCTGTGACTTGCTCTACTTAACACTTCTGTTTGATAAATGCTAGGATTAGGTCATTAGTGGCCTTTTTGACACGTGCACCCGATGCTCTAGATATTTCATTACTCTTTGCAGCTGTGTTTCAACGTGGGTGTGGCAGTGATGTTATGCATAAACACTTGCGGAAAGAACAGCACTATGTAATTCAGGAAAAAGCCACCTTACCCCCTCTATTTCTCTGCTGTTTCAATAATTATTGTATTTTTTTACTGCCTAATTGAATAAACCTTGACCTTGCAACTTCATGCCGACGTTATTGATTTTTTATTTTATTTATTTTTATTATTATTTTTATTATTTATTTATTGATCTTTATTTTATTAATTTTTGCAGTAATCAGATGTTCAGCCAGTGAATAAACAAATCATAATGATGATGATGATGATGATGATGATGATAATAATAATAATAATATTTTATATTACTATCATCATCATCATTATTAAATTCCATGCCATATTCTGTTACATTTGTAGACTTAGTCACGAGTCAGACGTGTCTCATGGATTCCTTCTGGGGTCAAGATACAACAGGTAATGTGATCTGCCACTGGTGTGATAATAGCCATTGATACCCCCCTGTGTGTGTGTGTGTGTGTGTGTGTGTGTGTGTGTGTGTGTGTGTGTGTGTGTGTGCATGCGTGCGTGCCATGTGTATGTGTATTTGTCTGCATGTATATGTATGTTTGTTTCCATGCATGTTCATGTGTGTGCGCGCATGTGTATATGTGTTTGTAAAGCGGTCGGACTATTGACACCAACCCCCTGAAGATGGGGGGCGTGTGTGTATCCCGTAGCGGCACGTCTCCCCGCTCCTTCTTCAACCCCGCCCACCCCCACATGGGTAAGATTTGTCAAATAGTTGTAATTCTTGTTGTCACGGATGGTGTATTGGATAGCCGTGGGAGTGTCGGGTAGTATTTGTTTGTACTTATGAATTCATTTTCCTACTTGTCCTGCCACTTCCTGGGATTCATTCATTGACAAACACATAAAACTATGAATATAGTTATGCTAAAAATACAATTTTAGTCTGTATAGTTCTTGCTGCAGTATTATAATAGCATATTATTATTGGTGGTTCCACCATGTTCTAATTAACATACCTTCTCATTTGACTAATTAATAATCTCTTGACCGCTAATGATATAATAGCTGGTGTGGAAACCCCTAGCTGTCCAAGTGTCAAAGTCGTAAGAGTGTAGTCTAGGTTAATCCCCCAGGACACTAAGTCGTTGTAAGTTATGCGTAAAGTGAAATAGTTCCAATCTAATGGCCTCGCACTCGATTGGCAGTTGGCTTCTGAAAGCCTTTATGTTCATAGTGCTTTTCCTATTGTTTGCATTCCTGTGTCACCATGGTAATTATAGTTTCTCAATGGCGGGCACTAATATAGGATTTTGAATAAATGATAGGGACAATAATTGTATAAATGTGGGTGTGGTCAAGATTGTTGTGTTGTGCGCGATGGACTCATTTTGTGTGTTCTCAAGGATCTAATATTCTGTTATAAATTCCTTGCTAAGCTATTTCTATCCCGCAGGAATGGCTATAGTAGTATGTGGATTACCATGTTCTCTTTGGCATAACACACCACTGGGTTGCTGTGTGCCAAATGACCACTTAAAGGTTCTAAAAATGAAGCTTGTTGTGTCACACAGGAATTGGAGGCCGGGTCTGGTTGCTATGGTAGATATAGAGGAATTAGATGGACGAACATAATTGATAATTAATGGGCCCTGGTCGGGTCTGGTTGCTATGGTAGATATAGAGGAATTAGATGGATGAACATAATTGTTGACAGGTGTGTATTTCCCTGATAGCAAGAATGCGGCACTATATTGATGAAACCTTTCTGCTTTGTGTTCACGTTTCAGCTATTGGGCAATAAGCTGGAACTTCTTTGATGAATCAGTGACATGCCTTACTGCTTGGTTACTTTGAAAATAGTTAGAGCAAAAAAAATGTATTCTACACTCTTGACAGGTATTGCAAGTTGCCTGGCAACTATGTCTGTTACTATAAATTATTTATAGAAATGGTACTGCACTTTACCATGACAAGTTGTTATTTGTTGTTGCCAGTTGTTGTTGTTTTTTTACATTAAGAAACATGTATTTTAGCACTAAAATTGTAAATTCCAAGTCACTAATAACGACTAGACAGAACTGAAACATTAGAGGATTATTAACCTAGTATCACTAAGCTATTATATCAGTTAAAATTTCAATTTTACTATAATTAGTGGCACGTAAGAGTCGCAGTTCAATTGAAATAGCTCGGAAAAGTGAACTAGGTATGGAAACTAAGTGAAATACCACGGTAGCTAAGTGAAATACCACGGAAGCTAAGTGAAATACCACGGTAGCTAAGTGAAATACCACGGTAGCTAAGTGAAACAGTACAGGTAAGTGCACATGTGTGCAACGCTAGCCTCGGAACATACTGTTCGAGTAGTTTCTAGTTGGAGACTACATGTCATTCATGAGTGTAGAAGTTTTATTCGAATTAGACAGAATTAGTTCAACATATTTGGAGGTTGAGCCATAGAACGAAATTTCAAAAATCCTGAAATCCAGATATACTATGAGTGAACGATAACAGTGCAAATGATGTAACATTAGCGAGTGATAGCAAGGGTAACCTGTGGTTATTCTGGATTATACCATAGTTGCTGCAGTAACAGCCATGGATCAAAATGTTATTTCCCAGTGAGAGAGTTTAAATTGCACACAGAAGAATTTTTGTTGACATAATAGAGTGAAATAATTATGATATAAAGTGATGTATTATGTTTTTTAGCTACAAATGAAAAACTTAGTTGTTGTTTTTACTTGTGAGAAGCTTTCTTTGTGAATGGTTAGCTACTTCATCCCTGTATAAAGAACTGACATGGAGAATTATTTATTGGTGTATAAAGTCAAGTCTCGTGAACCTCACTAGATATCATCAGTCAATCACCACTGTGTTTTTGTTTGGAAGCGGTAAAAAGGAAACGAAATGCACTTATCTTGTCGGTGTTTTGGAATCTCCCTAGCGGCATTGACTGGACACATGCTTCCTCTCAAAACCAATATCCGCTTATTTTTATCTGGTCATTTAGTCTGTTCAAAAAGGTAATATGGTATAAAATAGTTGTTAAACATGGCAGCTCTCGGAATTATTGCTAGATAACCGCCCTCAGGAGCAGGACGATTATCAGCGATAATTCCTCGAACCCATGGTTTAACTATTACTTAATAGCATGATTATTCATGCTGTTACTCATTCACATAGAAAATTGTTGATTTATATCTCGTATTATGGAAGGACAGTTCAATAGGCTTGTAAAGAAGAAAGAAACATACTTGTATTGTGTGAGGTGATGGTTGTGATAGCTCAAACCACTCTATACTGACTTGTGATAGCTCAAACCACTCTATACTGACTTGTGATAGCTCAAACCACTCTATACTGACTTATCTAAGCTTTGAATTTAACTCTTACAAACTCCACTTAAAATTTTGTCTATCAAAATCTATCAAAGGCTAATGGGTGCACTTGTAGCCTGGAACTATAGATATTACTTTTGTGACAGCAAATATTCCCACCCCAGGGATGCCACTGTAGTGATGATAGTTTGTTGCTGGGTGGCCTTCAGTTTGAACGAGCTATGGAACCCATTAAGCTTAGTAACTGTATCTACAACAGGGAGTTGACAGGAGAAGGTAAATGGACACCATCACACACAATACTCTCTAGTTTCTATAAACATTCACCTGCACCATTTGTGAGGTTTCAATGTTGTCAGGGAAAAAAACTTTGAGTCTTGTTCAAGGACTGTGTGATTTATATTCACAAGATGATTACATGACTGAATAATTCTGACCACTAAACAGCAAGTTTCTCCCTGCTCCTTTTAGAGTGGATCCAAGTGGAACATTTTGCACTTGCCAAAGAAGTGTTGTTGTTGTTTTTGTTGTTGTTATTTTCTTTATCATTGAAGTGCTGAGAGGTTGGCATTAGTGTTCCATTTAGTACAGTTTTGATTGATAATTGACTAAGCTTTTTATATTTACTATGTGTTTAAATTTTTACTCCTTGAAACTATTTAATGTTGTTGTTATTACTTATTATTATTATTATTATTATTATTAGTCAAGTTATAGTATTACATTTCAGTGTGTGTGTGTGTGTGTGTGTGTGTGTGTGTGCACAATTAAAAGATTAACTTTGGGTTTGCACACAATAACTAGATTTAGTATTTGCAATTATTAAGAGGTTCCTGTGTGGGTGGTCTTCTTGGATCACAACAATTGGCTAATTTAAACTAAGTTATGCATAATGCACAGTTGTGGTAAATACTATATATAGTTTAATGGCATTTCATTAGAATCATAAACACTGTTGAAATAGTTTGTATAAATGCAGCTAATACCATTTTGTGTAAATGTGCACTTCCTCTGCAGCTAGAAGAGCTTACTCAGCGCCTCAGGCCAGAGCTCTGAGCAACACTAGTGTTCCTCGTGAAGTCATCATCTATGATCCTACCAATCAGGAGCCTCTGTGCGTCCATGGCACCAAGTACCTTCCACAAGAGCCTAGAAGTCACTCGTCTGCCGCAATTCCCGTCAAGAGATCACCTCAACTTTCTACCCACGGCGTCAAACGTGGAAAAGATGGCACAAGAAATGCCTCGAGAGCTTCAGGAGAGCCCACACCTCCTACGCACGCTTGCACCTCTAACGAAGAAGTATTCGACTTCGTGAGCAATGGTGGCGACTGCGATAGTCTCGCCTCCAGTTCCAGAAGCCACACCCCTAGTGCAGGATGTCTCATTACCAGAGTTGACGGCAAAATCCTCAGCTCTGACAATCGTTCTTCCAGCCATGACAGTTCAGACTCACCACCTCCCATGTACCAGCTTAGCTGCAGCCCGACTTGTATCAACACAATAGAAGAAGAGAGCTACAACGATGATAGCAACTTTGTCGAAGAGAATGCAGACGATCTCCTTTCTCCTGAAGCCCAGAAGCTTACTAGCGAGATTCTCATGGCCATCTCTAAAACTTCACTCGACTCCAAGATGGCGTCTCGAGCAAGTCTTGCGTCTTCTTCATCTCAGGAACTACCGAAAAATCTTGCGCCTGACTCTGAGGGTAATGCCGGCACAATTGATGCTATTGATCTGTTGGGATCTTCTGATCTTGGCGTGGAAGATTATGGTGAAGATACTGAGGATTCAACTCACGTTCTGTTGGTGGACATGTCACGCTTGATGACAGCAGTTGAGCAAAGTGACATGTGATAGAGACCTTCACCTCCCCAACATTCAAGACATTACCGTAACTATTCAGCTTTTATTGTCCTCCATATTCCAGTTCAATCAAATCACTTTATTTTTAATTCCATTGTGTCAATAAATTAAAAAAAATTTTTTTTAAATGCAGCAATATACAGCAATACTGTTGTCTGGGTTAAAAGGAGGGAGGCATGTTGCCAAAACAAAAACAATATATTCTGAAAAGAAAAACAGAACTAAAACTAAAATATGACCATTTTATTCAAAAGAGATGGGTAGAGGAGAGATTGGCAATTACTTATCTAAAAAATATCTGAGTTAGTTCTATTCTTGTTTTCTGACAGACACTTCAAATGGGGAGCTGTCAATATGCTTGCCGTTCCAGAGAATGCTGATGGTGTACTTGCCCGTGTGAGTGGGGTCATATCGAGCAAGCAGGGTACGCTCATTGTCTGGGTGACGCCTCAGTTTAGTCTGAAAGCTCCCACGTGGTCCCTGGACCAGAACTTCCAGCTTTCCATCACCCACTCCATTCGTATCGATGCTGAAATTTCCTTCTTGGCCGACAACACCTTCCACCAGTCCGGGGCCTTTCGCTCTCACCTGACTCCTCTCTTCTGCGTCATTGATTCTCTCCAAGGACTCACTGGGGATGGCCATGTTGGAGGCCGTGGTATCCTGGAAGCTCAGGTTGAGCTCGCTCAGACGACTCACGCGTCCTTCTGTAACATACTGGTCAGGCGATTCAAACTGGACGTAGTAAGGACTTTTGAGTACGTACTGATCTAAAAATTTCACAGAAATTTCATGATTTCCAGATACTTGTGGGGTAACTGTCACAGAGTAGGTATTGTTTTCTAGTGGACTGATATCGATATTTGCTGAGTCCAGAGGTGTGGCTGAAACTGTCAGACAACCTTCGTTCTTGCCGCAGTCGACCAAGAAATTGCAAGGTTGACTGAGCACGAACTTTTCTGTTTCTAAATCCAGGTTACTGATGATGTAACTTTTGTTCGTTATGAAGTCTATTTTGTATGGGTTGCCCGGAATGGGAATTCCATTCCACAGAACTGTGATCTCATACCTCCCTGACACGGTAGGTAGGACGTGGCACGAATACAACCCTTTACCTTGCTGGTACACATAAATCTTTGGAGTTATCGGACCTTGGGACAAGATACTCAACTCTCCTCCTCCAGCTTTTTCTGTGTTCACATCAAAATGAGTCAACTTTGAAGGAATCTGTCTGCTGTCCTTGTCCTTAACAATGAAGACTTTGGATGCAGCCTCCCTAGCATGCCTCATTTTGTCTGTGAGATTTAAGACCCGCATAGAAATCGGAGAATCTGGGATCACTACTCCTGCCCACTTCACTTGAACCTTGTACCTTCCGGGAACCTTGGGGGTGAACATGATGGTGTAAATGCCTCCGTCGTCACTGGTGTGGCTAAAAGACGTCCCTTTACCTCCTTGCGGAACAGTGGCTAGAATATTCATGTCACCTTCTCCCGCTCCTGATGCGTCAATTTTAATTTCCACTAAATCGTCAACGTAAGCTTCCTTGGGAGCACTCAGTACCTTACAAGCAGATTTGACTATTTTTAGTTTAAAAGGACTTCCCTCTATTTCTTTGGAGCCGTGCTTGACATGAACCCAGTGGAGGCCCAGATTTTTGGGGTAGAAAACAAGCAGGGGCTTCTTGCCATGACTTCTGCGAATTCTCAAGATCTCTCTAACACAAGAATCATCATGGACTGTGTAAGCAAGGACGCCTTTCAAATCTTTCTGGATGCCGACACACTTTATCAAGTACGGTTTGTTAATCGGATGTTCTCTGACAGACTCTTCTACAGCGACAACAGTGTCCGGTGTTGGAACCAGACTATTTGGTTCCAATTCCACATCGTTATCACCTTTTACCGGTTGTCTCTCCATATACTCTACGATGAACGGGCTTCCCGGTATGCCAGAACCAAAATGGCTGATTTTGATGGTGTAGGTATCCGGCACCATGGGGTTGAACCTTATTTTAAACGATCCCTTCTTCTTGGTGGAATTGATGGAAACTATCCCTTTACCCGTTTTCTCTCCCTCAACGGAGGCAGACAAGTCGCAGATGTCTACGTCAATGTTTTCAGCCAGCAAGGTCAAGGGGTCACCCACGAACCTCTTCATTCTAGTAGGCGTGGTCAAGCTCATTTTGCTGGTTTCACTGACAAGCTCGTCAAAGTATTCCACGAGGTAAGGACTGCCAGGAATATGCACATTTCTGACATAGATGGCTACGGTGTATGTGTCGGGTTGCTGCGGGTTAAACTTGACCAGGTAAGTTTCACTGTCGAGCTCTTTGCAGACAGAGATGGTAGACTCGCCCGTCTGCTCGCCAAAGGCAGTAGCCTTGGGCAGTCCTTCGGCTCCGTCTACCACAAGTGTCATTGGTTCCCCTACGTAAAGCTGTAGTTTGTCAACAGATGGTTTTGTGGTTTGTTTTTCTGTCGTCTCTTCTTGGTAAAAGTCACTCTTAATGGCATACTCGAGGTGTTCGCTTGCATATGGAGCAACCACAACTCGTTCATCGACCGGCTGTGGCGAGGGAGTCGAAGGGGGAGGTCGAAGGTCAATCTCCATGGGAGACTTCTTGACCTCAGTGTCATTGAAGAACACGTGTAGCCAATAGAGATCTGGCGAAGTCGGTTGGAAGGAAATGCTGAATTTTGACAGACTTTGTTTATCTTGAGTTATTTCAGCGTGGTGCGATCCGCTCGAGCTACCGAAACAGGATGCAGTGAGGACACCTGGGCCAGCTGATGCAGTATCCGCAGATATCTGGACCGGTTTACGAGCATTGTCAGAGGGAACCCAATCAGACAGGGTCACCTCCGAGGGGTACACTATTTTGACGTATATAGGAGAACCAGGGATAGACTCGTCATTCCAGTAGACGTCAACGTTGTAAGTGTCGCCTCCTTCCGGTATGAAGAAGAGGTGGTAAGTGACGTCATCCTCGTCAATCAAGTCCACTCTGCTCGAGACCATGCCAGCTTGAGTGATGCCCGTTACACGCCCTCTCATCCTACCTGGCCCAGCCTTGCTGGCGTCAAACTTGAGCGCCACGGGCTCCGCGAAATCGTCGGGAATGAACGTGCCAAGATGCTTGACCTTCTTGGCGCAGGACTTTGGAAGTAGGTTTATCTCAAAAGTGCCACTCGGAATGAGCTTATCAGCAAAGAATATAGTCAGCGTATAGACATCTGGCTCCTTTGGATTGAATTTTACTCTGTAAATGGCTTTAGAGTGATAATTTTCTATGATCACGTCGACTCCCCTTTCTCTATTCTTCCCAAAGCAATGGGCCTTCAGCTTGCCACATCCTGCTTCTGTACAGTTCGCATCAATCCAAACATCTTCTTCTCCATGACTATCAGGAACATTGAGAGGACCAAGTCTTACTTTAGCGGGATCTGGCTTGGCAGGAACATGCATTTCGAAAGTTCCGTTTGGTATTCTTTCATCGGCGTAGGAGAGTGTGAGCGTATAGTCACCAGGATCAGAAGTCGGGAAGTGAACTCGATAATAGTCCTTAGATGTCTCCTCTATCTCGACATCCACTATGAAATTACCGATGTAACCATCACACTCTGGTGTTACAGTGGTCCATCCGAGGAGGGAATCCGTGTACACCCATTGTTGAGCTATCACAGGATCATGAAGGCACTCTGCTGTTAGAGTTCCCCTCCCAGCTTTAGAACAATCCACGTTAACCCAACCCATTTCTTCATTGGCAAACTTGGGCACGTGAAGTTCTCCAAACCTTACCAATCCTGGATTAAGTTTTGGATGTATGTCCACTGAGTATGACCCACCAGGGACAGGATTCCCGGCAAACGACAGAGACAGAAAGTAAGAATCAGGGTGCAATGGTTGGAATTTGACTCGATATGTTTCCTTAGCGACAAGTTCATCCACGAGAACTTTGACTGCATTTTCGTCATTCCTTCTGTTGCATTCAGCTGCTACTGAACCAGTGCCAGCTTGAGACACGTCTACATCGAGCCACGCCTCTTCTTCACCTGCAAACTCTGGAAGGTGAAGTTTCCCTAGCTTGACCTTGCTGGGATCAGGATGAGATGCAAAGGTCGCTTCAAACACACCATCTGGTACGGCCACGCCTCCAAATTCGAGAGACAGAGTGTAAACATCTGGAATGTTGGGAAAAAACTTCACTCGTTGGTTGCCCTCAGGGGAAAGTTTTTCTATGGAAACCTGGCAAAGGTCTCCGTTCCTTCTCGTGCATTCTGCCTCCAGAGTGGCGTGACCTGCTTCACTACAGTCGACATCTATCCACGCCCACTCGTCATTAGCGAATTCTGGAGCTTGCAGTTCCCCGAGCTTTATGTTCGAGGCATCAGGTCTGCAAAGGATGTTTGCCTCAAGCAAGCCTCGCGGTATTGGTTGGTTGCCAAAGAGAAGAGTCAGAACGTATGTGCCGGGAAACAGAGGCACAAACTTCACCCGGTAGTTACCTTGGGTGGTAAGGTTGTCGAGAGAGACTTCAACCAAATTCTCGTCATTTAGCCTGCGGCATTCTGCAGTCAGAATACCATGACCGGCTTTGGAACAGTCAACGTCTATCCACGCTGACTCAGCACCTGCAAACTCTGGGACGTGCAGTTCTCCAAGCTTGACGTTATTTGGCGTTGGTCTTTGCTGGATGTCAGCCTCAAATCTTCCTCCAGGTATCTCTTCCCCGCCAAAGAACAAAGACAAGTTGTACACGTCAGGAACGCTGGGGGTAAATTTAACCCGGTAGCTCTCCTGGGGGTCGAGAGGATCCAGCGAAACCTCCGAGGAACTCGAAGTGTTTTTCATGACACAATCTGCCTCCAGCATCCCGTGACCTGCACCAGCGCAGTTCACGTCTATCCACGCATCATCATCCCCAGCGAAGTCTGGGATGTGAAGCTCTCCAAGCCTCACCCTCCCTGGATCTGGCTTTTGAAAGACCTTTGCTTCGAGCAATCCATTCGGTATTGGTTCTCGTTCAAGGAAGAGAGACAGAGAATAGCTGTCAGGAACACTTGGCGTAAATTTCACTTGGTAGTTTCCCTCTGTGCTCATCTCTTCAATCTGCACATTCACGGCATTTTCATTGTTCCTGATACATTCTGCAGTCAGAACTGCACCGTGCCCAGCTTTGGAACAATCCACACCCACCCACGCGACTTCGTTCCCGGCAAACTCGGGCACGTGAAGTCTTCCAACAATCACTTTAGATGGGTCAGGCTTTGGCAGGATCTCGATCTCAAAATTGCCTCCAGGAATTGACTCCCCGTTGAAGTGCAAAGACAGGAGATAGATGTCCACTAACTCGGGGATAAATTCGAGGTGAAAAGTTTTAGGTGTTTCCATTTCTTGTACAGATATGGCAATTTTATATTTTTCGTTGCTTTTCAAGACGCACTCAGCAGACAGGGTACCGTAACCAGCACGAGAGCAGTCCGCTTCCACAGATACTGGTTTTGTGCCAACATACCTGGGAGCCTGCAAGTCGCTGAGCTTTATCTTCGTGGGATCTGGCGCTGGAATGGGGACTTCAAAATTACCACCAGGTACAAGGTCGCCTTCAAAGAAGATGGACAGTGAATAAATGTCGGGACACATTGGAATAAATTTTGCACGATACGTCCCCGACTCTTCTATGTCAACATTAACCGAGTCTCCTCCACTCTTTCTGGAGCACTTCGCTTCAACTTTGCCATTTCCTGCTTCAGAGCAGTCAATATTTATCCAGGCTTCTTCTGTGCCAGTTTCCTCTGGAATGTGGAGATCGCCCAGCTTTACTTTGGTTGGATCTGGTGGTGGAAGTATGTCCATTTCAAACATTCCATCTGGTATTGGCTTACCATCACAGAGTAGCGATAAGGTGTACTTGGCTGGGTTCATGGATTCAAATTCCACTCGATAATTACCCTTGGAGGTTTCTAACTCTTTTATAATGACATCCACGAGTTCTTCTTCTTCTCCTTTATTGCAGGTGCATTTTGCTGTCAAAGCTCCCGGACCTGCTTGGGAACAGTCTGCATCTATCCACACCATCTTGTCCTTGCCAGCTGTGACCGGCACATGGAGGTCCCCAAGCTTCACCTTGGTTGGGTCTGGGGGTTGAAGTATTTCCATTTCAAAGGTTCCATCTGGTACAGGCTTACCATTATAGAGTAGCAACAGAGTGTATTTAGCCTGTTTCGTGGCATTAAACTCAACCCGATAGTTCCTCTTTTGTTCCAGCTCCTTCACGGTGACGTCTACTGGTTCTTCTTCATCTCCGCCTTCGTTCTTGTTGGTACATTTGGCCGTCAGGCTGCCTGAACCTGCTGCACAACAGTCCACGTCTATCCAAACAGCCTTGTCTTCACCGGCCGAGTCAGGCACATGAAGTTCTCCTAGCTTGATTCTGTCTGGCTGAGAGGGTGGAGGAGGCGCTTTCAAAATGGAGCAATTGTCTTCCGAATCAGTGCCAGGAAAAATGAAAGGAGAGCCAGGTACGTGCTTGTTCCAAAATCTGACGTTCAGAGTAAGCGTGTCCTCCTTTGGAAGGTTTTCCACTGTGAGGTGATGGTTGTTGTCCTTTGAGGTTGGCTTGATTTTAACTGGAAATTTGTCGCCGGCTTTGTTGGTACATGTGGACGTAAGCCGTGCCTTCCCGCAACCGGCTGTGCTGATGTCCATTTCTAACGGTCCACTCCTGTCTTCAGGCAGGCGGATGTTGGAGCACTTGACTCGATCAGGCCTGACTGGGATCAGGTCAATTGTGTATGGCGATCTTTTCACAGGGACACCGGAATAGAACACGCTCAAGTGGTACACATCCTCGTGGGGTGGGAGAAACTTGACCAAAAAATTGTTGCTGATTCCTTCTCTCGATATTGACACATCAATTTTGCCCGTCTCATTTCCGACGCATGTTGCAGTGAACTCCCCTCGTCCTGCTGGGTAACTGTCGAAAACGACCTCGATAGATTGCCCAGCTTTAATTTTTCCCGTAGGCTGTCGAGCCACGGTGGCTAAGTGGCCACTGGGAGGACTCAGGTTGAGCTTCAGTGGAGAGCCAACCACCTTCTTGCTGCCATACCTGAGGGTGAAGGTGTAAATGCCAGGATCTTGTGGTGTGTAAGTTATGGTATGCAGCTGGTTTTTGACTTCATGCACTTGCAGCTCTGGCTGCTGTGGTTCTTTATTCAGCTGTGATATTGCCACTTGAAGTTTTCCTCCAAGCTTTAGTTTCCCAATGTCTACAGTGATGGAAATAGGCTTGGTCAAGTCTGGAGGGGTATCAATGGATATCACTTCTGCCATTGTAGCTGCAACAAAATAAAGATGAAAGAATGAAAATTGTTGTAAAAAAAAGAAAAAGAAATGTAAATAAGACTTGATAAAACAATAATTTCTTGTTGCAAACGGAGAACCAGCGATGAATAACCAGACTTACCTAGCAAATCCCTTGACTTCAAAAGGTTCGAACGTTCCGCCGTTTGACCGCAATCTTACCGCGAAGCTAGATGCCAGGCAGACTTCTTGTGCGCAAGGAGGCTACTTACTTATACGCATTCGAAAGAGAAAGCGATTGGGGGTGTGGCTACTCAATTACAGCAGTTATAAGCCGGTCCGTGTAAAGAAAGCATGCGGTGCGCATTACCTTCCCCTGCATTCCGAAGCACCCGGGACCGCGCTAGGCATCAAATGAATTGTGGACCAATTAAAGGTGGCTGGTGGGGGCTGTAAATATTCCAGGAATGAATCTCAACTTTGTTCGGTTGGGTCTACAGCAGCACTACAGGCGAATACTCTCTCCATATTAGGATATGGAAGAATGTTTTATATTTGACAGCCAACTTTTAGATTAAAACATTCACACAGAAATACGACCACCTTACCTTACAGGCTGGATTTCTGCAGAATTGCTAGAGGGAAATTGAATAACTATAGATTAGAGGGACTCCATTTACTGCTCAGCCATGCAAATTTCAGCAATAAACTAGAAGTGGGAATAGAAACTTAACACCTCTGGCTATCACATGACCAGTCATTCATTTCACACCTCCTGGGGCACTTTTGTGAATGAAAGGTCTTTAGCAGAATGTATGCATTGAATTGTGGTACAGGTACAGAAGTAATATACCATTTACCATTTGTTGTAATTAGTTAACCTTATCATAAACTCCCTATCATGAAAATTTATAAGGAAATTTTCATTAATGCATCCTATAACATTAAAATTTAGGAGGAACGACATGTCACTTCCCCCCCCCCCCCCCCTCCACCACACACACACTTGACTTTAAGCATATCCACATATCTGGGTGGGTTTGCTTGTAGCTGACTCCATCTTGTCACATTGTGGTAGATTACCTGCAAGCATGAGTGACCTGTTCCCCCCCCCCCCCACTTATAGTCTCACTTTTAACCAGACCCTTTACCTACCATTAGGTAAAGGGTCTAGCTACACGAGACTACTGCTCACTGTATGGATGGTGGATAAATTTTCCTAGCATTTCATTTGATCTTTGATCTTTGACAATGTAAACACCAACGATGTTACGGTTGATGTTACATTTAGTTGGCTGTAGGTGCGTTATAATCCATGTACAATTTTCTATGCAAAAAAATATTTAGACCTGTACATATTATGATGACTCTTACCTGTTTTTAAATCACACCAATTTAAATTTTATACCAGTGTTTAAAAAAAGTTTTTTTTGATCTACTACGTTTATCATGACTTAAGTAATACATACATTTGGTGTATCAGACTAGCCTGTGACATGATCAGGAAAATGTAATTCATAGATAAACAGAGACCTATACTCAACTGCAACAATGCTTGCTTGTAAGATCTTTAATTCATTATAAGAACTTGTGAGATTTGATCAATGAAGGGCCAACCTAGATTTAGTCCTAATTTTATGGGCCAAACCCACAAATTTATTATAATTATCAGGTCTTACTAACAAGCTTTGCTCGACTTATACACTTGCTAAATAGCCAAAACAAAATATGCTCTCAGAATGAGTGAACTCTAACACCTCAACTGATATTGTACCACTAAGAAACATTTGATTTTATTAAAACTACATGAATGGCCTAATTTTATAATTGAACAAAATATATATGGGAAAAGAATTAAACATTAAAAATCTATTAATGAATGCGCTAAAAATCAATAAAAAGTAATGAAGTTCACATAATTATTCTTCGAGTGGACAATTGGCAGCAGTATAAAATATTCAGACTTCTTGATTCTGCAGAAGTAAACAGAGTAAAAACAATAAACGTAATGGTAAGAAAAATATAATTAAAATTTTCAATTTACCTCTCTTTATTGTTCAATAAATTCCACTTCAAAAGGAGAGCCTGGGACATGCATATCTGACCAGGTAATATCTACGGTATACTTCCCGATGTGGGTGGGGTCAAAGCGCACTAGTATGGTGCGGTCGTTGTCCGGGTGTCGCCGCATATTGATCTTGAAAGCCCCCTTGGGACCATGCACACGAACGGCCAGTGTTCCAGTTCCGGCTTCGCCTGTCTCCACTGTGAAGTTACCCTCTTGGCCGACGAAACCATTTTCCAGACCTGGACCGTAAGCTTTCACCTTTGCCGGATTGGGCGGAGTGACGACCTTGAGTTTGAAGGGGCTGTTTCTGATGTGAGATCCGCTCCACCTTGTGTAGATGAGGTACTTACCCAGATCCGGGAGCTCTAGTGTGCACAGATATGCAGAGTCGCTCAGATTGTCATCTTCCACGCGACCTTGGTAGAATACATTGCTGGAGGACTGAGCAGATACAACGAGACTCCCATCTGTTGGCCTTCCAGCGGCCGACTTGACGGTGAAGCTGAATGGGGATCCCAAGTACGCCTCTGGTGGTGTCTCTTCAACCACAAACCGACTCGGGTCAGATGGGTTGTAGCACTGCATCTGGAAAGGGCTAGCAGGTATGTGCTCCTGCGCCCATTTTACTGATACGTCATATTTTCCCGGCTTGCTAGCAATGTATGTTATGTCAGTCTTAGTTGTTCCGAGTCCCTTGACAATTGGAATGACAGTCTCTGTTCCGTCTAGTCCAGCTTCACAAATTGTGATATTGAGTTCTCCATGGTTGGGTTTTACGGATGTGATGGTGAACCCCGCCTCCTGGCCAATAAGGCACACCTCCAGGCCGTCACCTTGTGCCGAGCATTGAGCGGCGTCTGCCTTGTCTCCTCCAAACATAAGCTTGAACGGAGAACCCTGGATCTGCTGGTTGTCGTACTTGATGCTGAGAGAGTATTCTTCATTCTCTTTGGGAGAGAATTCCACAACGTGTTTGTTATCTGGGAGGTCACTCACAGTGACAGGAATGGTATCCTTGGAGGCTGTTTGAGAGATTGAGGCCGTCAGCTTCCCTTTACCAGCTCCTTCTGATGATACCACAAACTTAACCTTCTCTTGGTCAGTATTCTGTCCACTGACAGAGCTCTCGATAAGGACGCACTTTGATGCATCACCGCGTGCCTCGAACTGAACGTTGAACGGGCTTCCCAGGATGTGCTTGCCATTGTACATAACCTGAACCTCATGGTTCCCTACTTCCTTGGGCAGTATCTCGCATTGGTAAGAGTTCTTTGCCTTGGGGAGAGGTATCAAGCGGATCTTGGCGGCCGATGGTGGCTTGCAGCTCAGCTCAAGGACGCCTTCTCCAACTTCGCCACAGTGAAGCTTGAACCGGTGAGGGATGTCAATCCTGAAGCTCTCGTTCTCAAGGTTCAATCCTGCGATGACTTTCTCTTTCTTTGACTTGAAGTGGAGAGTATACGGGCTACCCTTGATGTGGTTGTCGTTCCATAGGATGTCTATGTGGTACTTGCCCGCAATGCTGGGAGTGAAATCACACGTGTAAGTCCCGTCTTTGTTGTCAAACACCTTCACCGTTGCCTTACCAGGCCCCCGGGATGTAATGTTCAAGGTCCCAGGACCAGCGTCCACTGTGGAGATGCGAAACCTGGCCGGTTGACCGAAGGGAATTTGCGTGTTGAAGACAGACATATCATCATCAAGAATTCCGACTTTGGTGGGATCGGCAGGTTTCTGGCCGACAGTGACCTTGCAGGGACATCCGGGGAGGCTGGCCCCACCCTCATTCTCTGCACTGATGATGTAATCGCCAGAAACCGTGGGAACAAACTGGATTCCAACATCTCCACTGTCATCAGTAGTCAATGTGGATGGGCACTTCTCATAAGGACCCATGACGGAAACACTGGGGACTGTCGAGGCAGAGTGTTCGGGATTCTTTCGTACAACATTCACAGATACACCAGGGTCAATATCGCTGTTCAGCTTCTCATCTGGGTGGACGTAATCAGGAGCAAGTGCCTCCTGTTTGATGGCCTTGATGATAAACGGACTTCCTTGGACGTGGTTTTTGTTGTGCAGTACAGACAGTGCATAATCGTCTTCTTCGTTGGGCGTGCACTGCACTACATATTGGTCCTGTCCTTCCTTCTTCTTGATTTCAATATCGCTGGACGTGGCCCCAGTCTTCTTCCCTTCACATTCAGCGCTGATGGACTCTGGTACAATTGGAGGTCCAGTGCTGGTCAGAGTAACAACAGCTGGCTGTCCAACTTGGACCACATTGGTGGCTTTCCCTGCCAATACAGTGTCACACTTGGGCATGTCCTCTACCACGTTCGCCACAAAAGGTCCAGATGGTATCGGTTTACCGGCCCACATGATGTGGAACTGGTGGTCTCCGGGAGTCTTGGGGATATAACTGATGTCGTAGCAGGCTGTGTCTTCATGGGGCATAGAAATGATGTCGGAGTCTTCCACTGTCTCTGGCCCTTCCAAGTGAATGGCCAATTCTCCTGTACCTGCTTCTTCAGCATCGATAAAGAACTTAATTGGGACGTTGACAACTCCCTTGTCAGAGAAGTCCCTAACCTTGACTGCAGATGGATTCGATGGTCCCAGATACAAAATTCTGAAAGGGCTTCCTGGAATGGGGTTCTTCTTAAGATTGACATGAATGGCGTACACTCCCGGGTGTTTAGGCTGGAAAGAAAGTTTGAACTGGCCATTCTTCTCTTTGTTCACTTTCACTTTTGACTTGGCACCTGACTCTTCATGTATGGCATACGCATCAAGATTCTTTGCTGAGCTGGACGTGATGTCCAGGGTCACTGGCTTGCCGTACGGGAACCTCTGCATCTTTCTCTTGTCTCCAACCTCGAAAGTCAGAGGGGAACCAGGAATCTTATCCCCAGACCACAGAAGGAACACTCTGTGACGTCCCATGGCTGTTGGGATGTAAACAATGTCATACACATCCGGTTCACCTTTCTGGCTTGGGTTCACCCTCAGATCAGATGGTTCTCCTTCCATGGAGGGTCCATCTGACGTGGCTAAAAGCTTCCCTTTACCAGCTTCCTTCGCGTCTACTCCAAAATTGATAGGTTCGTGGACTTGGGGAGTCGGGGGAATTTTGTCCAGGTTAAAAATGCGACACTTGGAGGGGTCCACAGGAAACATGTAGTTAACAATGAAGGGGCTGTCCTTGAGCGGGGAGCCGTTGTGTTCCACATTGATGGTGTATCTGTCGGGGAGCTCAGGATTGAAATTCATGATGTAGACATCGCCACTTTCACCCATGGTCAGCTCCACTTCCTGGGAACCTGTATTGTCGCCTTCAACAGTTGCTGTAACTACCTCATTGCTGGTATCCGGGTCTAACAACACCTCCAGGTAGAATGGGTTGCCAACCTCTAGACTTATCTCTTCCCTACATTCTATCTTAGGCTCGACCACTTTATTCTTTCCCCCTGTCAGTTCTTCCGTGACCATCATGTCTTCTGGAATGAGCATGCATTCGTCCATCCTCTCTATAATGACTTGGTCACAGGACTCGACCACTGGCGTCAGATCCACACAAAACGGTTCCTCCTGAATCGCTTTCCCATCAAAATAGGCAAAAAGATCGTATTTTCCCGGATCTGTAGGGACAAATGTTATCTTGTAATCTTCCTTGGCAGTTTTTGGCTTCTGGATGTCAACAGTCACGTCATTGCTGTCTGGGCCAACACACTTTGAAGTTACCTTTCCTGGGCCTGCTTTGCTTGTGTTGAGAGTAAGACAGGCCGGCTCGTTAATGCTCGTGTACGTCAGCTTGCCGATCTCCACCAGTTCCGGGTGTAGTGGCGGTCTGGTGTCCACTTTAAAAGGAGAGTCCTTGACACTGTCACCACTCCACTTTACATCAACTTCATACACATCAGGCGTGTCTGGCACAAAGACGATTTTATGCTCCGTAAAGGACACAGGCTCTATCTTGCTTGGTACGTCAGAAGTTCTCTCACTGGATATTGATGCAGACATTTCCCCTTTTCCTGCCTTAGATGAGTCGAAGAGCAACGAAACTGGGCCCCCTTCCAGCTCAGGAAGCATCGTGCTGACATGCTCTACCTTGCTGGCATCAGGAAGCATGAGGTTGATTTTGAATGGGGATCCAGTCACTTGGTTATCTCCGTAGGCAACAGCAAACACATAAAGGTCGCGCTCCTTGGGTGGGAATTTCATGCGGTACTTAGTCCTGGTCATCCTGTCTGCTTCCAGTGGCATACGCCCTACAGCCGATCCCTTGGCGTCAGCCTTGAGTGGTCCATGCCCTGCTCCAGTGCAGTCCAGGTCCACCCACACGTAGTTGTTGCCGCCTACGTCATCTGGCACGTGCAAATCTCCCACTTTGACTTTGTCGGCCATGGGTGGGCGGAGATCAACTTCAAACGGTGATCCTGGCACTTCTTGCCCTCCCCATAACATCTTCATAGCGTAAAGATCCTGCTGTTGGGGTGTGAAGAAGACTTTGTAAATGCCAGGGCTCTCGAGCTTCGTCTCAACACTAACCGGTCCATCCTTCTCTCCCTCGCACGTTGCTTCTAGATTGCCTGATCCTGCTTCTGTCCCATCTACATCGAAAGTCAACTTCTTTGAGAGGTCGATTGAATCTGGTTCCTTCACCTTCACTTCGCCCACATCAGTTGGTAAGGTGTTGATAACAAAGGGAGACCCTATGAGTTTCTGCCCACCGTACTGTACCGGGAAAGTGTAAATATCTGGCTTGGGTGGGATAAAACATAATTCATAAACATCCGTAGACGTCTCCTTTATGACAACCTCCACTGGACCTACATCCTTGCCACTGCAAGTGCCCGTCATTTTACCTTTCCCGGCACCTGCAGTTTGCAACATGAGCTCCACGGGTCCCCCTGGCCCTCTAGGCATGCTCGGGCCAATGATCTTGATCTTCTTGACGTCCACTGGCATGAGGTTGATAGTGAATGGTGAGCCTTTGACATCCACTCCGCTCCACAGAATCTTCACTATGAAAACATCAGGCTCGGGAGGAGAAAACTTCACATCGTACTTGTCCATTGCCACTGACCTCTGGCGCACAGTGATGGGAATTTCACCGATCCTCTCTCCCCTACAAGAGGCCGTCAGAATTCCATTGCCTCCAGCAGACGTGTCAAAGCAGATCCCGATGGCCTGTCCTGCCTCGAGCATTGCAGTGGGCGGCTCACAGATGGCTATCTTGTCTGCATTAGCAGCACTGCTGTTGACCTTGAAAGGAGCGCCAGGAATATCCTGTCCGCTCCACGTCACATCCATGGTGTAGAAATCAGTGAGCTCAGGTACAAACGCCGCCACATAGACATTGGGTTTGGTCTCTTCAATAGTGACTGGCTTGTCTCCGGTCTTATCTCCGGTAGCTGAGGCCGCTATCTTCCCGTTGCCGGCATTGGAGGTGTCAATGTGGAGGATGATAGGTTCAGTGGGGTCAATGGGCACCTCTGGTCCTGCAACCACGCACTTGGAGGAATCTGGGGGGATCAGGTTGAGCTTGAAAGGTGAATCCAGCACATCACTCTTCTGCCACATAACATTCAGCGTGTAGATATCTCCCTCTGGAGGAGAGAAGCTGACGTTGTAGTTCTTGGGCTCTCTTTCGACTACCTCCACGGGCACGTCACCCACACTGTTTCCATGGCAACTGGCACTGAGCGTGCCTGCGCCAGCGTGCGTGGCATCTGCCTCGAGTGTCACGGGCTGCGACGACCCCAATACGAACTGAGGCTCCGTGCACACCACGTTCTTGGGCTCGGGCTTTCCTTCTACTAACAGCTGGAAAGGGGATCCTTCTACGTGATCTCCGCCCCATCGAACGCTGACTTCATAGTCATCTGGCTCACTGGCAGTCACCGCAGCTTGGTAATGGTCATCATCTTCCTTAGTGACCTTCACGATGGGTCTCTGATTGGTGTTTTTCCCAATGCTGGTCACTTCCAGATCAGCATGCCCGGCTCCAGTGGTTATAGCCTTGAAAGCATAAGGGGTGTCAACGAGGTAACCAATCTTGCTTGGGGGAGGTTTGGTCACCACTACACTGTCAGCCAACTTGCGGTAGTTGCAAACAACATGCATAGGCATGTTCGGTACTTCCTGTCCATCGAACTCCACATTGATGTCGTAGTCGCCTTCCTTGGATAAATTCATGTCGAAAAAATAGGACTTGTTTCCTTGCTCCTTCAGCGCCACTGGTCCCCCGGGATTGGACGTGGCTGTTACCACACCCTCTCCGGCCTGACCTGCGTCAATCATAAACTGGACGGGCTGATCCAAAAAGTACGTGCCAGCTTCAATGGCCTTACGGTTGACCAACACCTTGGTGGGGTCGTTAGCAGTGAACTCCATCGGCATCTGGGGTAGATTCTGACCTCCGTAAGATGCCTCTACTTTGAGAGGTCCAACGTCGGCTGGCATGAATTGGACACTGTAGTTCCCACTGCCGCTGTCTTTTACGACGCAAGGCTTGGGGACGGACTTCCCTGTGGCAGATGCCAGCAAGTCGCCAGTGCCTGCATCACTTGCGTCCACGTCAAACTCGTATTCTTTACCAACTCTGAGTGTGCCCTCGGGCACGTTGCTAACTTTGCACTTGGAGGCATCGGGAGGGATGACCACATCAACCACAAATGGGCTTCCTGTTATCGGATCATCGGCAAATAGAACATCAATGGAGTGAGGACCATGTTCCTTGGGCACGTACGTCACATTGAACACGTTCTTGGTAACCTCTCTGATATCAGGCTCCACAGGTCCACTTGGGCCGTCAATCTTCACAGTAAGATCACCAGAGCCGGCTTTATCGGTCCTCACCGAGAACACTTGAGGCTGGCCCACACTACCCTTGGAAAGACCTGCGCCCGAGACGCTGCATTGCTTGGGGTCGGTGACATTGCACATGAAGGGACTGGAAGGGATATTCTTGCTGTCCCACAGCACCGATATGACATGGTCCCCTGGTTCGGCGGGGGTGAAGTTCACATTGTAGTTCTTAGGAATGGCCTCTTCTATTTCCGTCTCCAAGTTCCCACTCGGAGTCTCTATGTCCACTTGGAGTTCTCCGGGGCCACCTTCTTCGCAGTTCATACTAAAGCCAGCCGTCTCACCAACATGAGCCTTAGAAAGTCCGTTGCCTCTAGCAATGCAGCCGTCTACATTAGTGGGCGGGACGTGGGTCAGGTTAAACGGGGAGCCAGAGATGGGCTCGCCATTGAAGTCCACATCAACCTGGTAGTCAGCCGGGTCTTCAGGTGAGTATTGGAACTGCGTGGCCTTAAAGCTGGTGCTCTGCTGCTTCACCGGCAGCTCCACGTCTCCAGGTCCCTTCACTTTGGCACTCACCTTGGCCCAGGATGGAATTCTGGGACCTCTTACAACAAAGTTAGTCTCCTTGCCCACGGAGTCACCAGTTATTCCAGGTCCCACAGCTTTCATCTGCGATGCCAGGGATGGTTTGTCCAATTTGGGGGCAGTCCGATACTTGGTAATGTAGGTGGAACGTGTGATTTGGTCCATCATATTCTCCGCGAAATCCTCTGGTGTAAACTTGCACTCCACGCCGAGCTTTTCTTTCCCAGCAGCAATGGCATCCTGGCAGTTTTTGTAGTTGTTGTCTTTCTTCATGCTTTCACACTCGGGAAAGTCCCCCTCAGTGAGAGAGTCGATCAACGCTGCCAGGGCAGTCCCGTCTGTCCAGTCAGACGTGAAGTTCGACACCGGACGGTTAGGTATCTTGGAGTTCACCCAATTCAGCAGCGAGTTCTGCCCGGCAGAATCCGGACGACAGAAACCGGACACGTACGTCATAACCGAATGCTCGTCTGGCTTGTCCACTGCCAGATCTTCTGGGCCCATCACTTGGGGCACTCCCAGCTCTTTCTCGGCCAGGTTCATCGCACGGGTGATATTAGTCAGCTTATCACTCGGATCCAGAGAGGCGTGTTCTGGAATGAGTCCAGGCTTACAGTAATCCACTAGAGCCGACAACTTCAAGCCATCATTCCAGTCTGTCGTGAAGTTGCTGACAGTAGTGTGCGGCAAAGCAGCCTTCACCCAGTCCAACATAAGCTTCTTGGCGCTCACGCGCTTCTTCTTGGCCTCCTTGGTTTCTGCAGGGGACCCGTCTTCGTGGGTGGGGGCAGGGCCAGCAATCTGGTAATGGAGAATGAGGGCCCAGATAAGGGCAAGGGTCAGCTTAAGATCGCCTCTGAAGATGTCCATTACACCTGGAAGATAAAAATATTAAGAAAAGAAAATTAGTAAAAGAAACGAGAAATAGCTAGCAAAAAAAAAAAAAAAAAAAAAAAGATGGTTCTGTTTTTTGCAATTTAAAACATTTTGGAAGAACTGTAGGAACACCCCAGTTATACAAACATTTAACACCTCCACCTAATTTATAAATAAATTGATAAATAAAAATAAATAAGTAATGACAAAGAAATTTCTTTAGATCTATACAAGTAGTGGTAAGAGTAGCAGCTACTTTGACACTATGAGTCAACCACTGGCAGCTCTTGGAATGCACCATATCTATCTAGCTACAGCTTGACATTGCCTAATATGGCTGAAATGAAAGAAGCTATAAATAGAGAAATGTTGCAATAGAAGGAATGACAGCCTCCTGGAAAAGTGGTGGGAATTTTTTCTTCCAGTTCAGAGGAAGGAATGCCTTCAAGAATCATGGAGTGTCAGCTTTAAACCTTTCATCTGCACACAGAACTCTGGCTGTTAGCCAACGAACTGGCCTGTACTGGAATAAGATGGTTACCACAGTCTAATGAGTGGACAACGCTGAAAAGAAAACTGGTAGGAGGTTGAGTGCCAGATAAACTATTTCAATTAATAATAGTAGTAGTAATATCTATATAATAATGCACTTGTGTGTCAGTAACGATGACGAGGGTTGTATAGTAAACTGAATGGGTAAAGTGTCATCACATGGTAGAGGTGATTAGGTTAAGGAGCGATGAAGAGCTAAAAGCAGGTGATATAGGCAAGGAAATTACGGGGAAAGTTTCAAAAGGGAAGGCATAGTTTTACAAAGCCCAAGTCTACAATCATGGGTAAAAGGACAGAGAGACTAGGAGAAGCAGGAGAGATAGACAAAAGAAAAGAGCTAAAGAGGAGGAAAGGAAGATAAGATGCTTCATGAAGAAGAGAGTGCCAGTGGTGTTGTATATTCATGAGTACCGGGTCAAGAAGAAAAAAAAATCGGACTGATTGTAACTAAACAAGCATTAGAAGATTTAACAATTGAATAAATACCTTATGCCTACTGGTTACCAATTTGCAAAGTTATACCTCAAGCACCAGTGTGGGTGGGTACTTCGAGTTCATGATAATATAACCCAACAACAACCACAAAAATAACAAAAAATACTAATAAAACAAATTTAGTGAAATAAACAAATTGAAAGTCTTAAATAATAACTATTGTTCACAATTCATTACATCAAACTGCTTCTGCTCCATGGTCCATTTCAAAAAAAATGACGATCGTCCACACCTACATATTTGCCGTCTACAGGAAACCGGGCTAACGCGGCGTGCGTTAAATATCGAGAAAAGATCGATCGATTTCTTAAAGTATTGTTTCAAGCCACGGAAGGGAACTGTTGGTCCTATTATAGCGGGAAAACAACTTAAGCTACGACTATAAAACTTTGGAGCTCAATATCTGGACGCCGACACTCCATAATTGTCAAAAAATTTTTTTTCGAAGTGTGCCGGCTTGTGCTGGTTTTTCCTATAGACCGTCACATGATGTTAGTGTTACATTTGTGTGTGTGTGTCTGTTATTATTTATGACTACTAGTGTCTACATCCACATATCTTCCTAGGTTATCCTTTCACTAGAACTCACACAAGATAACATCACTCACTCCAGCAACTCCCACTCCACCACTCCTGATCAACCTTCCTTGCAGTGCCACAATGGTGCAAACACAAAGTCAAAGATGCGAGTATAAGACACTGACTGCAGATTACCATGCCTGTGCACAAATGGGGAAAGATTGCAAGCCATTTGGTATGTGTTTGGGTTTTGACATTATACAATCTGAAGTGATCCAGGAATAAGAACTGAATTGGCTCGATTCATGTCTGGTAATATTTTTGAGATGAAATTTGTGGCACTGATTTTTTGCAACACACTTATAGTAACGTCGTCCTCAGGCACAATTCTTTGTACTAATTATAGCTTACAGTGCAATTACTTAGCTATAAATATATAAAAAGTTTTGGGGGGGGGGGGGGAAAAAGAAAGCTTAGCTGAAGGTTAGCAAGATGTATTTTGAAAAGGATGCAAACACACACACACCCATCCCCTCTACCTTGGCATCCCTTCTGAAGAACCCTTTAACAGCTACAATATTTGAAATTTTAAGTTAGAACAATCAAATCGGAACAAGGAAGAAGCCCTCATGCTCAAAGAAAGAATGCCCTTCAATGAATCATAAAGGAACAGTTCATTGATGGTGGGGGTTCCCAGATGAAGGTGTCGAAGCCAGCAATAGTGCTGGAGTTATCAACTTGCCCTGCTGACAGACAGAAGCTCCCAGCAATATGCTGGTAACGCTACTCGCACCTGCTCTCTAAACACTGTTCTGGCACTCACACTCGATTAAAGATAAACAAACACAAAGAAAGAAGTCGTCTGGAGCGAGAAAAAAAAAAAAAAACCAACAAGCTACTGCTAAAAGTGTTGGACCTAAAGATACAACCAGAAGGAACTTTATATCTCAGCCATACTCTTTTTTGTTCTTCCTCTGTTCTCCTTACATATAGCCCAACACTGTCACTTATGTAATGGTGATTCTGGTTCAGACTATTTTTGCCACGGACCCAATGGTAATGTATTTGCCATGTGAGAGACTACTACAAAGCTGCAAGTTCTTTGACATCGCGAGTGTTAAACAAACATCAAGAGGCCATCCGCAAATTCCACTCAACATAGTACAAGCTGCATAGTTCTTTGACATCGCAAGCTTAAAACAAACATCAAGAGGTCATCCATTATTGAGCTGGCAAAAATCCACGCAACACAGAAGAGCACGGCAATATGCTGTAACTATTAGCCTATGCAAATGGTACCATGCCATAATTGAAATTAAAGCCTAGCTATTCTCAGATTATGCAACTCCTAGCCAATTTTATACTCTCTTAAAATGAATCCTCCATAGACCAGATACAAAGAGAAAATTACCAATCCCACAACATTCTATAGCTCTCTCTAACAATTACATTAATAAAGCGTTATCCTCACAGCTTGCAATAGTTAATTATCCAGCATATTCAACGCGGCCACTCTGAAGGTATTGCGTGTGTGCCTGTGTAAGTTTCTACACCAGTCACTGAGTGACATGAGGGAAATATGCCTCAAAGGATGGCTTCCCCATCTTTACCAACTTCGCTGCCCATCCTTGCGGTCCTCTGGAGGCACCTTTGTCATTACCGTACACACTAAAACACGGACTCACAGCCACTTATTTATTTTAAGAACGAAATATACACATATTGTAGAGGGAAAAGAAATAACCTTTTTGAATACAATTAATATAGAAAGACACACACACACCACACAACACACCCACAACAAACACAATAAGTTTCATTGCTTAGAATCAACATTGCTTGTTTCTAGGAATACAGAAATATGGATTCCCTCTCTTCTGCTCACAATTCCTGGAAAAGCACCAGCCACAACAGCCATCTTTGACTAGCTCAGGGTAAGGTTAAGTAAAAAGAACCCTTCAATCCCTTGAAGTGTTTTGTGTTCGGGCCATTAACAATTGACTTTGAAGTGGTTTTCTTGTCTAGATTCTCCTCTTGGGGAATGCAGCTCAGGAGTAGGGTTTTTTTACATTATGGCAGCATAATTTGAGCATCTGCAGTAACTACTTCAATTAACAACTTTTCCTTCACATATATTAAAAGATTCAGCTGCCTGTTCTCCTTGTCTATTCTACGTTTTGAAATATACTCAACTAGCAATATCTTACTCTCTTGCTGCCCTTTCAGATAGTATTTATCTCAAATTAGTGTGTTTATAAATACGATTCATGAGGCGCTTTACTTCTGATTTTCACACACCGAGCAAAATTGTTCCCTTTCTCACCACCAAAAATATCTGGAATTCCTAACCACTCCTCAGGCTCCATTTTTGTTGAGGGATATCAAAAGAGAACGGAGAAATTGTTTGATGTAGACGTGGATCCTTGGAGCTGGAGTAATTCCAAGGTAGTCCATGTAGGCACTGAGGGGAAACTTGTATGGATACACTGCCATCATAGCTTCGTGACCCTTTTATCATCCCACCATAGCATAAGTGGCATGGTTTTGGTGGCATAATTGCTGCCTTGCCAACATGGCCTGGAGCAGCATAAAGAAAAAAAAAGAAAGAAAAAAAGCAAAAAAAAAAAAGGGAAACAAAAGAAGAAGAAAAAAAAGCATAATTCTTAAAAGCCACTCAGGAGGCCACTCTTCGAGATAATGCCACTGAAGAAATGGAAGAATTGTTGTTAAATGCTCAGAATGTACACACATGTAGTCAAGGAAATAGAGTGCTGTCTTCAGTGGTAGTCACAGTAAGTAAGACAAGTAACACACATGGGTGACTGCTGCCGTGATTATATTCGCGTTTTTATTAGAAGTGCAGTATAGTTATTTGTATGCGTTCTCTTAAATATGAGAATAAAAAATGTTGTTTTTTAGCTCATAGGACAGAAATTGAATAATACTCCTAGATCCGGGTAATCCCCGGCTTATCTTTCTCACAATCCCGATGGTTTAAAACCTGATAGTAGAGATGATGTCGAATAACATAAAATGTCAAAGATGAATTTAATTCAGGATACCCAGCACAAAATAAGATATTTCTTCCACATGCATTAATATAAGCAACATTAACTGGATATTCCTCCGTTGGTCACAGGAACCAACACAAACCATCTTTATTGCTTTTCCTCCTTTGAATTATTATTCTTATTGGGCACCAGCCACCCATAGGAATCCGTTTTCTGTCCCTTGTAGCCACAATGAATAAACACTGAACCAGTAGGGCACAGCAAGGACCAAATAACTCTCCTCTACGTCCAACGAATTCCAGAACTGCTCAAGCTACTTAACATACATGGGAAAATGACATATGCGGATGCATCCTATGACAAGCACTTGTTCCAGTGAAATGGTTGCTGCATCAGCTATTTCATGTTCACTGTTACTCATGGTGACTTTCATCTCACCAGCTCTCTACCGTGGCACCATCCATTCTGACATACTAATGTAACTACCTATCAGCAGAACATTTTTGACTATGGTGACTTTCAGTAGCACATACTTACAAGTACTCCATTCCCCTAGTTTAGGTATAATTCCAGAAACATTACTATGTTTACCCTCCTCTCAATATTTCTATCCGCAACAGCTTGTTGTTGTTTTAAGCGCTATGGGAGTGGTCGCCTACGTGCTGAGCGTGCCACCAGAGTGATAGGAATCTATCTGAATCGCCACTGGACCAGCTACCCATAACTCCCTCTGTTTGCACCATCACACACCAGGCTATACCCAAACAATTTAACAAAGACTTACAACTTGAGCAATATATTTGTTTGCACACTTTCATTTCACTGCAGGCCTCAAAAAGCCATATATTTTATAAATTCTTTCCTCACACCGACACCTCCTCCCTAACAGCCTCTATTCTCAGGTTACAGATGGTGTAGATAAATTAGAATTCCATTGAGTCTTCACTAAAATATGAGACGCATTTCAACTAACCAAAGGTATTACTGACACAAGTATGATGATTTAAAAACAGTGCTATTGAAATTTATTAAACCAACTGACAAAAATTTGAAGCTAGTATCATCGAGGACAAATTAGCTGCTTCCCCAACTCCATCAGGCGTGGATAGCTTTATATACCTTGTGATAAAACAAATTGGAACTCAGAAGAGTTCTCTAATCAGTTTCGAGGCTGTTCCAATACAATCACACACCCCAATAGAGAGAGAGAGAGAGAGAGAGAGAGTGCCTGGTGCTCAGTGACAAAAGATTTAATGATGATCTGACAAGATGTCCCCAATACCACTCACATTTCAAGCTAGATTAATATAGGAATACTTGATTATATCAGCTAAATAAATGACGGATAAGGGAGGAAACAAACAAACAAAAAAAAGCTTCAACGAACTAGATAGCTGCTTAAAACACAAGGTGAAAATATTAAGTATGTGTGTGTGTGCGTCACTGGGCTTTGTGTGGACACGTTTAAATTGTGCACATGTGCACTATAGTATGTCCAAGTTGAGTTGGCACGACCGCAAGCGTGGTAAATGAGGAATGCATTTAGTACTTAACCGGAAGCAATTTAGTCATGTGAATCCAAGTCAATTAAGCGCGCAAACGTCAACGTTGCACGTGAAAAAGGGGCGGTTATGCAGGTGCACATTAATTCTGTAAATATTATAAGATATTTAGTGAAGTTCATGGAGTTTTTCGGGTGCTGTACCGCCCATCTCGTCCGTTTTCGGCTATATTTATGTTTCTTACGTGCAGGTAATGTACAGCAGATGGAAAACGCAAACTGGTGGGGCATTCTTCTAAAGAGACAAGATTGAAAGCAGGTGTGTTGTTTATCTGTGAAGGTATTGTGTGTATGCATGTGTGAAGGAATGCGGCGTGCACTGGTCCTCAGATGGTTTCATTGTTTCCAAAGGCGCGTAAATCAAACAAACTCGAACCGTTAGTTACGCTCACTGCAGCAGTGCAAGAAAGAGAAGCCCCAATAGCCAGAATGCACCGATGCACTGTGTCACTACAAACAACAAGGTTCCCACAAAATTCTGATCACATACACATTCCTTGAAACAGTCTTCTCAAACTTAGCACATAACACCATAATTTATGCCAAGACTGAAGATATTATTTTTATTTTTTATATATCCAGAGTAGCGACCGAGGAATGCACAGAAATTAATGAGAGAGAGAGGAAAAAAAAGAGAGAGAGAAAAGCCAGCAATGAATACATTTAAGTGTCCTGTGTAGAGAGGCTCATTGGTAGGTTACATGTGTACTGTTCGAAAGAATGAGGTTGTTGGGTGAAACTATTCATTATGCTGGTGAAGGCGTGGCAACATCAGAGTTCTACCCACACAACAGAGAGACAGATGAATTATGTGATCAATCAAACACAAAAACGCATGCACACACACACACACACACACACACACAAATACCACATTTGAAATTGCTGGAGGGATACTATCCGTCTCCCTGGCAACAAACATAAGGTCAACGTTGCTTCCACTCACAACTGTGTCACACTTAGCCCAGCCTAGTAGCAATGAATACTATTTCAAGTTCTACAGAGCCAAACACACTGCTGTATTTCCCCTTAGCTTTTAGAAATCCAAGGTCTGAGCCTTGCAGCAGGAGCGAGTAAACAAATTAGGTAGAAAACATCAGTGATCATGTGATCACCGTGTGAATCAAGGAGCATCACATGCAGTGCTACGTTATGGTCAAGTGATAACTCTTTGCCACCAGCGAAAACAAGCAGGCATCCTTCATTCATGCTAACACAAGCCATAACAAATCGTCTAGAAGTGGCACCCAACTGGGTAAATTTACACCATGTGGGAAGCTCAACTACAACCCAGTACCCTTGGAAGTGATTCTAAAACCCCACAATAGCCCAACACTAGAGGCTTATGGAGAATCAAGTACAGTGTAATTGAATCACCTCGTACTATATCACACACACACACACACACACACACACACACACACACACACACACACACACACACGCATGTGGTGAGGTAGATTGCATCCAATTGGAAATTCCGGGTGTATGAGTGTAGGACTAGGTATATTTACTAAAGTAGGTGTTTCTTGCTACTGTTTTTTTTTGTACTTGATTCCTATCAGTCTTGTGACAGAGTGACAAGTCTTCATGCACATTGTGAGTGCTGCATGTCACTGACTGTGTTCCTGGACATTAAATGCTGTCTTCCTCTGCTGATTGGCACACCATTCCACCTTCTGCAAATCAAAGTTGGCGCCCCTTTGATACGCCAAGAATTTGGTTCGTGGGTAAATATCACATGACATGCAAGGAAAGTTGCTTCAAGCATCAGCGCAAAGGACTCTGGACTCACTTTGGATGGACTCAGCTATTTTTAGGGATACTGTAAGTTAGAAGGAGACGATTCTGAAACAAATTTATAAGCACACACACACAAAGAAAGACAAAACTTCAAATTCTCCTCTTTCTCCCCCCCCCCCCCCCCCCATTCCTCACTTTCATACACTCATGTTACGTATATATAGAGAGGGATTCCACATACTCTGACTAAGCTACTGGTAAAATAACCTTAGCCCCTCAAGCATGCAAGGAATTTCCTGACACACCCAAACAACTGCCTTTTGGGAAGGTCCTCATATCTTACATCTGGTCTAGTGGCACGCGCTAAGGCCCTTCCAGAAGCATGAGAAGAGAGGAGAAACTTTGAACTAATTACATTCTTCTGTGCAAAGACTGCAATACATACTGACGCCATTTTGTCATGGATACGGATCTATTGAGGTGCGACAAAAACGACTACAAACTTGAGATCTCTAGTTTTTTGATATTACATATTTGAAATTCTCCACTACCTTGGTCTGTCTCTGGTGAATAGCAGTACAGCTGGGGGCAGCACACGCAAGAATGGATGCAAAATTCTATTCATGGTCAGAAACATAAACAAAAACCAAAAACAACTAACATTGTGTGGAAGATTCTGTCTGAGATTCCCTTCAGGTGTGACTTCCACAAATCTCCTGTATATCACTTACAAATCTCTCAGTTTCCCAGTAACTAAGATACCAGAATGACATATAATATTACCATGGATACCAACAGTGCTTATCACCACGGATACCAAAGGTGCAATGAATAAACACCAAACTACAGTATTTTTCCCTTGATATGAAAAAAATAATAATAAAGTTTCTTACTGAACAAGTAACCTAATTATTTGTGCATACTACCAAGTGGTTCTTGAGCTCTCACTGGTTAGACAGCCAATGCTCTTACATTACAGCACACCATCAGGGATATCCCACTAAGGATATCACAAAGCTATTGCAGTTCTTCGCTTCATCACTTGCAAAAGACTAAGTTCTTTACACTAGAACCTAGCCATAGCCTATGGCAAGAAAAGCAATTTGTAAGTTTCTCTTTTAGATCCTGCTAACTATGGTTGCTATGGCAATTATGTGAAGATTAATTAACTCCCCTATGTGAGTCCACAAGTCCGCCAAGTTGGTGTAAAAATTAGACTTCCAGTTAAAATAATAATAATAATAATAAGAGCATGAAACAAAGAAATAGAGAAAACAAATATATTCTTCAATAATAATTACATGCCTAGCAACAAAAGGGCAAATAGAAACCTCATGCTGAATTCCTGAACTAAATAATTTTTTTATATCAGGAACTAAAATATTCAAACAAACATCCAGACACAGTGAGCCTTATTACTGACACAGGCCATTTCACTGGCTCAATGATGGAATTTTAATTTAAGTGCAAGAGGAAGATCTTTACACACTTAATTGTATTAAGAGCGTGGCTTGGCATGTCTGTGTGTGTAGTAGTGGTCGACTTAACAAACTGCACAGTCAAGTAGTCAATACGAAAAAATTTATAATTGGTATTTAACAACAAAACTAAGTCAAAGAAATAATAACAAGGCATGGAGAGAGAGAGAGAGAGAAAGACAAGAGCTGAATTTTTTTTTCACTAAATTCATGATTTTAATTAAAACTTACCTATGTTGACAAGACCCAGTTTCTCCACGTCTTGCATGAAGTTGAACCCAATCTCCAAGTTGGTTCTCATGTGGATCTCTTTCTGTGGATTGTTTTTCAGCCTGCAATAACAACAGAAATCTATTGTCACTACAAATAGACTAACTCAATCGAGTTTTAGTTTACTCTCAACCCTCTTTACAACTGCTACTTATATCATATAATGCCTTATTCAAAATGCAGCTGTGAAGCATGCTTCAAACCAAAGAATTATTTCATTCACTCACTTTCCAGGCATTTTCTTTTTTGGCGCAAGAATCATGAGCAACGTCACCAGCACAACACCGTTCTTCAGGTCAGTGGTAATCTCTTTAACGGTGTAGTCCGTCTCCTTGAGCTTGTCGTTGACCCAGTTGGTAAAAGTCTTTTTCTGAACCTCAACCCAGCCCTTGTCGCCAGGCCTTCCGCCATCTCCAGGACTGAACCTGGCGCTCATGTCTCAAAGCTCCAACGGCAGCAAGTACGTCAAACGTTAACGCTCCGGGTCTCTTCTGCGACGACGCCGGTAGCAACAACTGGTCGAGTTACTCAGCCCTTTCCTCCTAAAAATAACTTAATTGTGGACCAAAACTCGCCACCATACCAACCAACCACAGTAGTGCGGGGCGACCGATTATCCCACGCGCATATTCATCCCTCCGGAATTTTATGCTTCCGGTGCGTGTGAGTTTTTACAAGAAAACTATGAAATTCAACTAAAGTGCAGGTGTCAAGGTGATAGTTTATTTTGATGACTTGTACGTATTGATGAGATAACATATCCAGGAATACAAACTTTCATTACATAATCTGCTTGCCAATCACTATTGGCAGCATCACAATTCTTCTAGCTAATCACATATCCACTTTTTTTATATTATTTATTAGCCAGGTGGGATTTTAGGGAGAAGGGGGGGGGGGGGGGGGGGGCAAGTCCATCTAGACTTGCTATCCTCAATTGAAGCTGATATTTTCCATAACATAATGAATGCGCTGTTGCAACATAAAAAAAATCTTCAGCTTCTAAGTAAATCTTGCTATACAACTGTAGAGGAAGGGGTAGCGCTGGGGACACTCCACTAAAAGCTGTAGAGAGCACAAGCACGCATGCGCATGCGCCACTTTTCTTTGAATGGGCGTAGCCCACGGTTTCTACAGCGGGCGGTGTGTCTGTAAATTGGTAGTTGAGGGGCGGCGTAGTGAAGAAGATCGACTAAGCTCAGCTTCATGCCTCTGCCATGCCAATCTTAAGAAAGGTAAGCCTCCGTGATATATGTAATTATCAATAAGTGCTTAAGTATTAAAACTTTCCGTGAAGAAGCACGAGTAGAGTGAGCCCCACCCATTTTTAGGTTCGCAAAGAATAGCTGCAAAATACAAAATATGGAAAGGCGTCGAGTTACTCTCCAGCTGCTTTTTTAAGCTTGCTAAAGAATGTATGTAGCATAAGGATCTTTCCTGCTATTAATTGGAAAACGTTTAATACTTTTAACCTCTGGATTCCCCTCTGGTTGCTGCAGGGAGATGAGGTGTGGCTTGACCACACTACTGGCGGGGAATTTGAGGTCCCCATTGGTGCCGTGGTCCAGTTCTCTGACACGGGACAGATCCAACTGGTAGACGATGAGGGGGAGGACCATTGGGTGTCAGCTAAGAATGCCAACAAGATCAAAATAATGCACTCCACCTCCGTGGATGGAGTGGAAGACATGGTGAGTTGGACTTTGGGAGGGGTGTGGTCATAAATAGTGGGTGTTGTCATTGATGATATTGGATGTTGTTGTTTGTTTAGATTCGTCTTGGTGATCTCCACGAGGCAGGAATTCTCCACAATCTAATCAAAAGATACAAGGACAAAATCATTTATGTAAGCCACGGTATACAAACCATACTTACTGCTGGCTGTTTCAATTATTTGAAAGCAGCTATTATTTGCATTAGTGCATAATGCAAGCAAATAGTTTGGACAAGGTTCTGGTCCAGTTTTTATAGTATAATGCTCCAAATAATGAAGTCTGTGAGTGTGTGTGTGTGTGTGTGTGTGTGTGTAATTTAAAATCAGTAGCCATCAGTTTAAAAAAATTTCAAGATACTTTAATTGCTGTTGTTGTTGTTGTTGTTGTTGTTGTTGCTGCTGCTGTTGTTTTTTTCCTTTTCCTTTTCATAATCATCCCTAATTTGTTTGTGCAGACTTACACTGGCTCCATTCTCGTAGCCATCAACCCTTACCAGCTCCTCCCCATCTACGATCAGGCACACATCAACCGTTACAAGGACAAGAAATTCGGGGAGGAGTCTCCTCACATCTTCGCCATTGCGGACAACGCCTACTACTTCATGAAGAGAGGCCAGAGGAACCAGTGTGTCATCATCAGTGGAGAGAGCGGAGCTGGTAAGACTGAGTCCACCAAACTGATCCTCCAGTTCCTGGCTGCTGTCAGCGGCCAACACTCGTGGATTGAGCAGCAGATCTTGGAAGCCAACCCCATTATGGAAGGTAGGCGTGGTCAGTAGGTGGAGGATAGGCGTGGTCAATATTGAGACTAGATTGTGTTGGTGGTAAAGTTTCACGCCGGAGTAATTAGTGTGAAAAGCTAATTAGTGTGAAAAGCTAATTAGTGTGAAAAGCTAATTAGTGTGAAAAGTGCAAGCTAATGAGTTATTTAGTCAGCAATAAATAAACAAGTGTGTGTTTGACAAATAATAAGAAATTGTTTACTATTTTGGTTGTCCTATACTGTAAGGTAAAAAAAAGTTGAGGATGGCGACATCATTTTAACTTGAATGTAACTGCTATTTCTTCATTAGTTGTGATTTCTATTGCACTTTCTTTAATTGTCACTGTTGTTGCTATTGTTGTTGTTGATGACATTGTTGTTGTTTGTTTGTTTGTTTGTTTAGCGTTTGGGAATGCCAAGACGAAAAGAAATGACAACTCCAGTAGATTTGGAAAGTACATTGACGTCCACTTCACGTCCAATGGAGTGATTGAAGGAGCCAACATCGACCAGTATCTGCTGGAGAAGTCCAGACTGGTTTACCAGGTAAAGGATGGGTTCATAATACATGGTAGTTGTGTAGTTCGGCATGAGGAAAGGATGGTTGGGGGGGGGGGGGGGTGTAATTATTGGAGCTTTTGGAAATTGCTTATTTTAATTTAGCAAAAAGCTATGAGATTAGTTCAATATAAGGGTTGTTCCACCTTCTTTTTTTTTTATTTATTTTTTTATTTTTTTAAGATATACTCTGGTTAGCTTGTAACTTCACACTGGTATCCTCACACTGGTGTCCTCACACTGGTGTCCTCACACTGGTATCCTCACACTGGTATCCTCACACTGGTGTCCTCACACTGGTGTCCTCACACTGGTGTCCTCACACTGGTGTCCTCACACTGGTGTCCTCACACTGGCGTCCTCACACTGGCGTCCTCACACTGGCGTCCTCACACTGGCGTCCTCACACTGGCGTCCTCACACTGGCGTCCTCACACTGGCGTCCTCACACTGGCGTCCTCACACTGGCGTCCTCACACTGGCGTCCTCACACTGGCGTCCTCACACTGGCGTCCTCACACTGCACTGGTATCCTCACACTGGTATCCTCACACTGGCATCCTCACACTGGCATCCTCACACTGGTGTCCTCACACTGGCGTCCTCACACTGGCGTCCTCACACTGGCGTCCTCACACTGGCATCCTCACACTGGTATCCTCACACTGGTATCCTCACACTGGTATCCTCACACTGGTATCCTCACACTGGTATCCTCACACTGGTATCCTCACACTGGCGTCCTCACACTGGTATCCTCACACTGGTGTCCTCACACTGGTGTCCTCACACTGGCGTCCTCACACTGGCGTCCTCACACTGGCATCCTCACACTGGCGTCCTCACACTGGCATCCTCACACTGATATCCTCACACTGGTATCCTCACACGTCCTCACACTGGCATCCTCACACTGATATCCTCACACTGGTATCCTCACACTGGTATCCTCACACTGGTATCCTCACACTGGTATCCTCACACTGGTATCCTCACACTGGTATCCTCACACTGGTATCCTCACACTGGTATCCTCACACTGGTATCCTCACACTGGTATCCTCACACTGGTATCCTCACACTGGTATCCTCACACTGGTATCCTCCCACTGGTATCCTCACACTGGTATCCTCACACTGGTATTCTCACACATACGTAGCACAATTATTTTTTTGTATGTGTGAATGTACAGTGCTCTCGGCTCAGAGAATGGTTAGCTAATCGTATGGTTGCTTAGCAGACATTTAGAACTCTCATTCTATGTTTTACTTTGCAGCTTGAGAAGGAGCGGAACTTCCACATTTTCTACCGGATGTTGGCAGGCATGAGCAAGTCTGAGCTGGAGAAGTTACACCTTACCAAAGACGCCAATCAATACACCTACCTCACCAAGGTGAGTACAAAGCTAGTTTGTTGGCATGGAGATGATGGGATGGGAGACTTATTAGATGTGGCAGATTGCAGAGTGGTATGGTTTGTTCTGTTTTTGTTTTGTTCCTCCCTCCCCCGCTTTAATAAACAGCATTTCATTTCATCCAGAATAACTGCTAGTATTGTAACCGGGTCATCAATAGAATAAAAGAAGGTGTGGTTATGCCACTTTTTTTTATTTTTCTCTAGCTACGATACATTATCACATGATGGGCATGCAGTTCTCGCTCCATTGACAGATTCATGACTAACTTAACGATATTCATGACTGAATGTAGCTGAAACAAACAAGCAGTGAGAGTGAATTCATCCAGGGAGGGGTGTAGTTACATCTGGGGAAAACAGGCTGGCTGGGAGACAGTGTTATTGCAGATTCATGTTTGGGTGTGGTTGGTGGGTGTGGCCAGTGGGTGTGCCTGCTGAGCTTGAGTTTACCTTGTGGTATGATATGAGAGCATGACTTCAGCTACACCAGCCAGACACACTGCAAATACAGCAGTTCTTCTTATAGTATTCATTTTAAGAAAGTACAAGTCAGTTTGCTAATTCTGCATATCTAACTTGCACAGGGAGGTCTATAATTAGCTTTAGTCTCACAGCCTCTGTGACCAGCTAACAGCGCAGTGATGTCTTGTTATAGGTCTTGTGTCTTAAGAAGCAGTGTGGTGTTTTTTTTTAATCCTTGCGATGTCTCCCTCAAATAGATCACCTCCTTGACTGCTATCAATGCAATAAGCTTGCCCAAGTCTTAGCACCCTAACTAATACACCAGACTAATTATTTGCAGCTGCATTTCATTCATAGAAACTATTGCATCATATGTATGCTTACAATCTACCAGTCGGAAGCTTAGAGAAGTGATGATTATTGAGCATGCTCACAACAAGATTTATACCGAGTTTATAAATTATATTCTGCTGGTTGTGGTTGTTTGTTGTTGTTTTTTGAAGTCATATACAAGTTTATGTATACCTAATATAAATTAATTCATTGATTAGTCTTCCTTCATTTACCCTTCCTCCCCCCCCCCCCCCCCCCCCTCCCCCCTCCCCTCAGGGTAACTGTGTGACATGTGACGTCACATATGACAGTGATGGGAAGTCCGTCGGAGATGCAGAGTTGTTTGCTGGCATGATTGGAGCCATGAAGATCCTCAGCTTCAGCGAAGATGACCAAAAGAACATCTGGAAGATAGTTGCCACTGTGATGCACTTGGGGAACATTGAGTTCGCAGGTGTGTTGTTTATCTGTTATTATTGTTGTTGTTGTTGTTGTTGTTGTTGTTGTTATTGCTGTCTTGTGAGTCCACTGGTTGATAAAATATTTGGATACATTGGTGTAATCTAAGGGTGTTAAAAAAAACACCCACTGTATCAGCATTACTAACTTCTAAGGATAGTGTTGTGCCACCCCCTGCCCCCAGGCTCATGGCCTTCCCTTTACGAACATGCAACCAGCATGCTATGCATGAGGCATTATGATTGCTGGCAGCAACATGCACTAGTGTTGCACGTATGTTTGCGCAGTGATCCCTTAATTCTGTGTTTGTGTGGTTGAGCTGGCCACAGTTAATTTCACCTATTCAGGATTTTTTTTTCCTTGACAAAATTTCAGGGACACTAAGTTGACAATGTTAACATTTCGGGGGGAGAGGGTTTGTCAATTTTTATAATTATTTGAGGGCCAAATATCTCCATGAAGGTCAAAAATCTTTTTCTTTTTTTAACTGTTGCTCATCTTGTTCTGAATAATCTCTGTTACAGAGGTAGAGAAAAGGAACCTGCCAGTATCCTCTGTCAGGAACAAGGAAGTATGCAGAATTGCCGCCGAGTTGCTGGGCTTCTCGGCTGATCATTTGGAGCGTGCTCTGTGCACGAAGACCACTCTGACCCATGGGGAGACTATCGTCAGCCCACTGAGCGCGTCCAATGCACAGGACGTGTGCGATGCCTTCGTCAAGGGAATCTACGGACGTATGTTTATATGGATAGTTAGAAAGATCAACGAGGTCATCTTCAAACCAAAGGTTAGTCATCATTGTAGAGATAGATCTGTTGATTAATTGATTGATCCATTGACTGACTGATTGATTGACTGACTGACTGATTGACAGACTGATTGATTGATTGATTGACTGATTGATTGACTGACTGATTGATTGACTGACTGACTGATTGACAGACTGATTGATTGATTGATTGATTGACTGACTGGCTGATTGACAGACTGATTGATTGATTGATTGATTGACTGATTGATTGACTGATTGATTGACTGACTGACTGATTGACTGACTGATTGATTGATTGATTAACTGACTGGCTGATTGATTGATTGATTGATTGATTGATTGACTGACGATTGACTGACTGATTGATTGATTGATTGATTGATTGACTGACTTTGATTGATCTATTCATTGAGCACTTAATTGATTGGTCGAGTGATTGATTGATTGGTAACCCAATCAATCAATTGATTTGCTGATTCAGCATAATATTCCATGTTCTTTCCCTCCATATTGTTTTTTGTAGGAGCACTCATCTCAGAAGAGACTCAGTATTGGTGTCTTGGACATCTTTGGCTTTGAGACGTTTGAGTCCAACTCGTTTGAACAGCTGTGCATCAACTACTGCAATGAGAACTTGCAGCAATTCTTTGTGCACCATATCTTCAAGCTGGAGCAGGCAGAGTACGACAAAGGTGAGTGCCACACCCACTTGTTGGTACGAGGTGGGATGTTAGAGTTTGGTATTGAATACTGAAAAGTTTCTTTTCACTTTTTTTTCTGCGATGAAATTAAAATCTATGAGACTTCTCCATGGTAACTGGAATGTGGATTCCATGTATGGGGTTGAAGTGGAGTATTGTATTCATGGAACCAGATTCTAAAGGATGAGCTAATGATTTTCCTAATAACTGAATCCTCGTAGGGAAGAATGGGTCATTAATTAAAAAATGTATTAGTATGACATACACGCAAGGTTTGTTTTATCTCCAGTGATCTGCATCTGAGCATGAACTGTGACGTGTGACATGCCTCAGGGGTAGGGGCAGGAGAGAGAGTGATAACTTGTCAATGATTATGTTAATTAATTGACTCGAAGCTTGCAAAGTTTTGGGATGTAGCAGCACTGTAAGAGCCGAGTGAACTTTGCCAGTGATTCCCTGTAGTAAGACAAATAGAGGATACTACTGGCTTACAGCCTTGTGCATGTGTGTGTGCATGGCAGGTCACTTTTGATATTTGCTTCTGAATGTGCGACGATGAACGACTAGAGCTCTGTTTACATCGTTTGAAACAGTTACAAAATACCAACTCCTGCTAAGAATATTTTAGTGAACTTTTATTGTAAATGTTGTAGGTTTTTGTTTTTGTTCGGGAGTGCAGGCTGTGTATTGTGTGCATGTGTATGTATGTGTGTGCTATAGTTTTGTGTGCATGAATTGTAAAAGGAGCAGTTGGTGTCGGTGATATATGTGTTTTTGTGTAAAGAGACCATCAAATGTATACATATGTGTGTTTGCGTGTGCAGAGAACACATATGTTTTTGTGTAAAGAGACTACCAGGTGTGTATGTGTGTGTGTTATTGTGTATGGAGACCATCAGGTGTTTTTGTATGAGGAGAATGTCAAGTGTGTATATATGTGTACACACCATCAAGAGTGTACGTATGTGTGTTTGTGTGTACAAAGACCCTCAAGAGTGTATGTATATGTGTTTGTGTGTACAGAGAACATCAAGTGTGTGTGTGTGTTTGTGTGTACAGAGAACACCAAGTGTGTACGTATGTGTGTTTGTGTGTACAGAGACTATCAAGTGTGTACGTATGTGTGTTTGTGTGTACAGAGAACCATGTGTGTACGTATGTGTGTTTGTGTGTACAGAGAACATCAAGTGTGTATGTATGTGTGTTTGTGTGTGCAGAGAACAGCAAGTGTGTACATATGTGTGTTTGTGTGTACAGAGACTATCAAGTGTGTACGTATGTGTGTTTGTGTAAAGAGAACATCAAGTGTGTACGTATGCGTGTTTGTGTGTACAGAGAACACCAAGTGTGTACGTATGTGTGTTTGTGTATACAGAGACCATCAAGTGTGTGTATGTGTGTTTGTGTGTACAGAGAACATCAAGTGTGTACGTATGTGTGTTTGTATGTACAGAGAACCAAGTGTGTACGTATGTGTGTTTGTGTGTACAGAGAACATCAAGTGGGAGCACATCAAATTCACGGACAACCAGGATGTTCTGGACTTACTGGCGGCTAAACCACTCAATGTCATTGCACTCATTGACGAGGAGAGCAGATTTCCAAAGGTGGGTGTGTCAAAAGGGTGTGGCTAGACACTGGAAAGGCAGTGGTGAACAAAAATACCAGAGTTATTTTTAGGGCAAAGAAAGACATCAAGTAAAAAAAAAATGTGTAAGTACAAATGTCAGACACTAGAGATGACCCTGGTGGGTGTGGCAGATGATTGGTGGGTGTGACAGATTATTGGTGGGTGTTGTGGATGACTGTGGTGAGTGTTTAGGAGATAAAAGTTTACAGATAAGCTGGGGAGAGGGTGTTGTAATTTGTTAATCTTATCCCAGCAACTTATCAGTCACTCTGTGATTGTAGTAACTTAGTAACCCTGTGAGGAGGTGTGTCAGTTATCTGCTTGGCAACCTGTGTTGGTGTAGCAGCAATGGGCAATTAGTAGCTATAGCGATACTGGTATGAATGCACATACTGGAGTGTGTGTGTGTGTGTGTGTGTGTGTGTGTGTGTGTGTGTGTGTGTGTGTGTTACTCAATATTTACAGAGCAATTTATATTAATATTAATTATATTTAGCTGGAGTTTGTTTATACAGAATTAGCTTTTATTTTAATAGCCCCATGAGGAGATGAAATGGTAGTAATTGTATCCTTCCACCTTCCCTTCCCTCTCCTCCCATCTCTCCTCCCCTCTGCCCACAGGGCACAGATCAGTCCATGTTGGATAAGCTCCACAAACAGCACTCGAGCAACGGCCATTACATCAAGCCCAAGTCCTCTCAGATGAGGGCGTTTGGTATCATCCACTTTGCAGGCACTGTCTTCTACTCAGCTGACGGATTCTTGGAGAAAAATAGAGACACTTTTAGTAATGATTTGTTTGACCTTCTTGGGACCACCAGAAATGAGTACTTGAAGATTCTGTTCAAAGGAGCAAAGGCCATGGTAAAACTCTGTTCAAAGGAGAGAAGGCCATGGGTTGGCATTGTAGAGCAAGAAGTACAGAGAGGGTAGCCAGGTGGGGGATTGGCTTGAGTTGGGGGAGTGGCATTGTGTTTGGGGGAGTGGCATTGTGTTATGAGACTATTTCATATTTGAAAAGTAAGCAGTTACAATCAGTCACTGTACAGATATTTTATAATGAACATAGACTTCATTTTAATGTGTGTGCTATTCTTGTGTGTGTTTGATTGTGTGTGTTTTTTTTTCTTGTGTGTGTGTGTGTGTGTGTGTGTGTGTGTGTGTGTGTTTGATTGTGTGTAGACCACAGAGACACGTAAGAAGTCTCCCACTCTCAGCGTTCAGTTCAGGAAGTCTCTGGAGTCTCTCATGAAGACGTTGAGTGCTTGCCAGCCATTCTTTGTCAGGTGCATCAAACCCAACGAGTTCAAAGAGGCGTTGACGTTTGACCGCGAACTGTGCACACGACAGCTCCGATACGCTGGCATGATGGAGACTATCAGGTAAGGGGAATAAAGCAGGGTGGAGTTTACATCTTTGGATAATCATTTATTTTTTATAAATGGTGTGATGAAAATGTATGTATTTCAAGAGCTTTATTCTGTAAAGCACAAGCTGTGTAGATTAGTTTGCGGTTAAAATTTTTTTTAACTTCCTTCCTAATGGAGTGTCATGTGCTGGTAAATCATGGTTACCATGGCAATGCATGCCAACCGGGCGGGGGGGGGGGGGGGGGGAGGAAAGGTGTCCCTCCTAATTTGCTGTTAATGGCTGGAAAAAAAACACGACACCATAGAAAATACATTAGTTCAGATGTTGGCTTTTATATTTTAGTCATTCACATTTCTTTCTCTTTCTCTCTTTTTTTTTTTTTCTTTTCAGAATTCGTCGTGCAGGCTACCCAATTCGTCATGACTTTGAGGCATTTGTTGAGCGATATCGTGTCTTGCAACCCGGCCTGAAGATGACAGACGTGACGGACTTCAAGTACTCCTCTAAAGCGCTCTGCACCAGAGTGCTGGGAGGAGACTCCCATGACTGGCAGATAGGACGCACCAAGGTCTTCCTCAAGGTCAGGAAGAAGAAGAAATAATAAAAAATAGCCATTAGTGTCATGCTGGAGAGTTAAAGAACACAGTCATGAGAGTTGACATAATTCTGTGTCAATTCGATACACACAAACCCTAGCCCTAGCAGGGTGTATATGTGTGTATGTGTGTGTGTATGTATGTAAGAATCTCAGGTTAACTTTCTGGAAGTGTTATAATCTTTCACAGCCAGTTTGGCACATTCTATGCATAATAATTAGCAAGTTTAGGCGGGAAAACGGTTCAAACACCGTTGATGTATGAACCTTCTGAAATATAATTCTCTGAATTAGCAAGCCGCAGAGTGTGCATGAATGTTGCAATCACTTTGACCACACCTCTTCTCAACCAATTGATTGCTACCTTTCCCTTTACCTAATATTTAGGATGCAGACGATCAGTTCCTAGAAGAGGAGAGAGACAAAGTTCTGACGGGCTACGTGGTGCTCATCCAGAAGTGGGTAAAGGGTTGGTTCCTCCGCAGACGGTTCCTTGCCATGAGGAAAGCGGCGCTCATCTTCCAGAAGAACTTCAGGAGAGTACGAGCAACCAGAAACTGGAGAATGGTACTAACATACATGTTTTAAGTGGCTGTGTGAATTTATATGTGTGAGCTTACGTGTGACTTTATATTGCATGTGGTAAACCATGTAATTCATCATGTGATGCAACATGTGATACATCATGTGATATATCATGTGATACACCACAGGGTACATAGTTGGGTGACAAGAGGAGAAGGAGCGTACTACTTTTGTTTAGCTACCTTTGTAATTTTCCATTTCACAGATGAGGCGTGGCTTCAACCGTCTCCAAGCAACCTGGAGGGCTCGCAAGCTTACCCAAGACTTCAAAGAGCTCCGTCGCACGGTCTTTGGCTTCCAGAGGTTCTGCCGTGGGTTCATCACCCGTCGAAGATTTCGTCGACGGCTGTACAGCATCATCAAACTGCAGAGTCACTTCAGGCGGATTATTGCCAAGAGGAGAGTGCATCACCTCCGGATCGAAAAGAGGAAACGGGAAGAAGCTGAGAGACTCAGGAGAGAAGAGGAGGAAAGACTCATGAGGGAGAAGCAGATGGAGGAGGAAGAGGCCAGGCAGGAAGCAGAGAGACTTCACCAGGTGGGCGTGCTTGTGTAGGACTAGACACTAAGACTGTTCATCTCTCTCTCTCTCTGTCTTACCTGTAATCTTTTGGAGTCGACCATTTTTTTGGCAGCCATTTAGATATCTACACAATGTCACAAACCTCTAAAAATACAGAGAATGAACAAATAAAGTTCATTTCTTTTTTTTTTTAGATTTTTACAAAACAACTCCCAAGAAGTGAAAGATGTACCTGTTGACTGTTTTGTTGTTGTTGTTGTTGTTCTTGTTGTTTAGGAGCGTTTGGTCCAGTTAGCCAAGGAGGAGCAGGAGGAAAAAGAGAAACGGAGAGCAGACGCAGCGGCCAAGAGGGAGGAAATTGAGAGGAAGGAACTGGAGGCTGAGAATCTTCGCAACGCGCCCGTTGACGACTCCAAGATTGTGGAGCAGATGTTCGGGTTCTTGCCCGAGGGCATGACGGGAGATGGAGAAAGTGTGTGCAGCATTGTGTGTGTGTGTTTGTGTGTTAGCTACATACATAATGGTTACATTTATTTGAAGTGCATTTGTTAGCATTTCTTTGTGGTATCTCTTTGTTTATTCATTGTGCTGTCATTATTATTATTATTTTTTTTTTTTTTTTAATTTATTATTATTATTATTTTATTTTTATTTTTTTTGCTTTTTATCATGTCTCTTGCAGCTGTAGGTGGTATCTCTTTACCGAAGGAAGATGAGAATCTCTCCGACTACAAGTTCATCAAGTTCGCCCAGACTTACTTCCAGGGCAGTGCCACGCACAACTACGTGAAACGCCCCCTCAAGAACCCCCTCCTCGGCCTCAAGAATGACCAGGACCGGCAGGCCGCACTGGACATCTGGATCATGATCCTCCGGTTCATGGGGGACTTGCCGGAACCTAAGCCCGGAGACATGCCGTCGGATGTCAGGTCCGAGAGTCTGGCTAAGAAACTGTACGGATCCATCAGTAAGAAGCTGGGATCGTCCAAGCAGCTGCAGGAGGAGTTGGAGGCAGAGGTGGGTGTGGCAGTTAGTGTGTGATCACGAGTGGGTGTGGGTGTGGCTGTGTGGGTGTGGCTTTGTGTCCCTGTGCCATAACTGATGAGGCATGTATACTTGATGATTACATTCAATATTTCCTTTAATTAGAAGTTATGTCACGGTACAAAAGCTTCTGATGTTCCCGCAGTTGATTGATTGAATAACACGAGACAATGAAATGCTGAGTTGTGTTTCCAAACGAACACATGCAATGTTCTTACTATTCAAGTATACCTACCATAAAGACGTGGCATCTGTGAGTTGATTGGTTACAATGGCTCATCAGCTTCCTGTCTTGCTTGGAAGATCTGTTTCACCTTGTCACTCCGGTGTATGCTGTTAAATAAATAAAATAAGCCCTGACGGATATAGTGAGCTGAGCTGATTCTTTTATGTACGCACCCACCATAGCATGGCGGAAGAGTTCAAAGCTATGCACTTCAACGAGGTTACGTTTATTGGCAAGCAAGTGGAGCGAGTGAGACACTCTCAGGGTAACACAATTGAAAATTGGGGATGTTCGTTTGGTATCGAGCGAGCGAAGCGAGCGAGATACTATTAGGGGTGGACAATGCAAAATCGGGTATATGTTCTATGTATATATATAATATATGTATGGATTGTACGTATGCCCCTTAAACACGCGGGAGGGATCTTTTTTCTCTTAAAAACACGGCTTTTTAGGGTTCAAGCCTGTTTTTTCTGATACTACAGCATTAAGAAAGTCTTACTTGAAACTTGGGCTCAAAATTGTGAGATAATTCCTGCGAAACGCTTGTTTTTCAAGTCCCAAAAAGGTACTGCGACTAGTTACTATGACATTGAAAACCCTTTACCAGACTTAATTTCAAAACTTCGTCGTTTTTGGGGGCTGCTAAAAATGCTGCTTCTTGGGTGTCAAGTGCCACTGGTAGCCAGTATGGCTGAATAATAATTCTAAGAAAGTCACCATTACTTGGAAGAAGGTACATAGTTCCGTACTTGTTAGCTAAATAACACTGGCTATCGTTTTTTGTTAGAGCTGCAAGCTTGTTCACCAGTACTGGTAATTGAGGTAGTCAGAATGGCTGAAATTGGATACTACAGAAGTTACCACTGTCAGAATACCTTTATGGTGGGATTGTAGCAATATGCACTTACCTTAGATGCAGTACTGGATTAGTTAGTTGAATTTATTTTCTGTAAAACTATCAATTTGTATTGAGCATAGCAACAAAATCTTTATGTATATTATACTAGCATTCACAATTTAGTCAGATAATTGAGGATACGTTTAGGTTTAGGTGGGCAATTTAGACTACCATCCAGTCGGATATTGAAGCTGGGAACTAATCAGATATTTAAGGCGACAGTTTAGAATGACAAGTGAACTACGGTACAGCGTAGTCAAAGTATTGAGGCTACGGTGGTCGGGTATTTAGGCAAAGGTCAGCCAATGGAGACTGAAGACACTGTTCATATTTTCACATATTTGCATCTTATTCCATGCAGGCCAATCGCACGGGGAATTTACCTGTTCAAGAGGAGAAGAAGAGAGAGAGTCTTCGCAAGAGGCTGGTGTCCATGACCCTGAGGAAGAAGACTAAACTGACTCCGGAGATGATGGACAATGTAGACTCGACTGAGAGTGCTGGGGCTGTGCAGAGACCCACCAACAACCTGGAGAAACTCCACTTCATCATTGGATACGGCATCCTCAGACCCGAACTTAGGTAAGGGGGTGTGGGAGCTTAGGTAAGGGGTTGTGTGAGTATGACAATGTGTTAGTGTTACAAGTGTGAGGAAAAGGGAAGGGGTAAAGGGTGAATTATTTATATTAGTTCAACAGTTTGTACTGTATGTCTGGATCAATAAGACCACTGCCAGTGCTGTGGGTGTTGAGAGGCAGATTGTAAATTTGACGACTTCTTACCAAGCGTCAGATTATTATTTTTTAAATTCCCCCCTCCAGAGACGGCAGATTGTAAAATTGATGACCCCTTACCATGTTTCAGTTTTATTATTATCCTCCCCCCCCCTCTAGAGATGAGATCTACTGTCATATTTGCAAGCAGCTCACTCAGAACTCTTCCAAGTCCTCCCACGCTAGGGGGTGGGTCCTTCTCTCGCTGTGCGTGGGTTGCTTTGCCCCCTCCGCCCGACTCAACAAGTACCTACGCTGCTTCATCATGGAGGGCCCTCCAGGATACGCCCCCTACTGTGAGGAGAGACTTCGCAGGACGCAGCTGAACGGTACAAGACACCAGCCACCTTCGTGGCTCGAGCTGCAGGTAAGAGACCATGGGAGCTATTTGAAAATTGGTACTCTATTAGTTCATGTGGTATATAAACTGAGATGAATATTTTAAACTATGGATTTTTTTGAGTTTACTTGTATGTACAATTACTCATAGCAATGACGACCCTTTACCATTTCATGACTAATGAGAGGGTACCTTACCTATAGGGTGCTTTACATATTTACATATGTATTACACGTGTGCGTGCGTGCATGTGTGTGTGTGTGTGTGTGTGTGTGTGTGACAGGCCACCAAATCAAAGAAGCCTCTGATGCTGCCCATCACCTTCATGGATGGCAACACAAAGACTCTTCTGGCGGACTCTTCCACCACAGCCAAAGAACTGTGCATGCAGCTGGCAGAGAAGATCGGACTGAAGGATCCTTTCGGTTTCTCCCTCTACATCGCTCTCTTTGATAAAGTCAGTTGGTTCTCCTGTGGCAGGTTCTTGAAGCGTGTAAAGCTTGGGTTTGGCTAGGCTTGAGTGAAATACTAACTGGAAAAACATACTTATGTTTACTAAATGGTAAAAGTTAGGGTCTCTGTGCTTGTTTTACAAACTCAACCGTATGAGCTTTCATCTGTCGTAGAGAGCTGTACTCTATTAGTTAAGTTGTTGTTGTTGTTGTTGTTGTTGTTGTTGTTGTTTTTAGTTCAATTTTTTTTCTTAAGTGATATTAGGCGATGTAGATTAGGGCTAAAATGCAGTATTTTAAACATTTTATTTACGATTTATAATAACAACAGACGGAATATACACACTAACTGATGATCTTGACTTCACACACACACACACACACACACAGGTGTCGTCCCTCGGCAGCGGTGGTGACCACGTCTTGGATGCCATCTCTCAATGTGAACAGTATGCCAAGGAGATGGGGGCCCAGGAGAGAAACGCTCCCTGGAGGCTGTTCTTCCGCAAGGAGATCTTCTCTCCGTGGCACAGCCCTTCAGAGGACCCCGTGGGAACCAACCTCATCTACCAGCAAGTGGTCAGGGGCATCAAATTTGGAGAATACCGTTGCGACAAGGTTTGTTAACATTACATGCACGTGTGTTTGTATTATATAAATACCTCCCTGATCCCCTCCCTCTCCAATCCCTCCCTCTCCAACCCCTCCCTCTCCAACCCCCTCCCCCTCCAACCCCCTCCCCCTCCAACCCCTCCCCCTCCAACCCCCTCCCCCCCAACCCCCTCCCCCTCCAACCCCTCCCCTCCAACCCTCTCCCCCTCCACCCTCCCTCCAACCCCCTCCCCCACTCCTCCCTCTCCAACCCCTCCTCCCCTCTTCAAACTCCTAGTGGAAAAAAAAACTCACATGCATTCATGCTACGTATAAAATACATCTTTATATGCAATTATCAAGTTTGAAAGTTTAGTAAGATAGAAGTGTTGATATCTAATGTCTCTCCGTCGTTGTGTAGCCGGAGGACCTGGCGGCGCTGGCAGCCCAGCAGTACTACGTGGACATGGGCGTGGACCTCAATCCCGAGCGTCTCTCTCGCATGGTGCCCTCCGTCATTCCAGACTCCTCCCTAGCTGGACACGGCACTGTGGAGAGGTGGATGGACATGATCATAGAGGTCTTCAAGAATGTAAGCATGGAGGGAGGGGGAGGTTTTAAACTCAGCTGGTGGGTGTGGCTTGGGGTGGTCTCAATAAGTATGTAATGGTTTTAGTTAGTCCTTTCTATTGAATGAGATGTTGTGTTTGTGTTTAGGCTCCGTACGTGCGCAGTAGAGTGGACAGGAATCGAGTGAAGGAGGAGATAGTGAGATACGCCAGACTCAAGTGGCCTCTGCTGTTCTCAAGATTCTACGAAGCATTCCGGTGAGGATGATAGACACACCCACTACTTGCTAGACACACCCACCACCTGCAAACACATACACATAAATGTTTACATACATAAAAATTTTTGTTGCTATGTATTCATTTGTTATTTGTTTGTTTATTTATTTTTATTTATTTTTTGTTATGTAGGTTCTCTGGACCCAGCTTGCCTAAGAATGATGTCATCATTGCTGTGAACTGGACGGGTGTGTACATCGTGGACGACCAAGAACACGTGCTTCTAGAGTGCTCGTTCCCTGAGATCACCAGTTGCTCCAGCAACCGCAGCAACCGTGGGCAGGGCCAGAGCTTCACTCTCAGCACCATCAGAGTAAGAGACTGAGATATCGGGGGGGGGGGGGGGGGGAAGAGAGAGGGAGTAGGGGGCGTGACAGGGTGTGTGTGTGTGTGTGTGGCTGTTGGGTGTTTTCAAATGAAATTTGGTGAAGTCTGAAGAGTGGTAAAGGGTCCTTATCTACTTTTTGATGTAGTCACAATCATGCTTGTTTTTGAGCTTATGGTGTGTGTATGTATGTATGTGTGTGTTGTGTATGTGTATGTGTAGGAAGAAGAGTACACATTCACGTCTGTCAACGGTGAAGACATCAGAGACCTGGTCAACGGGTTCCTTGATGGACTTCGCAGGAGGTCGAAGTTTGTGATAGCACTCATGGACTACCAAAGCCCAGGTTACAATCCAACACACACACACACACACACGCACACACACAAGAGCCTTATGTACATATCTCCTTGCAGTAAACAGAAACTATACACACTCACACAATTGTACATTTAATGAAGCTATGCTCTGCACGATAGCAAGGGCAGGGACAGCAAACCCACAGTAGGGTAGCGGAACTATACCATATCAACAACTTGCTATTGCTGTACAGCATAAAATAGGAGAGGGGAGGGGGTTCAAGTCCCTCTGCCTCCCCCCCCCCCTCCCCCTTGGATAATGATTAAAATGTATTTAGTCAAATGTTAAGACAGTAGCTAATCTCTTGATGCTTTTATCTGACCATATGGGGATTCTATAATTGTCCCAGACTGTTGTTTTATTTATGGTTTGGTTGCTATGGCCACTGCAGGTGAAGGGTCTGCATTCCTGAGCTTCCGTAAGGGAGACTTGATCACTCTGGACACTGAGACGGGTGAAGACGTCATGAAGTCGGGCTGGTGCTACGGAACGTGCGAGAGGACGAAGGCTAAAGGTGACTTCCCTGCCGAGTGTGTGTATGTCCTGCCCACAGTCACCAAGCCACGCCCAGCTGTAGTGGTAAGTAGGATTGAACCACACCCACAAGTGTGCAAAATGTGATATCTATAATTAAACTTCAACAGACTGTGTGTGTGTGTGTGTGTGGGGGGGGGGGGGGGAACTGTTATACAATTTACATCAATAAAACGTATAATTATTTACTTTTGCACGTCTGTGTATGTGTGTACAGGCTATGTTCGCAGACCAATCAGTTGAGGGGGCAGAGAAGATCATCGCCACGACGCAGGCGGCGGTGGAAGAAGCCGCGCCCCAGCCAGGCGGTGCGGGCCACACACTGAAGGAGTTCTCCATCGACCACTTCAGACCGCCACCCAAGAGGACGCTGTCCAGGACTCTGAGTAGGAGTGGCTTCAAGAGGAAGGGGGAGGAGATGTGGAACTACACTAGGGTAAGTACTGTCATCAGTAAAAAAAAATAAAAAATAAAAATTTTTAAAGATTTTTTTTTTACATTTTTACAGTATTTATTGCAGCTATACTAGTTAACAAGATGTGAAGGTTGAGACTTTTCTTCTTTCTTTGTTTCTTTGTAGGATCCCATCAAACAGCCTTTACTGAAGAAGCTGAACACTCAGTCAGAGGAATTGCAGCAGAAGGCGGTTCAGTCCTTCTTAGATATCCTTTTCGTAGAGGAAACGATAAATAGGGTTTATAACCACACCCACACACACTATGGCAATAGTATATTTCCAAAAACACATTTCTATTGAATAATCATTAGCTAAATAACATACACCTAACTGCCACCCCTTAATTAATGAATTTTAATTACTAATCCAATGCTATCAACCTCTCCAGTTGAAAGTTAGTATTTTGCTGTCTCTTTTGTTCAACTTTTTTATATTTCTTTAACCACGGAGCACGTATCATGAAGTACATGGGAGACTATCCCTCCAAGAAGATGAGGCTTGGCACTGACCTCACCGACCAGGTCTTCGAGCATGCCCTCGTACACGTAAGTCAACAGATGTGCAGTGACACATGTTATTAGTGGCAAATGAAGTCGGAATAAATTGGAGGATAGTATCAGCCGGAGGATTTGTCTTCTTGTGTGTGTGTCCTCTTTTCTCAAGTTAACTATGCGTGCATGTGCACGTCTGGTACAGAAGGTTATGAAATGATTGGGTAAAGGGTTGTGAAATGAGTAGGTAAAGGGTTGTGAAATGATTGGGTATGAGACTAACGGGTTTGTTTGAATGGGGGCATTCTGGATACATTCTTAGTTGCGAGTGTGCATTGTTATCTCCTGTCGTGCTTGTTAACCCTTTACCGTATTGTGTGTGTGTGTGTGTTACAGGAATCTCTTCGCGATGAGATTTACTGTCAGATCATCAAGCAGGTGACGGACAACAAGCTGCGTGCCAGTGAGGAGAAAGGCTGGGAACTGCTGTGGTTGGCTTCTGGTCTCTTCCCTTGCTCCCCTACTCTGCAGAGGGAGATCAATCTGTTGCTGCGGTCGAAGGTTGGGCGGGTACCTCTGGCAGCTGACTGCCAGCAGAGACTCTACAAGACCATACAGTGAGTGCAGTAGCTATATGGGTGGGAGGGGCTGATAGGTGGGTGGGGCTGATCCATTTGTGGGTGAGGCTGATCAGTTTGTGGGTGAGGCCGATCAGTTTATGGGTGGGGCTGATCAGTTTGTGGATGAGGCTGATCAGTTTGTGGGCGGGCCTAAGGGATTTTGAGAGGTCAATGGGTAAGTGTGAAGGCTGATTGATGAGTGAAAGTGGTGATTGATACAGACTGAGATGGGTGGGGCTAATGTGTGTGTGTGTGTGCGTGCGTGTGTGTAGTACTGGTGCTCGTCGTTACCCTCCTCATCTGGTAGAGGTGGATGCAGTCCAGAACAAGACAACTCAGATATTTCACAAGGTCTTCTTCCCCGATGAATCCAACCAGGTAAGAAACACCGTAGCAATAGTAAGTTTTTAAAATAAATATTTTTCTTCCGTGCCGGTGTTGGAATTGTTTTTACCAAATTATCACTAGAGACCTAAGCCATCAATTTCGTTGAAAATGCTAACTTACTCTTACCAACTACTCCCCCTTCATTCTCCGCCCACTTTCAATTGAATCTATCCCCGGATCTTTTCCCATCTCCCCTCTCCCATCTTCCTTCTCTGCCCACTCTCGTTGTGCCAGGCATTTGAGGTGGACTCCAACACTCGTTCTAAAGACTTCTGCGCCAACATCGCCGAGCGTCTCGGGCTGAAGACGGCTGAAGGGTTCTCTCTGTTTGTGAAGATCAGTGACAAGGTCATCAGTGTACCCGATGGAGACTTCTTCTTCGACTTTGTGCGGCACCTCACGGAGTGGCTGAAGAGAGCTCGCCAGAACAAAGACGGTGAGTCTATATGCATCAGAGTGTATCTGAACGTATCGAGATCTATCCAAGATATCCGTGCAGCAATTAACACACAGCACATTAACACATGTCATTGAAGCATACAATCTTTTTTCTTTATTTGTTTTGTTCTTACTTCACGGCTATTGACTCACCGAAGAAGACGGAAGAGTTACTCTTTATTTCAGCAGAATTTTTTTGTAGGTGAAATTCCAGAGTATTAACTGGGAAATGCATGCGGAACCAGAGATGATGTCAGGGTATATTAAAACAACAATAACAACAACAACAACAATAATAATAATAATAAGCCAGCTGTTTAAATAATACTATCAAGTCCTCACTTAAACGTGACCAGGTATTGAGTTGGTGATACATTTTATGACTCAGTGGGATAAAGACTTACTGTACCTAATGGAGACTGTTATATTCCTCCAGGCTCCGCCCCCAGCATGGCGTACCAGGTGTTCTTCATGAAGAAACTGTGGTCTAACACTGTGATCGGTAAGGACAGAGTGGCAGACGTCATGTTCCACTATCACCAGGAGATACCCAAGTATCTGCGAGGATATCACAAGTGCTCCAAGGAGGACGCCGCCATCTTGGCTGGGTTCATTTATAGGGTCAAATATGGAGACAGCAAGACGCAGTACCCGTATATACCGTACGTTACATGTGGGTGTGGCATTACATGTGGGTGTGGCATGGCTACATATTAAGGTAATAGTAGAGAATGTTGATTTTTTTAAATCTATATTTATTTGAAAACCCTTAGGAGGTTATGCCGATCTCTCCGTGGTTACAATATTATTTTATAATAAGTCTGGTTTTTAGAATGTTTATATTATAGTATAGGCACTCCCAATTAAAGCTCTCTCTTTTCACACTTCAAATTTAGAATTCCTCAGTCTTTCCTCTTAGCAAAAAAATAAATAATAATAAATAAATAAATAAATAAATAATAAATAAATAAATAAAAGGTGTCCTTTATTTTCTTTATCTTCTTCCTCCTCCTGCACAGGCAAATGCTGCGTGAGTTTGTCCCTATGGATGTGTTGAAGTGCTACGCCCCCGAAGACTGGAAGAAGGCAATTGTATCCCAGATCAACCGACATCCGGTGAGGTCCAAGGAAGAGGCCAAGGTCAACTTTGTCAAGTACATCTGTCGCTGGCAGACATTCGGGTCTGCCTTCTTTGAAGTCAAAGTAAGTAGTTCCATATAGCAAGGGCTTGGGTAGGCGGAGTGAGTTAGTCCAATTCAATTGGGGTGTAATGGGACTGGTTAAAGGAAGTTAGTTCTAGTTCTGGTATTCTACAAGATTAATGTTCTCCTCAATGGCTGGATTAATTGTTGTTATTGTTGTTGTTGTTTACTCCTTCAGCAATCCACAGAGCCTAAATTCCCTGAAGTCCTCATCATAGCTATCAATAAGCACGGAGTAGTACTCATTGACCCCCAGTCAAAGGTAAGGGATGTCAAACTAGTTAACCCTCTAACATCATTTCCCTCATTCTGTATCCATTCATTCATACATTTACTCATTTGTTCATACCTAATATCAATTTTCCATTCTTTATTATGCTAATTAACCCAATAATCTATTCTTGTGCCTCAGGAAATCCTCGACATTCACCCGTTCACCAAAATCTCCAACTGGAGTAGCGGCTCCAACTACTTCCACATGACCATTGGCAGTCTGGTAAGGGGTAGTCGCCTCCTGTGTGAGACCAGTCTGGGCTACAAAATGGACGACCTCCTCACCTCCTACATCTCCCTCATGCTCACCACCATCAACAGAGAGAGGAAAGCCAGTCGGCCCAGCAGTGGAGTGAGGACTGTGGGCTCTGCCATGCAGCAACCTCCTTCTAGCTACAGGGGAAGAAGGCATTAGGGGGAGGGAACCTAGCCTTTCAGGTGTGTGTGTGTGTGTGTGAAGTGCTTGTGGTGGCTAGCAGACAATGCTGTCAGCACAAGTGATATTGTTGTCCCTTTACCTACTACACAGAGTTATAGCTAATTAATAACGATGACTGGGCATTATGAATTAGTGGCGAGGTTTTAATTAGTTAGAATCATGAAGAAGAGTCTGACCAATTTTAATTTTAGCAAATTAAATTACTAAACGTGAGAAAGTGCCTACCTGAATGATCTTTTATCGTTTTGAAAACCCTAGAGAGCGTATGATATGAACATGATATTATATTATTTATTTTTCTCTTGCAGATATTATTTTATTGAACTATGAACTAGTGAAACTGAAAGTCATTAATTTTATATAGTATTTTAATTATTTGTGTTTTAATTGCTAAACTATAACTTATTTTTGTCATGTCACTTCTTAGATATTTTTTTTTTGTAATTTCATTCTTTCATACAGTTTTTAAAACTAGATCTAGTTGCTAGGGTGGGCATGTAGTTTCTTATAAAGGACATGATTTAATAAGCAAATGACCTCTAGGGCACGAAGTTTGAACCTGATGAACTGATGGATTGATTAAGACATTAACTCTTTTTGTTTTGTTTTTCTCCTTGACTATATAGATATGTAATTAAGTCAAAAATATGTAGGGAATTTTTTTTATAAAATTTAATGAATGTCAAAACATGTGAAAAAGTGGGCATGGTAGGCATTGGACATTTTTTAAGTGAGGAATTTTTTCCCTCAAATTTGATGGCAAAAAAAAATATTTATATAAATTTTTACATTGCCTTGAACTTATAAAAATTCAAAAACTACAGAATTAAATAAATAGTAGTAATGTGACATTTGTGTATTGCATTTAATTGCATTAAGTTGGTTGTAAAATATAGCTCCTTGCAATTCAGGAGTCAATGAGTTAAATACAACATGCAACTTCTGATTTGCGTGTCATATGCAGTTTTGACTTCTTGGATCCCTTACCCAACTGAAATGCTTTGGTTGTGATTCTATTACAACAGCCTCAAAACTAATTAGAGAACTCTTTTGAGCTCAAATTTGTTTTTATCATAAGGTATACACACTATCCACACCTGATAAGGTTAGGGAAGCAGCTAATTTGTCCTCCATGGTGCTAGCTTCAAATTTGTCAGCTGGTTTGATAAAATTTAATAGCACTGTTTTTAAATTTGTGTCAGTAATATCTTCGGTTTGTTGAAATAATGATTGGTCGGGCATAGCCGGGTGTGTGATGGTGCAAACAGAGTAAGTTATGGGTAGCTGGTCCAGTGGCGATTTAGATAGATTCCTATCACTCTGGTAGCACGCTCAGCACGTAGACGACCGCTCCATAGCGCTTAAAATAACAAGCTGTTGCGGATAGAAATATTGAGAGGAGGTAAAAAAATGTAATGCTTTATGGAATTTACCTAAACTAGGAATTGTAGTACTTGTATTAAAGTATGTGCTACTGACAGTCACCATAGTGAAGTGTTCTGCTGACTAGGTAGTTAGTTAGTTTTCTCAGAATGGATGCTGCATGGTAGAGGGCTGGTGAGCTGAATTCACCAGGAGTACAGTGAACATTGAAATAGCTGATGCAGCAAGCATTTCACTGGAACAAGTTGCTTGGTGCAATTGTAAAAGGTCATCCATCACACTTGGCAGGCATATCCTCAGTCAAACTATTACACTTGAGCACACGCCCACCTGTAGCTGTACACCACATGCTTCATGTATTGAGAATACATCCTCCAAGCTAGCTGATAACTTCTGCTACAGTTTTCTTCCAGCCAGTGCCATAGATACTTTTATTTTTCCAAAAATTCATATGCATACAAAAATGCCCAAGTTAATAAGGTGCACACAGACACACACACACATATACATGCACACACACAAAAAAATTACAAGCAAAAAAAAAAAAAAAAAAAGTGGAGGATACAGAAGTTGTGATATGCCAATAAACTTTATCAACTGAGCAGGTAAGGGTCAACACAACAACAGATGCTTCCAAAGTCTTCAAAAATCCACTGGTGTCGAAGGAATTTTCTCATTTGAGCACACCAATCTGAGCATGGGAAGTACTGAGGGGGTTGAACGTGGCAATGTGATCAGGAAGCTGCAGATACATATATTGCACAAGAATTAGCATGGCACGTATCATGACATGTACCATGTGGTGCAGAGAAGCTATGGCGCCTAGTTATTATAAATAACATTTTAGTCATGAAAGACGACTTGGGGAAGAGGGAAGAAGGAAAAAAAAAGGCCAATATTATATGAATTGAATATTTATCTATGTGCTTCATCTGTATCACATTGATAACTTTAATAACTCATTGCTTCCTGTCACATATTTTTATGTAAAGGGACTCAATTATATAGTAACTACTGGCAGCTGCTTTTTGGGCTTGAAAGTTTGTTATTGTTGTTGTTTTTTAACAGCAGTACTAAAGCTGACCAGAGATAAAAATAAAAATTTAAAAAAAACAAAAAAAACATTGTCTTCACTACTACGTATGTACCTGGAAATTGTACAACAGCATGGAAAAGTGTGGTACATGTATTTGGGATTAACAGCACGAGTATGAGAAAAATTCCACAAGGTGTCCCCGCATGAGTGCTATTAACTTGAATACTTCAGTTTTCCGTGCAATCATAATGTTAAAACTATAGCCAAAGGTAAAAATTTGCTTCTGCAAGTGAGAAATCATAATCATGTATTACTGGTGAGTGAGCGAGACACTATACAGGGGTGGGATTTTTTGTTTATATGTGTAGACATATGTATGTCATTTTGTACTTTGACCTTCATGTTTTGTGTTTGCTCGGTGGTGGACCACGTCTCATATACCACTAACCGGAATCCTTTGGTTTAGCAATCCTTACCCTATCATCAATTGTTTACCCCTTTGAATTAGGTTGTGTCTGACATATCTGATTTTTTGCAGATGCAGTTGTCTTACAAACTTAGGAGTTCTTTTTTCTATTCAAATTAGCGGCGGTGGTAAGTTATTTTGGCTTGTGCACTGTTTGTTATAGTTATAGCCATAGCAACAGTACTGTTCTTACTTGAAAATCCATTGTCCAATAGTCAAGTCATGAAAGTAAGTGTTATGTTGGTATATCCAGTAAACAAGTGTGTGTGTGTGTGTGACAGTGTAGAGTGTTACAGCTACTGCTTAGCTAAAGAATTGCACTATGTAAACAACTACCAAATAAGCATTTAGCTGCCTTTACACAGCTTTTTTGGCTACTGCTGTAGTAAGCAAGTCACTATTTAGGGTAAGACTATTAATTCCTTAGAAATGTATGTTGTGTTTTTTGTTATTGTTTTTTTGTGTTTTTTTCAAGTCAAATAGTTGCGGAGAGTGGTTACTATGGCATTGAAACCCCTCACCAATGTCATTTGAAAACTCAACCTTTTAATAGAACTAAATAGATTGAATGATGTCTTCTAAGACTAGGTGAAATGGATCTAAGACAATAATAACTTCAGGCCAACTAAATGAATGCAGCTAGCCTTATTGCTACTAAATGAATGCAGCTAGCCTTATTGCTACTAAATGAATGCAGCTAGCCTTATTGCTACATTCCTATACAGATTTTGTAAAGGCAAATAAACTTTTATCAGATTCTCATTCTACCTTGCTTGAATTACTCGTGTACAATGGCTGCTTGCCATTTGTGCTGAAGCACATCACTAGTATTTTTGTCAAAGAAATCATCCCACTTTGATTCTGCCATTATTCATATTTTTTCCCCTGCTGCTATATATAACATTGCCTAGGAATTTCACAGCGCTATTGCCTGGCAGATAAAATGTGGGATAGATCGCCGTGACCAATCAGATCATTATTTCAGTTTCCACTGCTGTAGTAGTACAAATAATACCTCACATTTTGTATTGAAACATGACTCGGCTATAAATACTCACTCGCCTAATTCATACCAATAAAATTACTTATTGAACTAAATATAGAAGTATCTTACAGTAATTAATATAAGCATGCAACGCCCACTCCTTGATGGACTCATTTATTCTGGTTCATTAACACTACTTAACAACAGAAACTGTTGTGATCGCTATACTTGGAAAAATAAATAAATACATAAAAAAGGGGTGGGGAGGGGCAACAAAATAGGCATGTAATAAACGTGTGTTCATGCACTTACATTCAGGGGAAATTAGCAGTCTGTCATACAACCAACGTCAGACCTAAATATCTGCCCAAACGTTGGTACGAGTTTACAAAATAAAAAGCACTTCTTCAAAGTTTTTTTCCTAAGTGTTTTAGTCCCATAAAAAAAAATTAATTAATTAATAAAAATAAAAAAAATAATAATAATAATAAATAAATAAAATAATAAATAAAATAATAAATAAATAAAAAAATATAAAATAAAAAAAAGAAGGGAAAAATTACTTAATTTGTACCTTAGCCCCTAATTTTGAGAGCATCCTATTCCTAATATGGAAAGCCGAGTTTGGTGTGATTGGGCTGGTATACTGTATCCTCCCATGCACACCAGTGTCAGCGGGTCCAGCGTCAAATATAGGCTGCTTCTCAGCCTCCTTGAGCTTCTGAGCTTCTTCTTTCTCCTTCTCAAGTTTGCGTCGACTCCATGCAGACCGGTTGAGAACACTTCCTGAGCCAGCATCCAATACATACAAAATAATACCTACACACACAGAGAGAAAGAGTCACATGCAGCAAACAAACAAACAAAACAACAAACAAACAAACAAAACAACAAACAAACAAACGAACAAACAACAAATCTCTTGATATTTTACCTCACTAAACTGCTGGAAGCCCACGCTGTATGTGTCTCAACAACTGCCTACTAAAACCACGCCCACCAACACACCTACCTGCTATGAGAGCCACACAGAGGTTGGCTAGGAAGAAGACTTCTAAGATTAGGTATCCACTCTTGTCCACTATGACTCCAGCCACGATGGTGATGATGGCTAGCCCCAGGTTCTGGATAGCCTGCATACTGGTAGGAAAAGAAGAAGAAATATTACAGTAGGTGTTCATACCACACATGCTAATCCTCACATTTACCATAGATCACATGATCCTTGACCTAAATCTAATACTGGATCACATGATCCTTGATCTAAATCTAATACTGGATCACATGATCCTTGCCCCACATCTAATACTGGATCACATGATCCTTGACCCACATCTAATACTGGATCACATGATCCTTAACTTAAATCTAATACTGGGTCACATGATCCATTACCTAAATATAATACTGGATCACATGATCCTTAACCTAAATCTAATACTGGATCACATGATCCTTAACCTAAATCTAATACTGGATCACATGATCCTTAACCTAAATCTAATACTGGATCACATGATCCTTAACCTAAATCTAATACTGGATCACATGATCCTTAACCTAAATCTAATACTGGATCCTCCTAAATCTAATACTGGATCACATGATCCTTAACCTAAATCTAATACTGGATCACATGATCCTCACCCTGAATCTATCACTGGATCACATAATCTAAATCCCTAACTCACATGCCATAGGCAGTCCCCAGCTGGTGTTCAGGTATGATGAGAGCAACAAGCGGCCACAGGGCACATGCCAGCATGGAGTAGGCCACACCCATAATGATCATGGCCAGCAGAGCTATGAAGGACTCGTTGCCCAAGAAGGCAAACATGGCGTGGGCCAGGAGAGTCAGTATGGTGCCAAGATTCACTGCAAACAGACACAAACAACAAACTTTTATACCATAATTTCCACTTTGCATGGGGAGAAGAACACAGCATTGAGGATTATATCCAGTCGCACGCTCAAGAATTCACTGTGGTCAGTTGTTGTTACTATTGTTATTATTTAGTTTCAGCATAAACTGTAAAGACAAGAGCATTGACACCAATACTTCACAGTTTCTTCATCAGCCTTCTTTCTCTTTAACATTTTAAAATTCTGTATTGTATAAAAAAAATAGAACCTGTGAAAGAGAGCGAGTGAGCGAGTACACCTAATATTGCACCTTACCTTCCCTGTACTGCAATTAGTTGTACAATATCACTTTGACTTAATGGACTCACGCCAGAAAAGGTTGAAGCCGGTCTGGTCCACCAAGATGCCCAGGAATGGCGAGGCAGCAGCTGAGATGATGTAGACGAGACTGTTGAGGAGATTGGCTTGACTTGAAGATATGAAGTACTTGTCCATGAGAAACACACTGGGAGCAAACATACAGTGTCGTCAACACACATGCACCACGTGTAAACACAGTACATGTATGCATCAGCTTTAGGTGAGTGTCAAGCAATTGAGCAAAGGATTTTGAGAGGGAGGGAGGGGGGGGGAAGAGAAAGCTTTTCTAGGGGGGCACGTGAATGCCCCACTTAAAATGAAGCCCTGCCATTTTCAAAACAAAGACCTAATCCTAACTATCTTCTTTCTCTTTCTTCTCCCACCTATGATTTTCCACTCCAAATTCTATATTTACATACGTACGTGGCGAGACCAATGAAAGGGAAGATCGTGACATAGTAGGCCACACAGATAATGAAGATGACCCATAATCTTAGAGGAAAGTCCTTCACGTCCCAGATACTAATCTTCTCTCCCGTACCAGACTCCTTACGCTTTGTAATCCTCTCTGCCCTCCAGTCAAATGCTCCCAAAATGACAGCACAGATGAGGGAAATTATACAGAACCCTAACCCTGCAATCACGACCAAGATAATTGTGATAATGGACTGAAGCTAAGACTTCTCAAAAAAAAAAAGAAAAAAGAAAAAAAAAAGTCCATTTTTCACTTTTAACTAGAAATTATATATGAAAATAGCCCAATCTACTGCAGCTGATAAAACCAATGTATAATCCAAAAAGAAATGTTTAATGTGAAAAAAGTAATAAACATATTATAACCTCCTCCAATTTCCTCATAATAATATTTTCTAATTGAAAAAACAAACAAAACAGGATAGGATAGTGAGGAAGAAGCTACTTCTGTGTAGTGCATGCCTTCCAGTGAGGAAGTTATTCATTTGAGAGGAATTCAATTCACAGCTCTCCTGAATATACTTTAAAGTAAAGACTGCAAACAAAACTCTTGTGGATGTCTTTCCACAGAATTCTCAACTTTAAAAGTGAAGATCCTTACCGACTGCAAGGACATATCCCAGTCTGACGTAATTGGTGGGGACAAACGAGAAGACAGTGTCATACAACTTCTGGTTGATATTCATATTCACAGTACTCCCCTGAAACAAACATACACACATACGTACATGTGAACACACATACATGTCAGCAGGGCTGCATTAAGGGGAGGAGAGGGGGAGGGGCATTTTCTCCCCCACCCCTCCAGAAATCCTTCAGTACTATATTAAAACGATGCAGCAAGAAATCAGCATAGTTTTGCATGTTTTTATCAATGCAAGAATTTCTAACAAATCAGACTCCATTGTTGCTGTTCTTATACTCTCATTGCCTCTCCTGAAGTCTAAGAAAGCTATTCTTGCCACTTCTAGATTTGATTTCTGTATGCATCCCTGTGTGTGAACACCCATACCCACACACCCACCCACACACAGCGAGCAACCCGAGCATATAATTCTACATATCTTCTAAACATTTTCCTCTTACTATTCTGGAGACGGACAAGAGCAGACCGAACACCATGTTGAGCTCCTTCCCTTTGAACCACATCACGGAATAGGTGTTCTGAGCCACTGCCAAGTTCTCTCCACCAAGTCTAACCATAACAACAAACAAACAAAAAACAATAACAAAACAACAACAGCAACAAACAAATAATATCATTCTAATCATTGACGTCATAAAAGTATTACAAGAAGGCAGTCAAAATGTCTTAAAAAACCAACAAGAACTGCAACAACAAATAAAGCATCCTGTCTACAACTCTTGCATTATTTATGATCTTGAATCACATCTGCATTCAAAGTTGTGCGCAAGCAGTATTGAGTAGGCCATACAGCATGCATACATCCAGTCCAATGTATTGAGTAGGGCATACAGCATGCATACATCCAAACCTAACATGTATTGAGTAGGGCATACTACATGCATACATCCAGTCCTAACATGTATTGAGTAGGGCATACCACATGCATGCATCCAGTCCTAACATGTATTGAGTAGGGCATACCACATGCATACATCCAGTCCTAACATGTATTGAGTAGGGCATACCACATGCATACATCCAGTCCTAACATGTATTGAGTAGGGCATACAACATGCATACATCCAGTCCTAACATGTATTGAGTAGGGCATACCACATGCATACATCCAGTCCTAACATGTATTGAGTAGGGCATACAGCATGCATACATCCAGTCCTAACATGTATTGAGTAGGGCATACCACATGCATACATCCAGTCCTAACATGTATTGAGTAGGGCATACCACATGCATACATCCAGTCCTAACATGTATTGAGTAGGGCATACAGCATGCATACATCCAGTCCTAACATGTATTGAGTAGGGCATACCACATGCATACATCCAGTCCTAACATGTATTGAGTAGGGCATACCACATGCATACATCCAGTCCTAACATGTATTGAGTAGGGCATACCACATGCATACATCCAGTCCTAACATGTATTGAGTAGGGCATACAGCATGCATACATCCAGTCCTAACATGTATTGAGTAGGGCATACCACATGCATACATCCAGTCCTAACATGTATTGAGTAGGGCATACAACATGCATACATCCAGTCCTAACATGTATTGAGTAGGGCATACCACATGCATACATACAGTCCTAACATTGACATACTGTCTTATTCTGTTATGACACACAATTTCAAAGAAAACTGACAGTCTAGGAAACAGAAGGGTAAAAAAATGTTTTCCTAACATTGACATACTGTCTTATTCTGTTATGACACACAATTTCAAAGAAAACTGACAGTCTAGGAAACAGAAGGGTAAAAAAATGTTTTCAAAAAGACAAATTTTCCATCCCCCCAAAACGTCTACTAAATACGCAACCAATGCGACTTTCAATTAATACCCCCCCCCCCCCCCCATCGCCACTCTGGGGGAGATAAACACTGAAGTGTCTGATTGAACATATGGTACATCTCAGGGATTTGTATTTTGAGCTAATGTGCATAACATTTTGCATCTACAAAACAACCAGACTTATGCTTTTAGCCTTTCATAACAACAAAAATTTTTTTTTTCTGTGTTATCACAAATCTTGAACTAGCTAGCCCTGTCACTGCAGTCAATATCCCCAAACCCACTTCATAATACTACCCCTTTGATCTCTTCATAACCTTCTCACTCAAATAACACACAAGCAATAGTGTGATAGCAGTTTTACCTGTTTTAACAGCCAATAATAACATGTTATAAACTTATCCCCACAATAAATCTTAAGGGTGGCCGCACACCGCCTACGCAATTTTGTTGATGGTTGCTATGCACGATTACTACTATTGTATACTGGAAGAAATATTGGGGCCTGGTTATAAAACGCTGTAGCACTTTTTTTGGAGCGGTGCGGTAAGTTGGACCTCCGCACTTTGGTGCACTACTAGCCAAGCCGATATTCGACTGCAAGACTATGAGTTCTTTTCCATTTCAATATTACTTGATGATTTATTTGCAATTTTTAAGATATTGAAAAATTCTCGTTGTGATGCAGTTCATTATTTTTTAGGTTTACCCGTGTGTAAATTTTTTTTTGTCATTCTCATTATTAGATTCCAAGAAAAATGGATACAAAATTTGGAACTTTAAGGGTGCCCGCACACCGCCTACGCAATTTTTTGTTGATGGTTGCTATGCACGATTACTACTATTGTATACTTACAGGGGCTTCTCCACTGCAACACAAGGACAAAGTACCTGCCGAAGGAGCCGCTCACTAATTTTAGAGTGAATCTGGAGGAAATATCGGGGCCTGGTTATAAAACTTTGAGGCACTTTTTTGGAGCTGTGTGGTAAGTTGGAGCTCCGCAATTTGGTACACTACTAGCCGAGCCGATACTCTACTGCAAGACAGCGAGTTCTTATCCATTTCAATATTACTTTACGATATATTCGCAATTTTTTCTATTTATAAGATATTGAAAAATTCTCGTTGTAGTGCAGTTCATTTTTTTGGGTTTACCCGTGTATAAAATTTTTGTGTCGTTCTCATTATTAGATTCCAAGAAAAACTGACCCAAAATTTGGAACTTTAATTCCACTCGCAATTCTTAAGAAATAGCCCCACCCCCATATCTCGTACTGCGAGTAATTTTATTTTCAAAATTGGTTTGTATTGGTTCTAAAAAGAGCCTGCCTATATCAAGAGTAAACAAACATCAATACAACAATAACAAGAGAGTCCGAAGAGAGAGCAGTTTATTGGAGATAGCCAAAGGTGAAGGTATTAGATTTGCGCAGCTTGGGAAGTCTTCGCTCCGCAGAAATCGAGCCTGGTGGATCCATCCACTTGAGTTCAGGTGCGCATAGTCCGGAGAACAGCTACTGGCAGAGAGGCAGCCTTGTGCAACTTGTTGCGTGAGTTCAGACGACGAATGGAGAGTTGCTGTAAACGGATATGAGACAACAAGAAGCTAAACTAAAACACTACAACTTCGCATGGTATACTTCTGCTACTACTGCGCAATTGTTTCTGCTCGCGTATTATCGAATGGTGGGGTATTGGCGGAGAATAAATTAATGTCCGGATCTACAGGTGGTGCACGTTGCTATGTGCGGGCACCCTTAATTTCACTCGCAATGCTTAAGAAATAGCCCCGCCCCCATGTCTCGTACTCCTTGTACGCGAGCAATTTTTTTTTTCCAATTGGTTTATATTGGTTTTAAAAAGAGCCTGCCTATATCAAGAGTAAACAAACATCAATATAACAATAACAAGAGAGTCAGAAGAGAGAGCAGTTTCTTGGAGATAGTCCGAAGTGAAGGTATTAGGTCTGCGCAGCTTGGAAAGTCTTCGCTCCTCAGAAATCGAGCCTGCTGGATCCATCCGCTTGAGTTCAGGTACGCAGAGCCGGGGTATTGGCGGGGAATAAATTAATGTCCGGCTCTACAGGCGGTGCGCATTGTTATGTGCGGCCACCCTTAAATACATTTATTTTAATGGGTGTTTTAACAGAGAAAAAATAACTATTTTTTCAGCCAAGACTGACTGAACCAAATAAATAAACAAATAAACCAAGAAACAAACAAAACAATCTTAAAAACACCTACTCACACGGACCTACCCAAAGATAAAACGGCCGGCAGCCATTACGATGAAGCTGTTGGTGAACGCCCCCAGAGCAAAGACAAACTGCCCAATACAGACCAGGATACTGAAGATGACTGTGCCCAGACGAATACCAAACACACGGTCTAGCAGAAACCCGCCAAACACAGACAAGACAACGTTGGGCCAGGAGTACAGCGAGTAAAGGAGAACATATTTAGTGTTGTCTATCTTCATCACCTAGCAACCAAATGGGAAGACACGCATTAACAACAAAAAATAATAAATTAATTTTGGTGAAGACATGCCACTTTAATACACTAGCATACAATATGAATGATTTATGTTGAAGTGTTACTTGTTTTTTAATTAGTTACGAATGCTATTGGAGAAACCCTCTAGCAAAAACATATTCCATTACTGTTCTTTTCTTAGCTCTGTTTGAAGGTTTCAAATGGAACAACTTTGCACTAACTGTTTGTATACAACAGAACGCTCAGATAAAAAGGAAAGAGTAATTGAAAAGAAAGGGCGTGAATGAGTGGTTCAAAGTGTGAGTGTGAGAAAAAGAAAAGGAGAGAATAAAAATGAGAGAAAAAAAAAATTAGAGATAGGAGTTGAGAAAGATGGAAGATCCAAGTAGGAGAGAAGAGAAGTGTAAAGGAGGTAAAGAAGCCAGATTAGCATTCTGACTCCGTAAGACCACAAGCACAACCTACACTCCGTCACTCAAGGAACAGATACGGTTAATTGGTCAAAGCATCAAAAAAAATTTTGCCTCTACATGCAGTAAAAAAAATTTTATTACTAAAATAAATCTCTCATGACACAGTAGCTTCCATTGACTATTTAACGCTCCACCTCCAGCCCCATATCAAGTCATGCTCAGTCTATTTGGATTGAACACACATTCTGTTTTCATTCTCCATCTGCTCCCAACTCCTGTCCGTCTCTTACATTCATAATGGTCCTTTGCAGAGCAGCTGGATTATCGTACACATAGTAACTGCCGAAGCTGAGGAAGCACATGAGCAACAGCATGAAGTATCGGTGCATCCATCGCCGAGGGTCACACGGGAAGAATGTCTCCAGATAGTACTTCTTCTCCGGCTCGGGTTTCACTGGGTGGAGCAGAGTAGCGCTGGGGCGTGGCTCCGCTTGGATACTGGTGACACTCTCATTGTCTACTGGAAACAAGTGAGGAAGTGTTTAGTTGTATCACATGACATCTTGGTGACACACATGGACCACACCCCTTGCCATAGCGTCTTCTTATTTATTGGATAATTGTGAGGGTCTTTGAGCCCAATGTTTTCATGTTTGACCTGATCTCCTTAATGAGACATCGCTATGAGTGGATCTCATTCATTAAACGGGGGCTTAGTCTTTCTTATGTATGTATCCTCACTTTCAAAAGGTAAGGAATTCAGATAAAGAAGTTTCACTATAAACTTATACTTCTCATCATAACCAATATGAACCTAGAATGGCCAGACTACCCACTAACTGGACAGACGGCTTTCAAGCAAGGCCTGGTCACATGATCTCACGGAGGGCGCCCAACTCATAAACAAAACAAGCCAGTCAAGTCATGTAATGTAATCTCCAGTCCATATCACACTGGTAAGTGGCAATTGGCATCCTTACTATCTCATACCTGCCCCGGTCTGTCGCAGTACTTTCTCAGACTCGCTTAGAGACGACATTTTCCTTGCTGGTTGGCTAACGTCGGCAGTCCAATGCGAGTTTTCAGTGGGCGGAGTTTTATTCTAAACGTGTGTGCAACTACCTTACCGTTCCTCATCGCGGTCGTCTACTACACCGCAGACCATTACCGCCCCATTTTTGCATTAAGTGTAAGAATAATTTGGTGGGGGGTGGGGGGGGGGGGGGGGGGGGGGGGGTACAACATGACAAGTAAAATATATAAGTGCATCTTCATGCAAAGATATGATATGAAGTTTAGCATAGTAAAAGATACATCCTAACTCATGATGCTGACCACGCGCATGCGTGTTGAGTAGAGTATAAAAACTCGTGGCGTCTACTTGGCGTTTGCGGTAAAACGCACAAGGGATTTGGAGGTTGTCATTGTTGTTAAGAAGGCTGTGACTTAGGTGCTATTATTCTCAAAGGATTGCCATTAAAACGGCAACGGAAGGGACCGTTATGAATATTTACGTACTCACGGTGTTGAGTGTACTATATTTTGTTAGCTCAAAGAAATGTTGTAATCAAGACTGTACAAGTAAGAGTCATAAAATCCTAAAATATACCAGTATTTCAATTATATTATTAGCTTATATATTATGTATGTTATTATATATAATATATGTATATATTATATATTCACATGTACGATATATAATATGTATATATTATATATTCACATGTATGATATAATACAAGGAGTTTCTATTAAAGTAGTTTATCTTGAATTTTCTGTGCTTTTCCTGAATTTTTGTTTGTTTATTTATTGTTTGAAGCTGGAGCTCTGCTAGGAAAATAATTGAATGGGATAAATATAGTAAAGGACTAGTTTTAAACTTGTCCGCAAGCACTTAGCTACTCACTGTTATTTATGCCATAATTGTCCAATTTTTTTTTTAATGTTTGTTTCTTCTTTGTTTGTTTGTTTGTTTTTTAGCTGCCATTTCTATGGGACATGCCATTACAACATTTCAAGAGAATTATCCTGGATTTTTGACCTATTTCTATGGTGACCTGGTAATGGTGCTAAGCAAGGAGGTGATTGAAGGAATTGAGTTTTGGGAGGTTGAAGTGAGTTGTTTGTGTCCAGTTTTGCACTTAATTAATTCTATTGCAATTTATATTTTTCTTTGACAGATTGGAGGAAAAACAGGTTACATTGAAGCTGCATCAGTTGAGGAATATTCTGTCGTGTGCACACCTGTTAAAGTGGTAAGATTCTTTTGTTGACATTACTTCTCTCCCAATATGCTATTTTTGTTACAGAATGATGGAGTTCCTTTTCCATCAACAGAGAGGGACACAAAGCAACATGGCGATAAGTTGAACATCTTCTCATCAGAACTTATCTTCGGAGACTATCATAAAGATGAAAAGTCTTGGTACAGCATTGTGTGGTGTGCCTTTGAGGGAAAAGTTTTCCAAGCCTTGGAATCTGTTCAACTTGTGAGCATTGACTCTGTCATTAAGATCTGTACACAAGTAAGCTTGCAAAATTGATTAGTAACAATGTAATGAATGAGAACTTCACACAGGGCAATGGAATTCACTGGATCATAGTCGTTTCTTTATTATGTGGTACCTTGTTGTCAAACTTGTTGCTCAGAACACAGATGAAACAGAAAGACAGTGAGTATCCCATGACATGACATGACATGGCTGTTGTATATTAACTGATTACTTTTATGTTCTAGTTCAACTTATGAAATTGGTAGAAGGTGCAGGCCACATCAATTTTAAAAACCATGTCTTAAATGCCAAAATGGCAGACATGGCAACTACTGCAGAAGAGTTAGAAGGCTACTTTAATAGTCTTTCAAAAGAGAAGGAAGACCTGGAGCAGCAAGGTGTCACATTGAAGGTAACTGTCTATGCTCATTCAGTAACTTTAGAATTTATATCATACTCATTAATTTCTCTGTACAAGAATAAAGAAGCAAGCCATCTTTTGAACCTCTCTTACCTTCAAGACCTAATACAACAGCTGGAAACTCAGACATTGGCTATCCAGGGAGAAAATTCCAGGCTTGTTCTTGGGAAAAAGCACTGCATGAAAATGATGGCGGATCTGCAGTTAGAAGTAGAAGGACTGAGAGGCACAAAAGACCAGCTGGAGAGTGATAGGCATCGATTAAAGACACAAGTGAACTGGAAAGGCAAGCAACTTGCAGAGGTGAGAGTATACATGTACAAGAAGTGAGCCACACATTTCACTACTTTTGTCACTTGTAGGAGACAGAAGTTAACGAAGACTTGAAAACAAGAATTGCCCTACTACAAGACGAAGCAGCTAGAAAATACAGCAGAGTAAACGGGAAACAGTTAGAGAATGTAGTGGAGCTATTTAAAGAAAGCATAGCTAATTATCTCACTATTCAGATGACAGAGGTGGAGTTATCAAGACATGAAATAACTAACCTGATCGAAGGAGATACACAATTTGAGGGAATCATGGAGACATCTAAGGTAAAGACCAGCTAAAGCATGATCTCAAATATTCCACTTTCTCTTTCTTTCACAGGCAGTCGAGCAGCTTGTTGAAGCCAAATGCCAGTGTGAGAACTACAAATTTAGCCTGCAGAATGTTACGAGGCAATACAAAACTATTTGCAGTGAGTTATTTTTGTTTGTTTATTGTTAATTGCAATTTGCATTAATTTTATCTGTATTTATTTCAGATGACAATGAAAACCTTCAAGTACATTTGGAGAAGGTTCAAAAAGAATTGGAAGCATGCAGGTCAAGTATTGCTACAGAGAAAGCAAAACCAGAAGTCATTCAAGAGTTGTATAAAGATAATGGGCTCACTCCTCATGGTTGCACACCATTCAAAGCAGACTAACTGAAACTGCTGACTTAATACCTTTCATTTTTTGTGTGCTGTATCATGCTATTAAAATACTGGAAATACATTATTGTGATCATTGCCAAGAATAAGACATAAACTGTCACTAAATTGATGCTGAAATAATGAATAGCTTCATGGAGTAAACTCCAGTCCAGTTTAAACAGAATATCAACACTACAGAGAGTATTTAGAAATATTGCCAAATAATCATATAGATAATAAACAAATCTGCACATGAGATAGGGTTTTATTTCTCTTCTTTACTAGAGTTTATGCATGGGAGGATCCAAGCGGGTAGGGGAGAAAGGGGCCAGCCCCTCTTAGAAGTTTATTGAATAATTATAATGTAGCCTATCAATACAGGCTATTCATTTCACACTACAGTACTGGTGCACTTCATAAATGAATATTATCTACTAATTCAAGAGTCTTGGAATTAAGACCTTCAAAATCCTGGATCTGCTACTGGTACCATAAGCTGCTAAGGGAGTAAGGCAACAGTTGTTTGCGACCAATTTAAAAATTACAATTTAGGCTGTAACCAAACTTGTGTAGAGCAGACGAAATGAGAAATAAAAATTTTGAGGGTCTGGAACAGGTTAGCTACTGATCAATTGTGAGCCCTGAATTTTTGATGATCTGAATGCTTCTCGGCAGTGCCAGAGGTTTTGAATATACAAAATAAGTGGCTAAATGATAAGTTAGTTATGTTTATCCTTTTGTCTTCTAAACTGCTAGAGTGCCCGATTGCATCATTCACGCAGAGGTTCCTGAAGAGGTGTGAGTATTTGAGTCCAATTCTGAGTCTTTTCCTAAGATCTAAGCATCCTGATGGATTTTCTCATTGTCAACCAGAGGTTTCTCACCCCCTTCCTATAGCACTATTTTAACAACTTTACCCACTTCTCACCTATTCACTAAATATCTCTGCTCACACCACACCAGCTAATCAGCCCCTCCTATGACGGTCTTACCCTCCCTCCCTCTTGCAGCTAAATAAATATTAGTCTATACATATCATCCCAGTGCTACCCTGCATCTAAATAAACATTGATCCATTGACAAGTCATCCCTACCCTCTGTTTATTCTGCATCATAATGTGACACACTTGATTTATGGAAGTTACACACATGCTCTAAAAACACATTTTCAAGAATTCCTGTATATCAGTGTCTGATATATTGACTCCTTGCATAAAGATGGAAGAATGCACTTCATGTGCCATTACAAACGCCTCTGTTTAGATGCCCACATCTTGCTTATGTTGTGATTCAAAATGCTGTAAACCTTTGAACTTATAAATTCATGCGCGCATGCAATCGTCTTACTTAAGGTTAAACTCTAAATAGACGATCAATCAGTTGAATATGAGGAGATAATCAGTAATAAAAGTGCCCCCTAAAAGAAGGGGATGGGCCGCGCTCGGAGGTAGTGCAATACCGAGGCAACCCGCGGAGAGGGCGAAGCAAGCTTCAATCCGCTCTCCAAGTCGCAAAAATTGAAGTAACAGCTTTGGGGCAATGCCCCAGTTAGAGCTATTACACTCTAAAGAACAGTTATTTCTACTTGATCTTAGCCAATAGGCCGAGAAGCGATGCTGACCTGAATTTAGGGGTTCTTTTTATCCCAGAGAGCTCACCTGAATGTACATTGGGTCGTAGAAAGGTTGGGTTTCTTTAAGTCACCAAATAGCATGCGCGAATGTAGTTTCCCCGCGCATTCACCTCACACTTTACCATTTACGCTACAAAATAGCTGATGGCAATAATTCTTCACAACATTGGCCATTATTTTCTGTTAGATATCGTTATTATTGTCATCAATCGTTACAGTCTATTGTTACCGTTAACTGTTGCCGTTGATCATTACCGTCTTCCCTTAGAATTTAACCTTCTAATTTATTTCACAGCTTTTTACAAGTCAATAGGGAGAGATTTTTTTGGAATAATTATTGATAACCTTTTTTTTTATTTAGGTATATTATGGATAGATCTTGGAACCACATACTTCATTGACTATGTTTTATGTATTAGCTATGGTATAAGTGGCGATATGTCTGTCTACTACTGAATTTTCTAAATAGTAAGTATAGTAATTTCCTATCAAATTGATTTGTTCTACATCGATATCATCTGACAATTCATTGTAAACCTTCATGTTTGAATTGAACTTACACAGTCTAAGTTTACTATGTAATATTTCTGAGTATAATTTTGTTGTAGCTATATCTATACAAAGGTTCATGGTGCCAGCCTTCTCCTCACTGATTCACGGTGCCAGCCTTCTCCTCACCAATAAATCATCTTCTGCTTAAGAGAACTTATTACCTTCTTATCTGAACCGTACTCTACAACTCCACAGCAGACTGGAACAAGAAATGATTCATGAATTTATCACAGAGGGGATGGTTACGATTGCTATCAAAGTAGCTAAACTCTTGTTGATACTATAACTCAAACCATTCACACCGAATCTTACCTGTAGAAATTGTCATGGATGTATTCATATTAGATAGATCTGGCACTCTACAAACAAAGGTGACACACTTGTTCCCAAGGAATAAATCTCTATCATTGTGGTATGGCATGTGGCAGCCATTAGATCAGTATATTGTCTTCAGGACACACTAGACCTTCTACATGACCATCAACATGACACTGCTTGGTGTCAGTATTGAGTTTGACATGCGTTAGACGTGTACATTTTTTATGTGCAGTTATTATAGCTATAGCTGAGCGAAGGTCAATATTATAGAAGATATATAGATGCAGTGTACATAATTCAGTAGGATAATGTAAAGATAGCTTGTGTCTTATTTGGTGAGACAGTGTAGGCCATACTAACTGCTCTACTTGGACCAGCATTATTATGATATATTGGGTGTGGCAGAATGGGGCAATGCTGAAGTGTACACACTCATTAAAATTAATTACAGTGTTTATAGCATCTTCACATACAAGTTACAGTTGGTATACACCTTTTCTTAACTTTTCCTATCACTTCAATTTTGTCTTCATATGCCCAGTATACTCTATTGTACCTGGGATGTAAGGAAATCGGAAGCCATGTTATATACTTAATCTCACATTACAGCAAGCTCACTAGTTAAAATTTAACAGTGATACTACTACAATTGACAAGGTAGTGTGCGAATTATTCAATCTAACACATATACGTTTGGATTTATTTTGATGGGACCCTATATACGGCATTTGACATTAAAGAATTAGCTGTGTAATCCCCAGCAAGTATATAGCGGGTTTGGCTCTGCTAGAATAAGTTAGCCCTGGCTTGATGATTTTACATTGTGCGAATTTTACAGGCTTCCCAGCACATTGTCTTCATCAGCCGAAACATCTGTGAGACTCTATGTAAAAATTTGAGGTTTTTTGTTTTAGAAAAGTCAGCAATTGATTATGTTACCTGATGTAAATACAGTACGTATCTAATAAAATAATCTCATAGCTAGTGGCTAATTTAATGAATTGATGGGGGTATGAGGAGATAGTGAAACAAGCATAGTGAATTTTACACTTTATTGCAAGTGTTAATATATATATTTACATATGGTGTAGCTATAGCGATTATATAGTACGGTATATTGTTTGTGTATTAAGTTGAATAGTTAATAGTTGGATTACTTTGCAGTAAGTCACACTTTGGGTACTTCAAGTATGATGGTATAAACAATGATGGCTTCCAATTTTAAAGATTTGTAGAACTTTTGATGATCCACACTGACCATTCCAATCAGTATATTGATTTTGATATTGTTACAGACTCTATTCTGGCTCCACTCTAGAGGTTGAAGTGTTTCCAGTCAACATCAGAAAGTTAATAGCCTTAATATAATAAGGAGTCTTTGCGGTCAAGACTACATCAAGTTTTCTAAATTAGGTATTAGGTTGGAATTAGTAGATTGCCATAGTTTAGTGATTAGAGTGTTGTGTGGCAGCTACAGGTAGGTTTGATTGCCTAGTTTAGTGATTCGAGAGTTGTGTGGCAGCTACAGGTAAGGAATCATGAGTTCGATTTTCTAAGGCTGAAGTATTTTCTCACTACTTATTTAATTTTAGCTTTTCCTTTGACCATTTGATTGATAAAATCCATCAAGTATGCGAGGTCAAATGCCACTGACCCTATAATATAAATGATTATTGTCTTTTGATGAGTCTGTGTAATAGCTACCCAGACATTGTGACATTGATTCAGCTCTACTCCAAGCTATGTGACCTAAAGGCCTTTTTTTCTTCTTTTTTTTCTGGGTCTCTGTGACTGGAGTATTAGATTTCTATGTTTGTTCATTATGGATGCCACATATCTGGTAAGGGGTCCACTTCTGTCTTTACTTCAAATTGTAGCCTTATTTTTCCAATGTTCCTGTAGCCAATATTAGCTATAGTAGGAATTAAGATGATCATAATTGGTAAATGTAAGAACTTGCTACGGTAACTCTGGTTGTAGAATGACTTCGAGTTGTGGAGCTCCAAATAATTCATAAAACAAATTTCTACAAGAAAAATATTTAATCATTAATTTTGATCCATTTAAATGTATAGAAAGTGTCATCATGCTCTGATTATAGCATATTAAGGGGGGCTTTTACCATACAAAAATGCTTTTTTTCTATTTGTCATAACTTTACTATGCATGCATACTTTTTTTTACTTTTAAGTTCAAAACATTGCTCATCTGAAACACTTCAAAATGAGCTAAAAATATTGGCAGAAAACCACACCCATCAAAATATTTGGGCGTTAACGTCTAGAAAACCCTTACCCGCTCTGCCGCAACTTAACCCCTCCTACTTCAACATCAAGACTTCAAACTTCACACACACATTCCTTGATACCTTGTTAATAAAATGAATGCACAGATTTTTCTAATTATTTTTTGTTGATTTTATATTAATTTTTTTTATAATAAACAGCCGTTTTTCAATGAAAATGTGAAAAAACGTGAATAACTTGATAACAAAAAATTAAAAAAAAAATAATTGTGCATTCATTTTAAAGAGTAAAAAAAGAGCTTTCAGATGATATAAAAACATCACTGTAAAAAAATAGTGATAACAAGTTATGATTGGCAGAAGGTTGACAGTTCCACTTTAGAGATAATTGAGGTTAACCACAAAACAAGTTATTCCAGCTGATAATGCCTGTAATAGGGGAAAATGAAGCATACAATGGTGACCCAGTGTAAAATAAGGATTTACTAAGTTACCTTGTGAACATAGGTCACTCCACAGCAGTTGATATAAGAAAATACTGTGAATATAGAGGTATAATTCTGACAAGCAGCACTACTCAATGCACCAGGAAAGTCAAACATTGCGCACCTGGGCTTCCCTTGACAGCTTCAGAGGACAGCAGCGTTAGGTGGGGGTTGGTTTCTCGTATAACGGTAAGTTGCCACGTGGGTGGTTCCAACATGCAACTGATCCTTATAACGCAGACCATCTCTCCGTAAATATGAGGGAAGTTTTAGCCATGAGGATGATAGGTCGGGGTAGTTCTTCGTTGGAAACTGTGGCAGTGAAAGAGCTTCTCTAAAGTACCATTGAACAGCCCAATAGAGAAAATAAAATTTGCTGAATTAGGCTTGTCCATTCTGGCAGTTTCAGAACTACTGTTTGGCAATTCAGGAGAGGGTTTACTACCTCTGGGACGCAATACAGTGGTAGAGCACCTAGAAACAAACCCTAATGAATCACCACTAAGTTTTAGCTTACTAACTGACGGTGGGGTGGCTTCCTTTTCCACTGGTGTAGGCTCCACTGAATCGTTCCTTCGATATGGAGTGCACAGGAAGCCTCTAGGGCGCTTCCTAGATCGTTTTCGGTCAGACATAGTGGGACAAAATAGCGAAAGAGATTCTACAACACCAACTTTGATTCGATCAAAAAAGAAAGAACACTCCGCGTGCGCAGTCACTCACACTTATCCCAATTGGAGTGCAGTTTACGTGGTTGAATAGCTCTTCCTGTGTGCTTTATTTTGAACTGCAATAAGCTATAGTTTTGTAAACAAAGACAGACGAAGACGCGCTCAACAAACGGTAACGGTAAGACCTGAAAGATTGGATTCTTCCTGGGCGGTGATACAATAAATAGTGTTGACAAAAAAAATTATAACTAAATAAAGAAATGTCCAATTGACTTGAAACTTTGGGAACAACTTAAGAGTGCTTTGACCTACAGAATAAAAAATTAAAATTAGCTAAAAGTAAAAAAAAAATAAAAATCATTTTTTGTATGGTAAAAGCCCCCCTTAAACAAAAAAGAATTGTTACAACGTGGTATGAATCAATTTCTTTTACATATTAAAATTTTCTTTACAATTATTACATCTGATTGGTATTAACCATTTAATAGCTTATGACATCTACTGTATATTTAGCAAAGGTATGCAGTCAAAATTAAAATAGGGAATACCGTGTGGCGTTTGAAGAAAAGAGAGGCACTGATGACTACTTGTCTATTCCTTTCTCGCTGGCAGTACGGAGTTTATATTAATTTTCATAATGTTGCTCATAGCCAAACGATTGTTTCAAAAGAGTTTTGAGATCAAGTCTAAAAATCAATGAAAAGTTCATTGCTTTAATGTGCAGATATTAGATTGCAAAGGAACTTACTATTTATATTAAGTACTTTGAAAGGCTTGAAATAAAGTACTTCATCAAATCCATTAAATATTTTTTGTTCGTCACTGGGGAGGAGGTAGTGTTGAACAGAAGTGACTGCGAGTCTTCTGTAGTAGATGAGAGTTGATATGGAAATAACTTCACTTGAAGATGATGGTTTAATGGATAATTTTTATAACTGGCGTGTCTGTAAATAAGATTTTTCACTTATTAAATTTATTTTTAGCCCGGATACAGAAGAAATTAAATATGATCTTTGTCATTTGTTGTGTTGGAGTTTTTTTTGTTTGCTTACTTGGCATTTTAGACTTAGTCATTTTGTGCTGTTGTTGTTGTGTCCCCTGTAGGACATCTCCTCCTTTGGATCACTTGGATGACCCGGAGGGAGCAACCGGATAGAGAGTGCAAACGTGGAAAGCAAGTTGTGGTTTTGAATCCTATTAGTTCTGGTGAGTCTTCGTCTGACTTAGTAGGTACAGGGACCTTAATTCAGTCTCCTCTTGGCTTGAGTGATAGTAGTATTTCGGAGCATAGTTCAGTCACTCCTGTTCCGACTAGCCCTTTGTTTGGCAGTACCTCTCTTATTGATAGTATAGTTTCCAGTGACTCTAATCCTGATATTAGGGATATCTCTAGGTTGTCTCTTGCTTCACTTGAGAGTGAGGGTAGAAGTTCTGTGAGTGAACAGTCTGAACCTAAACCAATTTGTCTTGGCTCTATTATTGACAACTTTAAAGTTTGTGGATTTAATCTTTTTGGTGAGTCTGACAGTGATACAACAGTGACATATAACGTGATGTCTGACGACGAACGGACAGCTGAGAGTATGGACACAGGCATGCCAACTCTAGTTCCCTTAATCCTGAGGTTCGAACCTTGTTTAGGGAATTCTTTTCTGAATTTAGTTGGTCTGGCCTTGTGTCTAGCAGGAATAGGGATACTCCCAATGATTCAGAGATGTCAAGACAGATAAATGCTTTGGCCCCTCATAAGGATGGTGTTGATATTTCAAAGTATATTTACAAACTGGAGGCTGACCTAAACGACATTGGTTGCCCCAGAAGGCATTGGAAAACCATTCTGCTACAGAAATTGCAATCCAAAGCAGGGACTTCTCTTGTCTCTGGCCTTGATCGCCATAGTACCGATTATGAGCAGTTGAAAGAAATACTTATGGAAGGGCTGGGCTCTAGCTTAACTTCGCTGGGTGCCAAGCTAACAACAGATTTTGCTAGTTCCACGAGAACGATGAATCCCCTTGAGACCTATGTTCATTTGAAAGGTCTGATGGACTCGGTAAATTTGATGTGCAGGAGCAAGGAAGAATTGTTACTCTTCTTTGCTTGTGCCACGTATAGAGCGTATAGAACCACAACACAAAGGTCTCACATGGACCAACGTGTGTTCACATCCTTTAGGGACCTCAACAAATTTGCCCTCTCCATTACAAATTCAGAGCCGGAGAGACCCTCTTATAATAGTGGTAGACATAATAGGTCCAGTGGTTATGGCCCTGTTGAATGTTTTAAATGCCATAAATTTGGTCACAGATTTTTTGAGTGTAGAAGCCAAGTCCCTAGTAGTAGTAGTAACAGTAGTTCTGTGTCAGGCAGTAATAGTGGTAGGTCATTCGGAATTGTCTGTTTCACTTGCCATGAACCCGGTCACAAATCACCGGATTGCCCAACCAAAAAGAACAATGATAGTGGTAATTCTGACAGTAGATCTGAGAATAGTAAGAAAGCTGGTGTGCGTAAGAACCGTACATACAATACCAACTGGGTTTCTGTAAGAAATGGTGCCCCTCATGTGTTTGGGTTTGTTAACGGTACCAAGTGTAAAAATGTACCAGACACTGGTGCTGAGATCTCTATTGTCCCTGGATGTCTGGTCTATGGTGATCAGCTCACAGGTGAACAAGTTGATGTGAAAGGATGAGATGGTAGACCTGTTACATTAGAGACAGCTATTGTAGATTTCATGTTCAAAGGCAAAACCTTTAGTTCGAGAGTTGCTGTCGCGCATGAGGACAGTTTGTGTGGGTGTGTGTTGTTTTCAGTACCTATGGAAACAGCCACTGCTGAACATCTCTTGTTGGATGCCGCTTCCAAGGCAGATTTTTCTGGCCTTGGGGCGGGGCAACTACGTGATACCCGTAGCATTCAACCTTCCACTCGTGTGGATGCCTGCTCTGGTGTTGTTGCGGAGGAGGGTTCCTCTACCCCCCCCCCCCCCACTCTGCTCCAGCTACTACTCAGGAAGAGACATTGACTGTCAGAGCAGTCACTAGAGGTCAAGCTAGAAAATTAGCTGAGAATAAAGTGCATGATGAAGATGTGCATGTTAGTACTTCTGACCCCCAATCTTTTGATGATGATGACAGTGAATTTGGTAGATTAGCAGCCATAGACATGTCATATACACCCCCGTCTGTAGGAGCTGGGTCTGTTGATAGTAGTGCTTCTGGTGTTGATCTTCTTAAGGGTTCTGACGAGGATGGGAATAATGAGGGTGGTGAAGGCAGTGCTGATAGTGACGGGCAACTTGGTGTTTCCCCTCCCAAACTTGATTGTAATCTTTTGCCAAATACCACAGTCTCCCCAGAGCCTTGCAGTAGTAGTAGTAGTAATTCTGCAGATGAGTTGCTTTTAGCACCTCCTGAGCTGGCTGAGGGTGTTAACGATCTCAAAAGGCCCTCGCTGCAGACGAGTCTCTGGCTAAGTTAGTGAGGACAAATGCCCTGGCTTTTGCCAGAATGAGTTAGATTCTCTCTTACATGCTCTTAAAGACCATTTTAGTGATTCCCCTGGCTTGTGCTCAGCAGGTACCTGCAGGATAAATCTCTCAGAGGGTGCTGCTGTAGTAAACCTGCCCCCAAGGCAAATTCCAGCTGGGATCAGAGAAGCTGTCCATAGTGAGATTGAAAAGTTGTTGAAAGACGGCATTATAGTAGAGTCCACTTCAGCGTGGGCTAGCCCACTGGTTCCCGTCCGTAAAAAAGACGGCAGTGTCCGCATTTGTGTGGACTTCAGACAGCTAAACACTGTCACCCCCTTGAGAAGGTATTGGCTGCCTTCTTTGACAGAGATTTTAGAGCAAGTTGGTCCAAATGCGTGTTTGTCCACGCTGGACCTTACAGCAGGCTTCCACCAGTTAGCAATGGAAAACAGCTCTAGTGAACTCACAACCTTTGTCTGCCCGTTTGGTAAATATAAGTACCTCAGAATGCCTTTTGGGCTTAAGAATGCCCCCGGCTATTTTCCAAGCTGTGATAAAAGGAGTATTGAAACCTGTTTCCGATTGCTGTAGAAACTATGTAGATGACGTTGCCATTTACAGTGCCAATTGGTCTGATCATTTAACCCACCTGAAGAGAGTTATAGAGTGCCTAGGAGCCTCTGGTTTGACTATTAAACTTCGCAAATGTTCTTTTGGCCGTAAACATTTGATGTATTTAGGTCATAAAATTGGTGCTGGTTTATTAGCTGTACCCGAGTATAGGGTTGCAGCACTAGCTAACTTTGTGAAACCCAATACCAAGAAACAACTTCGTAGTTTCCTAGGTTCTGCTTCCTACTATAGGAAATTCATACCCAACTTTGCAGACCTGTCGTGTGCTCTCACACCGGCCACATCCCTGAAGGCTCCTCTCCAAGTGATCTGGACTGAGGAGATGACCAAGTGTTTTTGTAAGTTGAAAAGTTCATTATGTCATAGTTGTGTTTTATTTATTCCGGTGCCGAGTGATTCTTTTTTTATTTATTTACTGATGCCTCCGGAGCCGGAGTGGGTGGATGTTTACATGTTTCGAGAGGAAAGGATGAGTTCCCCATTGGTTTCTATTCTCGCCAGTTGAGACCGGCAGAGAAGAACTACTCAGTCTCTGAGTTGGAATGTTTGGCAATAGTCTCCAGTCTAAAGTACTTCGAGTACTTTGTGTACGGCAAAGATGTGAGGGTCGTCACAGACCACAAGCCTTGTCTGGCTTTGTCGAATGGTAGTTATCTCAACAAACGACTGTTGAGGTTTGCTCTAGTATTTCAACAGTTTAATGTCACCCTCCAACACAGACCTGGCAAACTCCATGCCAATGCCGACGGAATGAGTCGTCAAGCGTGGCCGACAGCTGGAGAAGACTCCGCCTTTGATGTTTTGTCAGATTTGCCCCCTGGACAAATCTTGGGGGGGGGGGGGGGGGGGGGGGGGGGGGGGGGGAGATGTGGGCGGAGGACAAGAGAGAGAAGCAGAAGGAAGAAGTAGAGAGAGGAAGAGATAAAGATAGACAAGAGACAAAGAAGAGAACATTCATGTGTATGTCATATAAACAGTTTTAATTTATTAGCTGTGTATTTTCATCTTATCATAATGTAAACGTATGTAGTATAGTTTGTGCCCGGATTTCCGTAGATCACTATTCACTTATATGTGCGCATGCGTGACCCGGAACTTATAAACTCTGGTCTCGCATGCGTCTATCAATTCCCTTTATAATCCAAGCTTTTAGTACAGATTTAATACTCTGTCAAAAGGGTGCGGGTGGGAGAACTCTGGTGGCGGCGAGTCACCAGAGAGCATTAGTAGGCTGAGAAGATAGCGAACCTTCTGCCTCTGGCGGCTTTACCGTTTCCTTTGCCAATCCCTCAGTTGGTGGCAAGCAGTGGAGAGAGACCGCTCCCACAGAGACCAATTGCACATAATGCTTCAATGGCAACTTAATAAGATGGTGGGTCACTAGAGAAAGCTATACTAGGCACACTACTTCTCCATGACGGCTGCTACTTGACTGGTTTCCACCATAGCATATGTTTTAAATTATCAATGGAGGTTGGCCTCTTGCCATCAGACCTGACAGAGTAGAATTGTGACGAAATCAAATTCAAACTAGTGACAGCATTTGAGAGAGTTCTGCTACTTTTGTACTCATTATAGACTCCGGGACGCTAGCTAGTGAGCATGCTTGGATAAACTGAGTTTCATACATGGCTCAATGACTTCATAACTTGAAAGCTTGTACACTCTAGCTTCCAGTCTCCACAAAATTGCCACCACTACAGGAGTTGGGACTATAAAACAAAAGTTAAGTTCATCAGCCAGGTTTGTGTCAGTAGTTAAAATGTCACCAATTGAGCTCTCTGAGAGGATTTCCATTCATAAAATGGCTAGAAATTGAATTGAACAAGTTTCTTTCCAGAGAGTTTGCAATCCTTCAGAAGATCTCCCATCCTAACATCCTCGACAAAATCAATTTAATATGTGATGTATGTAACATATTCAATATACTATGATTTTAAGAATGTAATATTATTTTACACCTTAGGGGCGTTGTCTTATATGCCATAGTAAGTAGCCAGCTGCCTTTTGGAGAAGATTGTCATGTCCAGTATGGTGGGTGTAATTATCACAAACTTCACCTTCAAACAGTCTGTGCATTATTACTTTAGTTGTATATTACATTTTTATAGACCTCCAAAATGTATGTTGTGCACTTCTGATGTAGAACCTCCCTTCCATCCATTTGTCAAGGAAGTGCAAACTTGGAAGTGGGTTACAGCCTAACCTTCCTCTCAACTAAGGGAAACAGTGCCATGTGTACATACCCGTAGCCAGGGGGGTTCGAGGGGTTCGGTCGAACCCCCCCTTTAGAGTGACCGGAAGTAAATATTTTAGCCACACCCCACATAAAAAATGACGTCTCCCAACTAGAAACTACAACTGTACAATTCCAAGGCTAGAGCTGCATGCTTGTGCACTTACTCTTATTAAGCTACGGTGGCATTTCACTTTGTCCCGTGCTATTTCACTTAGTTATAGCGATTTTTCCGATACAATTTGAACTGGCAGTTTACACGCTGTACTAAATAACTTGTAGTGTACGAATAAGGCGTATTAATGATGCACTGTATTGGTTACATGAGAACAATACCGCTTTTCTCTCGAATATCAACAGATTATAGTTTTGAAGTAGAATAAATAAGCTTTAGTACACTTATCTTTTGTTTTTAGTATTGTAAAAGAATTGACGAGGAAACAAAAGTAAGTGTGGCTTTTTGCGTCTTAAAATCCGAACCCCCCAATGCGAACCTCTGGCTACGGGCCTGTGTGTATATGGTGGAAAACATCTACCCTCTTATCTCCAAACCATCGAGACAGAGTATCTATGCCAACCAAACTCCCCCCACAAACTTAAGGATGACCAGCAGAAGTGTCCAAGGAGGCAGTGTCACTCTGTTCGGCAAAAGATGACCAAGAAGATTCCAGGGAGTTTTTTTTTATGACTGAAGATAATGGGGAAGTAGCAGCTACATCTGCTGCTAGTGTGAATGCCATAGAGCCTGAAGAGAAGGCAAACTTCGTCAGCACGTCAGAGGATGAATCAGAATTGGGCGATTGCTGTGAAATGCCAACTTGTGAAGGAGAGTTTTCTATACTGGAGTCTAGACAGATTACTCTGAGCATTGATAATAATAATTCCAAACTCCTGATTCATCATTATGGCCAAAAAGTGCTAGCTTTGTGGCTAAAGTTAGAGCTACTAACAGCCAGCTTGCTTCATTCACGAGAAGACTAACACACAAATCATGAAAACAAATATATACGAGATTAGACATTATTTAAACCCTACTCTTGTTCAATTATCTTATGAATTGTATAACATGTTCTGCTGCCACTGAAAATATTTGAATTAACAGGAACATTTTTTTTTCTCAATGTAGATGGTCATTTGCATGTCTTTTCTACTACACAAACTATAACTGGGTCCTGAGTGGGAGGAGTATCTTCAGCTGCAGCGCAATGCTTCCATAGTCCAAGTTTCAATTGGTCATGAGAATTATTTAGGAAAAAAAAAAACAGTGAGGTCATCAAGCACTCACTTTTGGCTGCAGTTCCACTACTTCACCAAACTTATAAAGTACTGTGTAACCTTAAAACTGAAACTCTGCCTCTAAATGTGCTTGCTTCACACTTGTTCTGGCATAGTTTGTAAATTGATTATTAAAGGATAGGGAGCCACACCTCCAGCAAGGTGATTACCCTTATTATCCTCTCAAATGCTGATATTATTCTAAAAAAAAAATTCCACTATGCTGATACATATGGTAGCATAATCTGGCAGGGTCTATTACACACATGAAAACTGTGTATTTTTCTGTGAGACTTTGTAGTAGCTGTTTTTTTTTTTTTGCACAAGCTTTTCACTTCATGGGGACGGGGCCCAATAGAATCATCAGTAGCCAGTAGCGGTAATTCTAACAAGATTTTGTTATAACTACTTTATTTAAAAAATTGATGCATAATTAATTATCTACAATTTTTAAAACTTGTCATACTAGATCAAGTTAATAGGTAATGTGATGAAGTTGGCATAGGTAGGCAGAATATAGTTCAGTTGAAGAGATTTCTTGCCTTCTTCGTGGTAAATGCCTTGTACGATCCAGGATCAATGATGGGGTTTGGATAGTGGACCCCAATAACAAACCCTGTAATCTTCTGATCAATTACAGGCAATTCCCAAGGAGTGTGGATAAACTTTGTGGGATAATTTGTCAGTTCTGGAACATACTTCTTTATAAACTTTCCCTCTGGATCCAACTTTTTTCCTTCTTTGAGTGGATCAAAATCATCCTCTTCATCCCCCACGAAGCATTTGGCACAGTGCATCCAACAGACGGCACTCACTGACAGCTCAAAATCCAGTAAGAATTCTTGAAAGAATTTGACTCCTTCCACCCACGAGACCCACAAATATCCTCGCGTAAGAAAGCTTGCTATAGAATTTCGAGCTTCTGAGCAAGCCCATCCTTCTTGCAGAATTTGACGTATAATATTAGCGTCAATCCACGGGAAACCGGTGGCTCCCTTTCGAAACGCTGTAACATAACTGCGGTTGATATCCCACGGAATTGGAATACAGAGATTATTGGATTTGTCACTGTCCAGCCTTTCAGCAAAATGTCCAAGTACAACAGAGTGCTCACGCTTCAGTAATCCTTTAAGCATCCTATCAAATCTTACCGGTGAGTTAGCCTTGTTCACGATCAGTGCATAGTAAAGTCGCTTTAATGATATGCAACCAAACCTTATGTACGGACTAAAAGCATCTTTATCCACCAGCATGTCATAAGAACTGGTACGTTCCACACAGGACTTTATTGAAGTGAGCATCTTTAACTTCCTCTGGGCTTCAGTCTCGCCTCCCTTCCAATCTTTTTTGAAAAGGTCATCCTGTATTGGGAATCCATACTTGTAGAGCATGCTGAATTCGACACCATCCCATATGTTGTTTCCAAAGCAGAAGTCAAAGTGGGGTAGAGTTTTGTAGAAATCTACTGGTGGCTTTGGATGTCCAAGATTACGGTTCCTTACGAAAAGCTCAAATTTTTCAAATACAGCAGGAATCTGGTTCTTGCACAAGTGTACAAATTCACTTGGATCATAGAGAGAGTGGGAAGTAAATTTTTCTGCCCAGACTTTATTTGCTCTGCACTGCGTAATGAGACTGTCTTCATAGGCAATGATCTCGGGGAACATTTTGCATGACTGGAAAGTTATTTTCACAACATTCCAGTACACAATCAAGCTTCTGATTATTTCATCGGGCATGCCAACATAAACTCTAAGTTTAACTCCATAATATTTCGTGAGTTGCCTGTCCAAGTCTACCAAACACTCAAACAAGAATTGCATAACATTGTTACCAAAATCGTTCTGGTCACTGTACTTGTTGCCAAACCAGGGATCAAGGATGAAGATGGCCTGGAACATGAACTTGTGCTCCCGAGCACTGAAGATGGCATTGTTAAGAGCGGGATTGTCATCCAGTCTCAAGCAGTCTGCCTTGAACCAGTGGACTACTGTCTTCAGTTGAGGATCTGAAGGAGATGGAATGCCTGAAGGTCGAAATGAAGTCTTGTAAAGATGTGCCATGAGTAAGACTCTCTTTATATACTTATCCTGGACACTCACAAGGAGGAATAAAAAATGGTGAAATTGTCACACTTTATGCTTAATAGCAAGTAAGAGATGTAACTTTTTATGGAAAATTTCACACTTCCCAACTGGAAATAACCCGGAATAACCAGGATGGTGGTTGATAGCTTTCAGAGAGGCAGCTGTAAATTGCTAGGAATTGCCTCGGGCATTCTAGAACAAAGTAAAACTGCTGTTAAAGCCTAACAAACTTAGTTGCCTATCTATGTGTATATGGTTAGCTATATACATATTCATGTATGAGAATGTACCATTTGGTATGTTTTATAGTATGTTTTATAGTATGTGTGATTGGATTTGATGTAATAACTTTTGGGGCGAATTTGTCATCATTGAACACAATGGGAACATGTGACATGTTTTGTGCATTACTATTATTATTATTATTATTATAATTATTATTATTACTATAATACAACATGATATTTGTTTGCCTCAAATGCTGTTAGTGGAACTAACAGTGCATACCATATCTATGGATCTAGACAGTAATTGATAAACAACAACAGGAACAAAAGCAATAACAAAAACAGCAAAAAACAACAACAACAAACAATGAAAGCAAAAGGGCTAACCCTCAGTCCAGAAAGAAGAAGACTGCAGGGTAGTTAGTGGCAATTAAAGCTCCTCCCTCCCAATTTTCTTTAAAGCAAACTAGTTGCAAGGAGAAGTCATGACATGTTTTACAAGTTAACTGTTACATGTTCGCCATCGTAATTTGTGACAGCACTTTTTCTGTGAGGTAATTGAACAATCTTTGCGCTTCGCACTTTAGAGCGTTTTGTACACATTTCGCTCGTTTTTGATAAATCTAGAAATGGATGGACTACAGTATGAGCCAGACCCCAGATATGCACCGTATTCAGCAGTGATTGAAGAGCAGTTGTATGTTTGGGGTGGAAAATTAAAGCCCTCGCCCTTCCTGCAGTTTTTTCACTTTGGTCTTGAAGCTTGGAGGCTTCTTCGTATTCCTGGACCGTACCCGCCGGGGCTCTACGGTGGCGCTTCTGCGTGGTGGAATCAATGCCTCTACGTATACGGTGGAGTGCAAGCAAATCAGTCTACCTGTGGGTACCTGTATAAGCTAGATACAAAGAACTTTCGCTGGTGCCAGCTCACTCCTCAATGTACGGATCTTCCTATGAAAAAATGGGCGTCAAAGATGATCGCTTACGAGCATTTCCTTGTTTTAGTAGGTGGCCGTGGCATCCGAAATCGCTCGGTGCAGCGCGGTTCCGAGTGGATCAAAGCAAGGCATGGAGACGACGAGAAGGACCTCAGCACCGAGGTGTACACTAACGAAGTGCACAAGTTTAATTTAAAAGAAGGTAGGATAAATTAGCTAATCAATTGTGAAAAAGCTGAAATTATAATGTATATATAAATGTATAATGTTTTAGCGAAGTGGCAGAGTGTTTCCTCAACAGGACCAAGGCCTCCTCCCTGCTCCAACTTTTCCCTCACCAAAATTACCCACCAAAAGGCAGTATTCATAGGAGGTGGAAGACCTGGTTTCAGAAACAACGAAGTATATGTCCTGGACTTGCCTAAAATGGTGAGGATGAGGGAATAGAATACCGGCATAATTAGCTGTGTGAAAAGTCATGATGCAAAGGTTCCTTAGCATGGACAGTGAACATTTTCTATTATTTGCTGCAGTATTGGTCTATAATGGCCCACAATGCTGGAGAGCCATGTCTGCCTGGGAGGTCTGGTCACGACACTGTGTGTTTGGGATTTGGAGGAGAAAAGCCTCAGTTAGTCGTGACTGGCGGTGTGGATGTGGACTACAATGTCTTCAGTGATGTCTGGATACTGGACGTCCAGTCCGGATCATGGAATGAGGTGAGCATATAACTAAAAACAACAACAACAACAACAACAAAACCCAAAGAACTCACGAGTTGTCTTTTTAGTGCGAAATGAACAACAAAAACAAAATTTTTAAAGCCTCATCATACATTTTCAGGTACAAGTGCCGAGCCTCCAGTGCAGGCATGCCCATGTTGCTGCCGCGTTCTCTCACACTCCTGAAATGTCTGAAGTTGTTCTATTTGGGGGAGTGTCCGTTTTCCCACCAGATCCCGAGGCCTTTGTAGCAGACACGACAGTTCTTCGATTTGGTGAGTTATTAAATGTATACGTAAAATTTGGTGAGATCAAGCAAACAAATATCGATCTTCAAGACCACTTGATACTGTATAAAGATATAATTATCTGAAGCATATATGGGTGTAGGTAGTGAGCATAGATTAAATCATTGGCTATGTTAATACTATGCCATTTACAAATACATGTTTTTAATACTATACCATTTACGTCTGTTAGAGAAAACAAGCGACCCAGGTGCTGACTGGATACTTGTAGATGTGGCTGATGCGTCCCTTCGAGGGAGTAGTGACAGAATCAGGGACAAGATGACCAAGATGAGTCAGTCTGCCCACAGGATGTCGAGAAGTAATTTGGAGGCCGAGCTGCAACTACACCGGCAAAAAGTTCTGGCCAGCAAGAGTATCAGGCAAGCAGAAGCCAAGCTACAAAAAGCTACGACACAGAATGAAAAACAAGCAAGGGCTTTGGAAAGAAGCAAGAGAGAAGCAGAAAGAAGTGGGCAAGAAGTGGAGGAATTGGCTGAAGAGCTCAAAAGAAGGGCCATTTCAAGCAGCGATAGCAGTGAAAAACATTGGCTGGTGCAGAGAAAAGAGATTAAAATGACCGGCCAAACCCTGGGAGAAGGAGGTTGGGGGGAAGTTAAAGTGGCGTACTTCAGGGGATCACAAGTAGCTGCAAAAGTTCTCCACAAGGAGCTCCAGTCACCTTACTACCACGACTCCTTCATCAGAGAAATGAACATGGCCTCAAGAGTGCGCCATCCAAACTTGGTCCAGTTCATAGGGGCCAGTATGGATGAGGAGATGGTGATCTTGATGGAGCTGATGCCCACGAGCCTTCGGGAGTACTTGACCAGTACAGCTCCAGGAACTCCTTCCCTTTCCTTTATCACTTGTGTTTCTCTGGACGTGGCCAGAGCACTCAACTATCTCCACCTCATGCAACCACATCCCATCATCCATCGAGACATCAGCAGCGCCAATGTGCTCCTCGAGCCACTTCACAATCACATGTGGAGAGCCAAAGTCACTGATTACGGTTCCGTCAACCTGCAGAACAAGTTGAAGACAGAAAACCCAGGCTGTCCGGTGTACTCCGCTCCAGAAGCGAACATGCCCGCCCACCAGTCCACCAAGATGGACATCTTCAGCTTCGGAGTGCTAATGCTGGAGATACGCACTGCCAAATTCCCCAACATCCACACCAGAGATTCCTTGGTCCGCAGCATTAAAGAGAGGAACTGGGCGGAGCTTGTCCAGCGTTGCCTTCTACAGGACGCGGAGAAACGCCCCCCGGCTTCCCACATTCTTTCTAGTCTCACGTTTTGGCAGAAGCAAGACTTCCGAGCTGAAATGACTTCAGGCATAGTAGGTTTTCCCGCATAAATTTTCATCAAGCATTTAAAATAAATATCTATGTATAATTTGGGTTAGTATTATATTCTGCATTGAAATTAAAGCCAATGGATTGAAACCTAATGCTCCTGATTACTAAAAGAAGTACATTAAGAATAAATAATGAGAAATGGTGTCAACCAGTTTTGTGTTTCTTTAGCCTTTCTGTTTCATAATTGTCCACCATTTCAGCCTGAAATTGGGACATGACAGGCTGGTAGTGATGGTACTCCATGGTGAACTCCCCTTTACCCTAAGCAACAAATTAGGGCAAAACACAACAAATCAGCAGATAACTTTTAAATTAGTTTTCAACACACACACTTCACTTATCAAGATCAATATTAGTAGTTTCTTTTACTCATAGAGTACTACCTCCTTTTACAACCACTAGTATCCCATATACAGTCTCTCTCTTTCCTCTCTCAGTCTCACGGGCATGCAAGTTGTGTGGGCGTGTCACTAACCTGGGTGATGGACCTCAATTCTGTGGAGTAGCCAAACATTTCATTCAGTGGAACCTAAAATACACAAACAAACACACAAACAAGGACACACACACACAAAAGTTCTGTCTGTTTAATTTACTCATTTCAATTATAAAGGGGAAAGAAAAACCATGGGCATGGTAGAATCTGTTGGCACATTATAGTAGGACTTCAGTAATCCAAACACGTTGGGACCGAGAGGTGTTCAGATAACTGAAATGTTCGGACAACTAAACAAAAAAAAAGAAAATGTATTATAAAACACTAATGAAGGGGCATGGTTAAGCAACTCTTTGTGTTTGCACGTGCTTCTATTATATTTTGGGTGTTCAATTACCTGAGGTGTTAGGATAATTAAAGTTCGGATAACTGAAGTTATACGGCACATAAAGTGTAACACAAGCAGCAACTAAATCACTGCACCACACAGAGCAATGTCACTGTAGCTAAAAATAGAGCATCACACGCACACACATGTACTCTGTGAGAGTTGGTAAAGTGTGACTGACCTCACAGAAGATAGTGAAATATCCCTCAGAAGAGTCCGATCCAGTGATCACGCCCCGTTTCTTATTAATGCCCCCTATGACCGTGCCTTGGAATTCCATGGGAGCCACCACTTCCACTGCCATCACCGGCTCCAAGATAATGGGAGAACCTTTCTTGAAGACTGACACACACAACAACAACAAACAAACAAAACATCGATGTATGCAATGCAGTGTATATATATATAGCTACACAAAACTTCAAAGTGTAACAATTAAGTTTCAAAAATATCTCAATTAAAACAATAACAACAATCGCACAGCAAAAAGTGTAGCTATAATATTGGCTATCTTTGAACAAAGTGTGTTCAGCCAAATATATCAACTAGCACAAAATAAATAAATATACAGTGGAATGTTAATTATTTGAACGTCAATTATCTGAAACGTCAATTAACCGAACGAGAAAAAAAGACCGCACACGCTTTTAATGACTGTTATTTTGGTCACGTTTTTTTGTTGTTGCAATGGCTGAAAGGCTAAAGGGAAGAAATGTTCTTTTTATCAAGACTAAGCTTGAAAATTGCAAGCGGTTGAAGAAGAGAGGAGAAACTGATATCGTACTTTCAAGGGAAAGTTGACAACTTTTCCTTCCTCAATGAACAGCACTTCACACATAGCTACAGCAGCAAGAAATTCATCTTTTCAATTTAGTTAGATTACGCGAACAATTTGATTTACGAACTCCCCAATCCCCAATTAGTTTAAATGATCCACATTCCACTGTATTAAGAAGCACCAAATGTGCGAACCCTCAGCGCTAATAAACACTGTATACCCAATCAGGTACCAATACATGTATAGTTATGCAATGAAAACCATAGATGTAAATGCTATCTCCTTAAAAGAAGCTAAATATGCAAGAGACTATTGGCTAAGATCAAGTAGAAATGCTCAACTGTTCTTTAGAGTGTATTTTTTTTCGACTACTCGCGAAAAAAATTCTTTAATCTAACTAAATTTTCCTAACTGTTCTTCTGGAGAATCCTTCTCATCAAAAAAATCAGTCAGCAACCACTATAAGGTTCATCGAAACGCTCCATCCACTCAGGACTCCCCACAACCAGTCCATCAGGACCCTTCCTGCACGTGGGCCTGCAAGTACTGTGAAGTATCCTGCTCCTCCAAAAGCTCACTGGGACAGCACATCAGGAACCAGCATGCTACCGAAGCAAGCAGGGACAGGACATCTCAAGCAGCTCCCTCCACTTCCCGCGCATGGACTCCGGCTGAACACGCTTTGTTCCTGGATGCACTTGAGAGGTTTGGCCCATCTTCGAATGTCCTCATAACAGACCTCATCGGGTCCAAGACATGCAAGCAAGTGGGAGTCCACAAACAGATCTTTTTGCGTGACCATCCCACGTCGATTGCAGACCTCAATGCCCCTCCTAACCCTGTGATAGGACTGGCTCCGCCGGCCACTCCAAACAGACCCACATCTTCTTCTCCCGCTGGTTCCACACTGTCTTCCGATACCTCCACACCTCTGCTCCCGGACCTTTCCCCTTCGAGTTTGGGCAATCAGACTCGAGGAGACCCAGTCCCTGCCTCACCCAGGTCTCCATCCTCAGAGCCAGATCTCATCTCACAGAACTCGTCTCTGTCCCCAGTGATGCAGGCAATGATGTCTGAAGCTGACACAGTTCTCTTGAGGCTGGCTACAGATGTCCACCTGGATGAGGCACCACCTCCCCCTGCTGAACAGAATCTCCCACACACCGAATCTCAACCAGCTGGATCGACTGCCCCCCCCCCCCCCCCCCTCACTCTAGTATGGTGGTATTCTCGCCATCACCAAGCTCCCCTCTGCCTCGCACTCCAATCCCCATAGCAGACAGGGTCGAAGCAGTGCTGGCAAGGTTGGCCCTCAACCACCAGGACTCGGCCCCTCCTGCAACCGTCGACATGTCCTGCGACACAGATGTGGCGCCTCTCACAGCTGTGGAGACACCTCCAGACCTCTCCTTGGGGAACCATGGCTCCAGGCCCACGGCAGCCGACGCACTTTCAAGCATGGCACCGGAAGTCTCTGAAGTTCGCTCATCTGAGGCACCCAATCCACGCCTCTCGGGTAGTACAGCACCTTGTGATCGTCAGGAAGACAGGGGTCCTAACGATGAGAACCTTTCTTCATGGTGCGATGAAAGACTTGCTGCTTTCAGTCGTGACGTGACTCACCTTGCTTCCCACCAGTTGTCTGATGCGGAGTGGGGTGAATTCGTGAACTGTCTAGATCGTCTCGTTGAGGACACGTCGGTACTTGGGCAACTCCTTTGGCCGTCCCAGGCAGGGTTCCAATGACGGGCTGACTAATAGTGTACTTGAAGTGGCTGAGAAGATCTTATCCAGCAAGCTAACAGAGTGGCAAAAGATAGAAGCAGCGAACATGTTTGCCATCTCGAAAACGGACCATTTTCTGCACACTTCTTCGGCTAACTCGTCCTGGGCAGACAGTTTGGATTCGCGAATAAGAAAACTTGTGAAAAAACACCTGAGACTTCCGGTACACACGAACTGCGCCTTTCTTCACCTGTCTACAAGGAGGGGTGGTCTGGGACTCCGCTCCATATCGCAGGCCTGGGACTGTACAACCATCACAAGAGCGATCAAACTGTTGTCCTCCTCAGACAGGACAGTATCAGATGTCGCATGGGCACAGCTCCGAGCCACGATCCATAAGAGAATGGGAACCCCTCCGACCTCGGCTGAGGAAGCGTTCCATTTCCTCAATACTCCACCTCGACGCAATGAGGGTTCCAAGGGTGAGGTTAGATCCTTGTGGGCAGTGGTTCGGCGCCCCCTGAGTAGACTTGGTGTGTCTCTGGCTCAGGATGAAGAGGGCAGGCTCCTCCTCCGGATTGGCGACATCGAACTACTGCACTACAAGAAGAAGGCCATCATTAACACCTTGCGAGAGGCTGGTGATGTCCGAACCCTGGAAACTGTACTTTCTCATAAAGATCAGGGTCGTTCTTTCCCCCTAATATCGCAGCATCACTCCTCTGGAAAGTATGTTAGTTTTGCGGATTACTGATTCGCCATTTGAGCAAGGCCAAATCTCCTCCCGGTGGCAGTTGTTAAGAAAAGAATGAAGAAAACCACAATAACATCATGTCCGCTGTGCAAAGCCCACCCGGAGACGCTGGGCCATCTACTTAACTCTTGCACTCCCCTTGTTGGCTTGATGAGGGATCAACATAATTTAATACTTAGAAGACTAGTTAATGCAATACCCCGTGAAAACAACGACATCTTTGTGGAGCAGCAATTCTCAAACCTGATATAGTAATAGTGAATCGCTCGTCGAGGGATGCAACAGTGGTAGACGTAACCCGCCCTTATGAGGGTGAATGCGACTCGTTCAAGAAAGCCAGGGCTGAGAAGGAACAAAAGTACTCGGGCCTCAAGGAGTGGATGAAAGATAACAACTACAACTCCGTAACAGTGCACACCTTCATAGTTGGCTCTCTGGGCGCATGGGATCTGGAAAACTCGAAGACGCTGAAGGTCCTCCACATCAGTGCGAAGTACTCCAAGTTATTCTCGATTCTGTGTTGCGTGGACGCACTGAAGGGTTCCCATGCTATCTGGGCTAGCAGAAACTCCCAGACCTCAGGTACGACGTAGAAAACTTCCATGTCTATGAACTTATATCATCTTTTTGTTCATCATCCAACTTATATCATTTAGCTGGTAACTTTTTAAGTTTTATCTTATTATTTTATTTATTTATTATTATTTATATTTCACCCCGTTATGCGGGAGAGGTATAGGGTGGCGACACCCGGCACATTGTGTTGTGTACCTTTTGTCTTTTCGATGAGTGTAACCACTCGCGGCAGTATTCACTTGGTCGGACGTGTCGGAAATGCAATGCTGCCCCTGAGACTCTTGGACATGTGTTGAACGCATGCACTAAAAAGACACAACACAATAATGAATAGATTAGTCAAAGCGATCCGTCCCGAGGAAGAAATATCTATGTAGAAAACTCGTTCTCGCCTGCAGATCTCCGCCCCGATGTCGTCATTGTTGATGAAGCCTCTAAGACTTCCACCGTTATCGATGTTATAGTACCGTATATACCTATATCTAGACTGCAGAGCTACTTTGATCAACCACCATCTTCTCTAAATACAGTTTGGAAAATTTCATTGAAAGACCCTCCACATCGGTGCGAACTGCTCCAAACTTTTCTCAGTTCTGTGCTGCGTGGACGCGCTGAAGGGCTCCCATGCTATCTGGGCTGGTAGGAACTCTCAGACCTCAGGGGCGACGTGAACTTCTATCATCTTCTATATCATCTTCTATAAACTTATCATCTTCTATAAACTCTATCATCTTCATAGTCATAATAATAGTAACCTTCTAAGTTGTATCTTATTATTTATTTTATTTTATCTTATCATTTATTTTTATTTTATTTATTTATTATTTTATATTTCACCCCGCTATGCGGGAGAGGTATTGGGTGGCGACACCCGGAACACTGTGTTTTATACCTTGTTATAGTACCGTATATACCTATATCTAGACTGCAGAGCTACTTTGATCAACCACCATCTTCTCTAAATACAGTTTGGAAAATTTCATTGAAAGACCCTCCACATCGGTGCGAACTACTCCAAACTTTTCTCAGTTCTGTGCTGCGTGGACGCGCTGAAGGGCTCCCATGCTATCTGGGCTGGTAGGAACTCTCAGACCTCAGGGGCGACGTGAACTTCTATCATCTTCTATATCATCTTCTATAAACTTATCATCTTCTATAAACTCTATCATCTTCATAGTCATAATAATAGTAACCTTCTAAGTTGTATCTTATTATTTATTTTATTTTATCTTATCATTTATTTTTATTTTATTTATTTATTATTTTATATTTCACCCCGCTATGCGGGAGAGGTATTGGGTGGCGACACCCGGAACACTGTGTTTTATA
>WLWD01001616.1_pt1 | contig 153278 bp, 68 predicted proteins | sample 6712731 | NCBI WGS metagenome assembly WLWD01 (sample SAMN12718690, study PRJNA576275) | sponge metagenome | isolation source: marine sponge | host: Mycale hentscheli | place: New Zealand: South Island, Marlborough, Capsize Point | collected 2014-11-01
AATAATGGCTTTGACTTCGGTCACGGTTATCTGACCACCTACTGAAATTACTGCCTCCATTGTTTCAATATCAAAATCATTAGTCTTGATTATATTTGACCATTTTAAGGTATATTTGTGGTAACAAAAATGTTTAGCAGCAATTCCACTCCCTAAACTGCCTGTTGATACTAATAAATATTTTAAATGCTTTGATTTCAATTGGAAGTAATCATAATGAGACTTTACTAATTCATTTATAATAACCATGCATTCTTTCCGTGATTGGATTATGTTATCCAAGTGTAATCCTTCTTCAAGACCTTTAAAAAAACACATAGTTGCAAGCAATTTATATTGGAAAATTTTAAATATTATATTTCTTAGCCAATCTTGTGGCTGAATATCTTGTGATTTTAAGCAACTCTGTTATTTTTAATTTGTAGGATAAACAAGCACAATATGCTCACCTACCTTTATCCACAGCCACCATTATAGCTTTACAAAGAGCTGATTTATTCAAATTTGAGATGGCATAGCTTTTAATAAAATCCTTAATAGCTATATAAGATTCCTGTTTCTGTGGTAGGTGAGAATAAGCAGTTCCCCTGAGATCATATGCCTATCGACAAGAAAAAAATCATGATATTATTTCCATCTCTACAATTCAGATTCAATTGATTGAACAGGAATATTCACAGATGTTGACAAATAGTCTTTGGTCTCTTTGTCAAGCTAACAGTTTCAGCAGGGCTAGACACACATGTTTGTTGTGTAGTATCTTTCCCCTGTATCCAGTTAAGTCAGAACCCATAATAAGTTATTCAATACCATAAGCATAACAATCACTTGAACTCTCTCATCAAAGAATACTTTTGACATTATTTTAGCTTTCAGAGAGTCAGCAACTGTGCATGCTCAATACTGTATTGAAACCCTAGCCATTGTGCCTTTGGGACCCCAACAGCATAAAATACTGTTACACTTCAAGTATAGCAAGACTATATGATCCGGCATGACCTGTGATTTTTTTTTTACAAAACCCATAGTCACAATATACAGTAGCTATAATAGGCACATCTGAATAAAAAAATATGTAAGCATAATGTATGTCACGCTTAGAGTATCAGTGGTTATGGCTGTGTAACTATTGCCACAGCTAATTAGGGGATTTTTTAAATCCGTTTTAGCTAGAAAAAAGTATACTTAAATAGAGTTTCTTCATATGTTGTGAACTACATCTCATGTATACTATGCAGGCATGGGTTCAAGCACTTAGTGCTTATGCTTACATAAGTACTTTAAACACTCTTTTCGAAATGCTTGATAGTGTTTTCAAGCACTTTGGTATATAAATCATTTGTGCTTGTGCTTTTATTTAAGCCCGTAAATTCAAAGTGCTTGATAAGCACTAAGCACTTTCAATTAACATGATAAAGATGTAAATTGCACATTATAGCACTGATAGATGGAGGCTCAATGATATGACATTTAAAAGACTAATATTCATCAGATGCAACAAATAACAGCTTTTTCTTTTATTCTAAATCTCTTGTAGTAATAGCAAATTTTCTCTTTTTAACAGCCATTATAATTAATTATAAGTTATAATTAATTATATTGGCTGTTAAAAAGAGAAAAAATTGCTATTATTATAATTATTTCAGCCGAGAATGACTGAACTCTTGTAGTATTGTAAATTAACAATTATGTTACTGTACTTTATTATAAAGTGCACAATGTGCTTGAGATTGTACTTGAAAGCACTTTAAAAGTGCTTGGCTGAGGCTTTAAGTATTTTGAACCAATGATATTAAAAGGTTCAGAGTATGGGTTTTTAAAATTAATTTTCATTTTAATGTTTATAATTATAGTAAAGTGTGAAAATTTTAAGCTAGAAAATTTGCAATTTTTTTTATTAAGTTTCTTAATAATTTGATAAACTATACACTAAATAGTCATATTATTTTAACATAATATGGATACAAAAAGTCATGCATTGAAAATTGAGTGAGATATAAACTGTTTTTATACAAAAATTAGCTTTTATCTACTAAAAAAATGATGACCTTTGCAAAACTTTCTCTATATTGATGACATATATGATGTCACAATGAAGAGCATGTGCACCTGAAATAGGGAGTGGCTGCTGGACATGCTGGTAAATCATGCGAAGATGTAGGTACCCTGAGTTTTCAATAGGAGACTAATATGATTCATTTTAAGATCTGTTATAGATGGCATTGTGGCAGGGCTGAGGTTCAATTGTGAGCAAAACCTGTTCAAACCCAAGGACCTTAGCAGCGTTTGTTTGTGGTGTGGTTCTACTGGCACTCTCAGGTACCTTAGTACAGAAGCTTCTGCTCACTTGACACCCATACTAGATGTATTTGGACAGATCTAGAACAGGAATTGATGACCTGGGAGCAGCCTATCTAACCCTATTACCCATATCTGGCCCTCAGTACCTCGCATCTCGTGGCTTGAAGAGTTGGTGGTTAGGGTTTATATGAAACATTGAATGTTTTTAAGTTAAAATTAAGTTAATCATCAAGGACAACATACATGATAATCTGTAGGACTCAATTGCACCAAGATAGCTGCTGTTGAAGCTGCATGACGGTATTTGGATTGGGTCAAGTAAGCCTGAGTCAGCTTTGAATACACATCATATTGCAATCGTATATTCAGCTCATAATGGTGCTCCTGACAAATTCTGCAAGCTTCTTCTAATATTGGTATGGCGGCACTATTAGAGGTCTTGGTAGCAGAATCAAGAAGTGACCTCACACCCTTCTATGTAGAATAAAAAAATACACCAATATCTCTAGATACATCTAATAGATTACTTTTGATGAACTTACCTCTAGATTGAAAAAAGGATTATACTGATAGTCCATAAGATTCCTGGGAATGAAATCAATATTCACATTATTTTTACTTAGTATTAGAATAACGTCAAATGGGCAACAAAATAACTTGTGATGGTATCATTGACAACTCCAACAGCTTATAGTAACTCTCTTACAGAGGATAATTTCCTGGGAGAGAAAGGGGGAGGGGGGGTTGGGCTAGGAAGTCTTGGTTTACCAACTTTTGACCATCACAAGTAGGGTATAATGTTCTAAGTGTTTTGTTCATATCAGCCCATTTATTTGACTGAAGCACACGTCAAGAAAACTGAAAAATACTCATTACAGAAACTATTCCTTAAGCACTCGGATAGCTAGAGAGCTCCCATCCCCCATATATTTGAACCAGTGGCATACCCTAAACTTTTAGACCAAATGTATGGGCTGGCAAACTTGAATCACCAGCATGTCTAGTGTGCATTTCATTGTAGCACAATTTTAGCAAAGTGGCATGAAACATGTAGCCAGATACATTGTATTTACATAGCATGTTATCTGTAGTGTGTAATTGCTTTGTTCTAACTTGATAATTCCTATTAAATCTACTGCCACTACTGTAAGGACATTGTCAGTACTCAAGAGACTAAATATTATCTACGATCAAGTTTGACTAAAAAATGTTTGAATATCTGCTTAGTCTCATGTGTGCACAAAGAGGATACGGACAGTTGGATTAATTTCTATAGCTATAGAAAATTTCAAAATCAACAAAACATATACTTCTAATTTTAAGTCTTTTGTCATAAATCTTTACAACATAATACAGTTTGATTTGCATCAACCCCTTACAGCCCCCCCCCCCCCCCCCACCCCTCACTTCTTCTGTAGTTAGAACCAAAGAGAGGTAACAGAAACCCTAACTAAATCAGTCAAATACAAAATATTTTTAGCATGATTTCTACGTAATATAAAGCACCAAGGATGTGAACCCTCAGTGTTAGTATACACTAGCTAATGATTACAAATACCAAAAGAATAATTTATTTGGCGTAGTATCAATAAATATGCCAATATGTAGCCCACATGTAAGCTTGAACAAGTCGTACCCAACTCGCACAATGAAACGGTAACGCATTCGCCTCACCTACCACAGTAAGTCTCAACGGGAAACTTCAGGCATTTGGTAAACTGCTGAGACTGCAAGTGCAATGCAAAACTACGGCGGGCAGCAAAGCTTTTATTTGCTCACGTGATTACCTCGTGACTGTAGGGGCGTTAACCACTAAAGCTTACGGTCGTACGGCCAAAAATTGACTATATTTTTATAGCATTTTTCTGGGATGGCCTGGTATGAAGGTGTCCAAAACTTCGACATGTTAGAGTACAAGTCATTCTGATTTACTCATCATAAATAGTACTTCTGACAACACTCTGCCATGTTGGCTATTGCATTCATGCTTTGAAATACAATGATTTACTGCGGCTTTTTTTTTTAGTGATTTACATGCTATTTGCTTCTGAGGCTTAGCTAGCTCACTGAAAGTGAGAGGCCACTTTTCATTTGAAATCGATCAGTAGCTGGCATTCCGGTTTTGGTGGAAATAGAAAAACAACAACAACAACAAGCATAATTAAATAAAAAATATCTTACTCCGCTGTTTAGCTACTAAAAACACTTACAGCATAGCTTCCGTTCCTCCTGAACGTAAGGAATAAAATAGAAAGTTTCGACGACTAACTAACTGTTGCTGCGCGACTGACGAAATTACATAAATAGACCGCGAGAAATAACTTCCCCTGGTGTTCCCCCTTTGTCTGGCTGCGCACGCACTTTTGGCTAGGTTATATAAATGGGAAAGGTGTGGTGGTGTGCGTGTGGTGTGTGTGGAGTGTAATTGTCCGCGCGCCGTGACGACTTCCTACCGGTGTGCTGGATTGGTGTTTTAGTCTTATAGCTTGGGCTCCTGGTCATCTCCAGTCTGGGCCTCGAAGACAATTTTGTACTTAGTAAGTAATGCAATTGTGTCAAAATAAGCTTTCTATCTAAATATTTTGGAATTTAATTTGCTCCTTTAGTCACATTAAGCTCTTAAACCTCTACTCTTACACAGTATTTACGCCAGGTTTCAATTACTCTTGGCATAGTGTGCATGGAGTTTCAGGCAACTTCCAGGAGGTCTGTATTTTCAGTGGAATCTCTAGCTAATATTCATAGTTCCTAAGTAAATATATTCACAGTTTCCAACTGTGGAAGTGAGTGGAGTTAGTCTAATTCTCAGTACTAGATTCTTGGTACTAGAAAGTGGTGAGTCAGGGTTTTGACCTTCCTCTGAAGGACTAGACTGACCTTTGCATAGGAATACACTTTAACCATCCCCAAAATCCCCTCTCCCTCCTCCTCCCATGCAGGTAGTGTGTATGTATGTGTGTGTGTGTGTGTGTGTGTGTGTGTGTGTGTGTGTGTGTGTGTGTGCATTGCCAGGCTGTTCTATTTCTACATGACACACAAATAAAACACTTCACTTGATGATGAAGTTAGTAACTTGGTCAGAACTATTTCAAATCTTCCTCTGGATGACCCACCTTTTTTTTTCTGGAGATACTTTCCTATTGGACTAAAAAATGTGCATAAAAGAATTAGGCACAACATGGAGCCCCATCAAAAGAATTTATTTTTTTTACACTATCATGGGCATGCAGAGATTGAGTTCTTCAAGCTTTATGGCCTTAGCTTCAATCATTGCCGATGTACCCGACCTAACCATTTCTAATCCACAGAATTAAATCAATATTTTCTCAAAGTGTACAGTGCTTCCAGCTTAAAGAGCAAACTTTTTGAAACACTATGATATGATCAATTTTATCTTATAAAACTGTAGTTACAAATTTCTTGTCACTTAAAATATAGGTTAATACAAACACAGCACCACAAGGTTCCTCAGAAACTTCAAACCAGACTTCTCCCATAGACTCTAATACATTATCATCATTTTATTTTGTCGTCATGTTTGCCCAGTTTTTTTTATGCCCAATGTTTTTGTGCCCAATTTTTTGTGCACAGTCACTAATGCGTAAGAGGAGAGGGACACTTTCAAATCAAATGTATAGTTTATCTCATTACTTCACTATTCACTATAAAGAATAGAAAAGTGGGCGGCTGTGTGTCTAGATGATAATTAGTTAGTAGTGCAACTTGATAAAATATACTGGCATAGCTTCCTCCTTACAATGTGTAGGCTGGAGTACAGAATGCATTGATAACACTGTCTTGTTGCTGCAGCAGTTCAAGGGAAATCACCTGGGGAATTCCTTTTCATTATTGTGGCTGCACATGATACCTTATAAGTGGGGCAATGACAATGAAAATGTTTGGCTCTTTCATTTGATAAGTAGTATCAAACTAGAGCAATTGTAATGCCTAAAATAGTTCTTGGTATAGGGCAGAATTACTGGGATGTATGCATTGCCTATTGTGAATGATGAAATAGTTGAGTGACGTGGCATGATGGGTGATTACCAAGATGAATGAGTGATGGGTGACACCCAAAACAGTTTTTAGTGACATGGCAACCATGATGGGGCTAAATTACTTAGATGTGAGCATTGCCTATAATGGGTGACACAGTTTAAACAGTTTTAGTGATGTGGCATGATGGTGCTAAATTACTGAGGTACTTAATTGCTACTTGTATTGGTTGTGCATTATAGTTTAGTTTTTAAAACAGTGGGCTATAGTGAAAGGCTTTGCCAGGTTTGAATCATTGGAAGTTGGTGTTGTTTCATCTATTCATAATTTTCTTCTAGTATTTTTCCTGTTTCTATTCTCACCTATTTCTTATTCCCCATCTATCTTTCATTATGCTTCTTTCTATCTGACTTTAATCCAGAGATTTTACTAACCACCATTATAAAATGTGTTTATCTACACCATTACAGCTGATTTATCTTCAGGCAATTTGCTGCTTTGAGGAATGAGGTTTGACAATTAAGCAATTACTGAAGAAGAAACACGTGAGTAAGAGATAAAATTATTGTAAGATTTTACGATGTTCTTGGTCTCAGTAGTAGGTCGCCATATTCACTCACTCATTATCAGTAGGAAAGTTTAATTTGTGAATGGGCAGCATATGTATCAGGATGTTGTGTTTAATTGTGCTGATTTCTTTTACTTGTATACTGTTTTGTTGTGTGTGTTTTTTTTTGTTCTCCCCCTTAATTAAGTTGCTTAGACTACTTAGTGGCTGTAGAGGTTCATGTGAGTACATGTTAGTGGGTGAAGTTAGTGAAGTAATGCTGCATATATATTTGGTTGTGTTCTTTATTTTCACATTCATAGAATGGAAGTTCCTGAATTTTTATGAGTTTATGGATAGAATGTAATGAGCTTCAGATTGCTGGAGTTATATTTAACACTAAATGATTAAACCAACACGTCTTCATTTCCTACTCCTTCCCCCACCCCCCCTCCCCCCTTCCCTGCCTGCAATTTCTTACATGATTTATACTCAGGAGAGGCGGTTCTCTGAACTAAAGTTTATATCATGTTCACTCATGCTGGCTTTGTGTCAAAAGCCTGTTGCATAATTAGCGTGTGAGGAGTGTGTAGATACTACAGTATCTATCTCCAAGTTGAGTTGGCATGACAGCAAGCACAGTTATGAGGAATGCACTTAATAAAAACCGGAAGCAATATAGTCTGTGCAGAATGTAATGCCAATGACAAATCAATGTTCATGTGAAAAGGGTGTATGCGGGTGTGCCTTAGTGGAGTAACTTTTGCTTTATCTTTCAGTTCTAAAAGTTATTTTGGCATTGTTCTGTCTGCTGAAGTGCACTTTTCTTTTAAAGTACAGTGTACACAAATGAAGAATGGTACTATTGTCTAGTAGTTGAAATTTGTTCACTTATGTGCAAACTCATTGAATAATAATAATAAAAACAACGTTATACTCGACAATTGATTGAACCTAACCAGGGGCGTCGGAACAGGTATGGCCATGCGGCCATGGCCGCACCAATATTTTAACAAAAAGGGAGCATGTGTATCATTTCTCTACTCTTTACCTGATCTCTCGTGGCCTGGCGGTCAAAATCGAGCAATCGAAATGACTTCTGCCGGGATTATATCGAGCCTTTGAAAGATATTTAGGAAACTCCACACCAGCCTGGTCCTTCGTTAACTGTTGCAAAGCAATCTTTTGGAAAAACAAACGTACAGCGTAGTTTAGAGGCCTTTCCAGCATTGTTGGTCTGCACAATGGCCATTTTTGCACTACTAGGAGTCTTCCCATTTAGTTATTTGCCACACATACTTAAAAAAGTTTGAAGAAAATGAAGCTATAACTGCCACAAAAGGCAGGTGTTTGTAAGTTCCAATTATGGTGGATTCAGTTTTAAATTTTTTTTGTCACTGTGTTGTCTGCTTTCTATGTCCAAGTAGCTATATTAGCTATACATTATATACACTCTACATAATAGCTATAACTATAATTTACCATTATTTATTTTATAAAAATTCATTTGCTTTGTAATATAAACTATGGATTGTACTGAGTTGTTGGATGTGATTAAACTCTTTGGTTCATTGCAGATCGTAAAACCACTGTATTGTCTTTTCTATTACTAAAACTCATTACTTGAATAAATGAGTGGGTGTGGTTAGGAGGGTGTGGTTATAATGGCCGTGGTTATAATGGCCGCACCAATACGATCCGGCTTCCTACTCCCCTGTGAACTTGTTTTTTTCCCCTCTCCCATATACTTTTGTATTGAGCTTTGGAAAAGCACTTAATCCTTCTGGTTTTGAAGCAAGTATTCTTCACCACTTTGGTGGGAGCATTCCATATGGTGCAACCCCTGATACGTAACTGCTTCCGTTCAAAAGTTACTCAGTTTTCTTGTGTGGCCAACTGAACTTGACATACTATAGCTGATATAGCCAATATTACTCATGTTACAATCTTAATTAGATCAAGAATGCATTTTGTTCGTTGAATGATTGGAGGTGGGCTCCAAATGAATAGTAAATTATATGACAAGTGCTTTAGAACATTGTTCAGGTCTTCATCAGACGAGAACAATGCAGCAGAACAGGATGTTCTAGAACAATAGCTTACCTTACCACATGACCTCATAATGATATTCATAATAGTCAAACCCAGAGCTATGTCACTTCACCTGCTACTATTTAAGTGTTCGTAATCGTTATAGATTAAGGGTGCCATACCACCACCAGTACCTGTGGTAATTAAGTGATTCAGTAGAATACAGTAGAACTTCTATTAATGACCTCTCCGAGAAGCGACCTCTCTGGAGTGACCAAATCATGCGCCCCCTCCTCCTCCCCGACTGCAACTACAACAAATATAGTGCATTTAGAACCTCCAAGAAGCAACCACTTCTTATTTCCGACCAGTGACCAATTTCTCGGTCCCATCTAGCTCAAAATAAAAACATTCACCCCTCCACGAGCGACCAAAGACTATATCTATTGAAACTTCGGAGATATTCATGCGGTCACGCGTAAGCTAATAAAAAAAAAGCATACTACACTACTTCTACAGTATCTAGTTTTGTCTGGTTTCGCTAAATGCTCGCTGAAAGTTTGATGCTTCTATTTAATCTTCATTTGAACAAAAGTGCAAGAAATTAATCCACAGGACAGCAAGTGCTACTAGGAAAATTCACCTGGCTTGTTACCATAATAAAGACTGGTGTGATTCATTGCAACGCCTCAAACAATCCCTTATTCTGGAAAGTTTTTTTTTGTTTTGTTTTTATACAGAAAACTGCATCTCCAGTGACAGCACATCCTAGCTATCAAAATAGATATATAAACATGGTGGCGAAATAGCTTAAGTTAGCTACCAGTAGCCACAAGAAGGCAATTGAGACTTCAAAAAAAATTTTTTTTTTGTAAACTGGATACCTTTAAATGCTGTCATCAGGACCACCATTCAGATAACCACAATGAGACATGCATCAATTAATGAATGTATTTTAATTCAATATTCTCTAACTCTTTATCACAAAAAATAATGACATTTTCAAAAGAACCTCTGAGAAAGGACCAACCTCTGAGAGGAGACCAAAAGTCCCGTCCCCGATGTGGTCACTATTCGGAGGCTTTACTCTACCACAAAACTCGCCCGTAACTCAATCCAATTTACTCTCTGTGCAGAACTGACTATTGTACGGCGACTTACACACAATTTGAACACGTACCAATTAACTGTAGCAGACAATTTACTACAAAGAGCTTTCACCTCAAAGGACTACCAGTACTGTAGGGCAGAAGCAGCAGTGTAGATAATTAATACTTTTTTGTTCACTTTCTAAAAAATATTCCTAAACAATAATATAAAATTTATAACTCCATAGTAGCAGGGCCATAATCAAATAGCTACGATATGGAATGAACAAAACCAAAGGTTCAGAAGTGTGCAATACTATCAAGGGGATCCAAGGAGCAGTGTCTCCTCATTGACCTCTCCACTGGAGAGCCATGTCCTCTCTTCTAAATAACCAGGATGTAGTATTCTTCCCTTCAGGAGGCATGACTTCTAGGAGAGCTGAAGGTCTACTATTCTCTACTCTGGAGAACAAGGAGCCATGGTCTTCTGCTTTGTACAGTGCTTCCAGCTTAAAGAGTGGATTTTTTAGCTTTTTGGTTAAGGTTGCTGATTCTGCTATAATTTCTCAAGTATGTGTTATAGAAAGCTAAAAATTTGTATTATTATACATTAATGTCATATTAACATACAGACAAAACAATTTTGTGGGTTTGTGGTTATAGGTGATGGAACTGGGAGCTTCAAGACAGTGAATTTGGAAGTGTTTAAGCTGAAAAAAAGAGAAATTCTTTTTCCTTATCTCTATAACTTGGTATACTGATACTTTAATACCTGAAGTTTCATATGAGCCTGATTTTGTGGGCACACGAAATTTAAATCTCGAAATATTTTAAATTTTAAGAAAAAAAGTGTTTAAGCCAGGATTTTTGAATTTATTGAGTTATATCTCTAAAAATTTGACACATGATGTATAATTGCCTTAAAATTATTATGTATAACTTTGGTAGCTATACCTTGAAAATTGAGTGAGTTGTGGCTGTTTTTCACCAAAAAAAATTACGCACGGTAAGGGTCATCAAATGATGACGTTTAGAGCGGGTTGTGGGCCTGTAGTACACGTAAACGCGACGTCACAAAACAGCACATGCGTATTTGTGCAAGGACGCCAGTTTACCGCTAATTGTTACACGGGTATGGCTGATTTAGCTAAGGTTGTATCTCAGGCCCTAGATCAAGTTTTACGGCGCTATTACTGCCTATCACGGCCAGCGTTTTAGCTTCCGTCTGGAGCTGCGCACAACCCGTAGGACTCCAACTGCATCGCCCTGATGTTGTCAGAATACCGAATGCTGGGAGCCTTGGGAGTATTAAACTCCTTCAGCTTTTCTTCAGCTCTTGAAAAAGATGACCACTTGGATAGGCTTGGCTCCACCTTAGTAATATACCAGCCAACAATTCTCACTGATTTCGACTTCGTTTACTGCTGCTAGTAGAACGATACAGCCGATTGCAGTTAGGGAAAGTCCCGTCTTACCGCTCGGGGAAATAACCATTCGACCTTAGCTCCTTAACTAGTTACGTTTAATGACGAACTACCGCAAAATCTTGACGTCAAAAAAAAATGGCGTAAAATGTATTAGAGTGAATGAGAAAAGTGCTGTTCTCCGTTTTCCATTCTCTAAACAGGCAGTTTTACTATTGTAAACATTGTTGGGATGATGAAGAAAAGGTATGTGTATGTTAAATGGCTGTAGTGAGGGTCTATACAGTAGTTTCAAAAAATCCACTCTTTAAGTTGGAAGCACTGTACTTTTGTTGTGAACCTGCCGGTTGTACCCTAGAGCCAAGGAATTGCGTCTTCTCATAATGGGAGCTCATCTATTTCTATGAAGAGCATGTGAGCACCTTTCTCTCCTGTGAGTTAGATTAGACTAATTATTATGATCTAAAATTTGATACAGGTTTTATTTTAAATAAATCAATTGATAACAAATAGCTGAGTTGATAAATATAAATTATTGTAGAAATAAAATAATAAATTAGTGAATAAATATTTAAGTCAATAAATGTAATAATTCACATTTTCTTTTAATGCCATGCCATGGTGTGCAAATATCATATTCATCCTTCACAACAGTAATAGGGATGGAAAAAAAATTAGCACCAAAACTCCTGAGAAGTTAGGTTAACACACTGAAACTGCTTCTAACTTCTACCCGCTTCACCAACCTTCTGTCAAGCTCTCCAAAGACACCAAAGCAGATTCTCCCTTCAAGTCGCAGATGTGAGCCGTGATATATCTATTCTAAACAAATGACTCCAGGCGCCATTAATACGCTCCCGCTTCTTGATCGTCTAGGACCGTCCAGTACATTCCAGAAGTCTTCTACTCTTCCCCGCCGGGCTCACTCGCACTGTAACTTTTATTCAGTGGTTGCTTACCAGTTTTAATGAGAGCCGCCACTGCCCAGAATTTTGCCCACAATAAATTGCGTGCTCAGAGTTGGGGGGGCGGGGTTGAAGAATCAAATGAATACGAATCAATAGTTAGCTTCGTATCTAAAAATTGAAATTCAGAAGTACTGGATGGCCAGAATGAATTATATTTTGTGGCGTTGTAATGTTGTTGGGAAGCCCGTAGGGTATCGCTGGAAAAAAATCGACACCGTAACTGCAACGGTCGCCCCTGAATTTCGCTGAATAGCTGTAAGGTTGGTACCGTTGTTTCTCCGTTCCTGGTCAGGTTTTTTTTCCCTTGAAACTTGGTTTATAAGAGCTGTCTGTTGGTGTTTGTTTCAACTGCCACAACAAAGTAAGCGTACATTGAACAGAAAACGAGAAACAAATACATAGCATAACTCCTCGATCTGCGGTTTAGCGCTGCGGTTTCAAGTGGTACTGCACCCTTAAGACTGTTGTTATTTAACTGCTGGTCAAGGTTACTTTATGTAAAGCAGTATTCTTGCTTGTGGGACACTACCCCTCCATGAATAAACATTGATAGTGGAATTGTTAGCCTACATAGCAAAATCTTGTGAAATTATTAATAAATTATTCCTTTTCATTCAACAAATACAGTGGCTAAATCAAGAATTTTATAAGGCTATAGCAAGCTACGTATATTCAACTCTACCTGTATCTTGTTACTTAACAAGGATTTAATTATCCATTCGATATTCCGTATGCCTGTTTTATTAACAGCAGATTTAAACATGGCAAGCATTATTCTATGTGGTATTAAACTGTAGCAATCTGCCATTTATGAGCCTTATACTTGCCTTATTTTGACTTCAAACTTCAAGGTCACTTATAAATCTGTTTAGATCACGTGGTAAAAATTGTCCACTATAGGCATAGTTGTATCGATTTTCATGCTTAACTTCCAAGTAATATATTTTCACATCAGAATGAGGTAATTAGGAAAATTACAGTTTTGTAAAAGTCATTATTTTTACACTGACATCAATTCAATTGTATACTGTGATGTACTACTACATTTGTCATTACTCTGTTCACACCTCTCTTTGAGCTTTACACAGTTCAGCAAAATTGTTCTAATTAGTTAAATGAAATATTTTTTTACCCAGTGTCACTGATTTAACAATTACAACATCAAAAATTTGAAAGTGTTAGAACAATGAGTCGAAGAGGTCGACCGAATCGAAGAGGAAGAGGTCGTCCAAAACCAGCACAGCGTCATTTTCGTGCACTTCTTTCTCCTTCTGAGCTTCTCCAACTTTTGAATGAAGATGTTTCTGAGGTGGTTAATGATCTGTCCAGAGAAATTAAATGGTTTCAAGAGTCACTAAAGTCTCCTGAACTCTGCAGAAAGAATGTTGATTTAATCTTGAAATTATTGCATAAAATATCAGAAGGTTTGGAATTAGGTGGAGATATTTCAGCAAATGCTGTCAGCATATTGGGAGAGGCATTTAGTGATCGATGTTCAAACTTTACAGTAAAGCTCAAAGAATATATATCAAGCGGGATGGTAGACCCTTCTTGCAAGCCCATACTAACTCTTGCTTGTGATCTATTTACTGTTTTAATGACTAAACTTCCAGCAACTTATTGGAATCTTCTTCCCATTAGTGAATTAAGTGAAACTGTTGATGCTTTAAAAAAAGATGATGAAATTCTGGATGAAGAGAATAGTCTTGAAAGGAAGCGGAATGCATTGGTGATGCTTTATCAGAGTTTCCGAAATCAAAAAAAGGTAGAGCAAATTCGTCCTGTTGTGGCTGGGCAAAAAGAGTGGGACAACTCTGAATATAGGGAGGTCCAGATTTTGCCTCAATGGGATGAAATTAAAACTCCTAAACCTCCTTACAGGCTGAGACCAAACATAGTAGGCAAAGAAGAATATAAAGATTGGATGCATTATTTTGATGTTCAGTTTCGCCTCCTCCGGGAAGATTTCATATCACCTCTTAGAAAAGGAATCCGAGAATATCACGAAGGAAAAATGGGGAGGAGTCTTAGTAATTTGAGGGTTTATAATGAAGTTTGGATATTGAGGCCTGTGTTTACTCAAGCTGGCCTCTGCCATGAAATTCAATTCAACACAGCACAGTTTTTTCGATGCAACTGGGAGCACACTAAAAGGTTAATATTTGGATCTCTTCTTTGTCTTTCTCCTGATAATTTTTTTCACAAGGTTCTCTTTGCTACAGTTACTGACAGAGATCCTCGTAAGTTAGCCAGAGGTAGAGTGCAGGTCATGTTTCAAGATGGAGCTGAAGTTATTTTACATCAAAACAAGAAAACTAAATTTGTGATGGTCGAGTCAGTGGCATTCTTTGAAGCCAGCCGTCACATTTTGCGCAGCTTGCAAAAGGCTGAAGAAAGCACTATGCCATTTACTAAGTACTTAATTAAGAATGATAATGAAGTGATAAATCCACCTAAGTACTTAGCTAGAAGAACCCGCTTAACTCCTTATGACTTGTCTCTAATAGTGAAGAAAGAATTGATTGACAAAATGCCTATGTTGAACAAATATTCTGCTATGAACATTCAGAATGAGAGTTCTTGGCCAGCATTAGAGGACACTCAGCTGGACGAATCTCAGTTATTGGCTATGAAAATGGCTTTAAAACAGGAGATATCAGTCATCCAAGGTCCACCAGGTACTGGGAAAACATACATAGGTCTGAAGATTGTCAAAGCATTGCTTAACAATTTTGAGATTTGGGGTTCTAGAGGACTTCAAGAAATATATGAAGATAATGCTTCATTGAGGAGTCCAATACTTGTCATGTGTTTTACAAATCATGCTTTGGATCAGTTCTTGGAAGGTATCATGGACTTAGCTGAAGACAAGAAATTAAATCTCATTCGAGTTGGAGGCCGATCAAAGAATGAAAATTTACAGAATTGCAATTTGAATTCTGTTAAAAGAAAGCTTCGCAATGTCCCAAAGAGTGAATATCAGCAAATGAAAGCATTGCGATCTAAAGCGGAGCAAATTGGAGCCCAATGTAGTTTCAAGTTACATAATTATAAAGATTATGCACATGAATTTGTTTCTTTTACTAATCTCAAACATATTATCAGTGAGCACCATATTCAAAGTCTTTTTGAGCAGGCAGAGTCAAAAGAAGAGCGGGAACATATTATTGAGCTTTGGCTTGGAATTCATGAAAAATTAGTTCATGAAATGCTAGTTCCAATAGAAGAGCAAGATGAACAAGAAGAATCGTATAGTGAAGAGAGTGAAAGTGGATCTGAAATGGAGACCTCAAGCTCTGATCTAGAACTTGAAGACTCACTGAAGCATGATTACAAAGAAGAAGTAATGCAAGTGGAAACTATTGCTGTAGTGGGTGAAGGAACGCAAGAGGAAGATGCTAGAATTATTGGTGACACAGTTGAACTTTTCAAAGAGCTCAATTTGGATAACATTTCAATTAGAAGAAAACCTAAAAAGCCCAAAAGAACACACAATATTAGGCGTATTGTGAAAGTGCAGGAATGTGAGAATGCTCATTTTTATTTACAATCCAGAATGAGAAATGTCACAACTAGCTTGGATGAAAATGAAGCAGAAGCTATTGATGATCTTTACCAGTTGACACTTAATCAACGCTGGGAGATGTACAAATACTGGCACTTTAAGTACAGATCTGAGTTGATGAAAGACCTGGAGAGAGAATGCATGCACTATAATGATGCATGTGCTGAAGTACAGGGCGTAAAGAAGGGAAATGAGAGGTATGCTCTTGAGACAGCACATGTGATTGGCATGACAACAACTGGAGCTGCTAAATACCAGCACATTCTTCACATGTTAAAGCCAAGGATCGTCATTGTTGAAGAAGCTGCAGAAGTGCTGGAATCTCACATTGTATCAGCCTTAAATGCAGGAACACAGCAGCTCATTCTCATTGGTGATCATAAACAGCTACGACCCAAGCCTAATGCGTATGACTTAGCAGTCAAATATAATCTTGACATTTCCCTATTTGAGCGTTTAGTGAAAAAAGGATTCCCACATGCAACTCTGGAAAACCAGCACAGGATGCGGCCAGAAATTGCTGAGCTTGTAAGACCGCACATATATGAAACTCTATACAATCACAAAGTAGTTGAAAGTTATCCTCACATTAAAGGTGTTGGCAGTGATTTGTTTCTAATCAGTCACACAGAACCAGAGCAAGGCAGTAACGATCAAAGTCATTCCAATCTGCACGAAGCTCGCTATTTAATAGCACTGTGTAGATATCTTCTGCAACATGATTACACGCCTTCACAAATTACCATTTTGGTCACTTATACTGGTCAGCTTCTCCTTATGAAGAATGAAATGCCAAAGTCAGAGTTTGAGGGAGTTCGTCTGACCACAGTGGATAACTATCAAGGTGAAGAAAACGACATTATCCTTTTATCACTAGTTCGAAGTAATGCAGCTGGAGTCATTGGCTTTCTCAAAGAAGAAAACAGAGTCTGTGTATCTTTGTCACGTGCTAAGCATGGATTCTATTGTATTGGAAATTTCAAATTACTAATGGAAAAGTCAGATGTATGGAAAAAAATCGTTGAAGATATGGACTCAAAGAAACGAGTTGGTAGTGGTCTACCAATTCATTGCACTAATCATCCGGAAAACAAGTACATTGCCAAAACTCCTAGTAATTTTGCTGAGAATTCACCTAGAGGAGGCTGTAAGCTGGACTGTGGTAAGAGGCTCAACTGCGGACACTCCTGTCAAAACAAGTGCCACACTTCTGACCCCGATCACTTGAAGTACATCTGCTGCAAACCTTGCAGCCGGGTCTGCTCCTTAGGCCATAAATGCCAAAAACGTTGCCATGAAGACTGTCAGTGTTTTGAATGGGTTTTCAAGAAGTTTCCTGACTGTGATCATGAACTAGAAATCATGTGCTATAAAGATATAAGTGAGTATGAATGCAATGAGATGGTAGAGAAAACCATGCCTGGTTGTTACCATAAACAAGAAATGCTATGCTGTAAAGATCCTCATGATGTGTTGTGCAAGACAATAGTAGAAAAAACACTCAAATGCAAGCACAAGTACGAGATGCCTTGTCACCAGGATTCTACCAAATACCTATGCCAAACTATTGTGTCAAAAGTTCTTCCCTTATGTGGGCACACAAATACCATGCCTTGCTATAAATCAGAGAAGAATATGATGTTTGTAGCATGCTCTAGTCAGTGTGACCATTGTTGTCCTAAGGGGCATCAGTGTCGAGCAAAATGTCACAAAACGACTTCATGCCTTCCGTGTCATTATGAAGTGGAAGTCACTCTACCCAAATGTAAGCACAAGCAGACCATTTTATGTCATGAAGATCCCTTAGAAGTCAAATGCATGAGTAAGTGTGAAAAGAAATGTGAGCGTGGTCATCCTTGTCCACTGTACTGTCATGAGACATGTCAGGAGTGTGAGGTCAGAGTTCAGGTGAAGTCCGAATGTGGGCATGTCACTGCAGTAAAGTGCTTTATGGTAGATCAATTTCAGTGTGCCGTTAAAGTCGAGAAGACACTGAAATGTGGGCATACAGTACTTGCACAATGCTCTAAGTCATTTCAAAGTATATATTGTGATCAGATGGTTGAAACAGTATTGAAAAGATGTGGACACAAGCAGTCAGTTCTGTGTTCAGCAGATCCAGATACAGTCATATGTAAAGCAATGGTCAAGATGTCATTAGAGTGTACTCACACAGCTGTTGTGCAGTGTTCAACGAGTGCATCCTCAGTCAAATGTATGAAAATGTGTACTAAGACCCTCAAATGTAAGCATGACAAAATTCTTTGCTGCCATGCAGACCCTGATAATGAACGCTGCTTAGTTCTAGTTCAAAAGACTATGACTTGTGGGCATTCTGTGAAAGTGAGTTGCTACAAAGAAGTGTCTAGTGCGGATTGCACTGTAATGTGTCTGAAGGAACTCCGATGTAATCATACTATCAAAGCACCATGCAATAAAGACATCAATACGATACCTTGTGAAGTTTTGGTCACAAAAAAAATGAAATTTTGCAGCCACACTATTCAGGCACCTTGCTTTGAAGCTGATTTATTGAGTGACATGGCTTGTACGAAAACCTGCAACAGGATCCTGTATTGTCGGCACAAATGCACAAGAGGATGCAGTGAGGAGTGTGTCTGCTCTCACAAGTGTGAAAAGAAGCTACCATGTGGTCACAACTGCAGAAACCTCTGCAGTGAGAGATGCACTACTAAATGCAGGTTCATGGTTGTTAAAGACTACCCTTGTGATCACAAGCATCGACTTCCTTGTTACATGCCTATAAAGGATGCTCCCTGTGATATGATCTGCAGAGCTATGTTAGCTTGTGGGCATCTCTGCCAAGGCCAGTGTTCCGACTGCAACTCGTCACGAATTCATCAACCGTGCACGTCCACTGTGGGCGTGAGGCACTATTGTGGGGAGCAGACAAGACTTCCATGCTGTGGTATAAAGGATCATCATCCTAGCTCAAAGGAACAAGTCATACAGTGCTCACACACTTCAATTCCATGGAAGTGTTCTGATCCACTCCCACAGTGCCAGGAGCCGTGCCAGTGGGCCTGTGAATGCAAACAGCCAAAGAAATGTGGGAAGGTTTGTCATGAAATGTGCAGTAGGGAGCCTTGCAATGAGATCTGCTTGAAGCGCTTGAGTTGTGGGCACTTGTGTGTTGGACTCTGTGGTGAACCCTGTGTCACTCTCTGTCCATATTGCAATCCAGAGGATTTTTCAAAACAGCATAAACTATCTAAACCATTCATGTTTGGAGATCGATATGTACAACTTCCCTGTGGTCATATATTCACTGTTTCGTATATGGATGAATTTATCCGTAAGCCTAAATCTGAAGTTAAACCACTTCAGTGTCCAGTATGTTATTCTCCTCTTTCTACCAGCTATCGCTATGGCAACCTTACCAAGGAATCTTTGCGTCAGGTCGAAGGCATAAGGACTGATATTTTGGAAAATTCACCCAATAACAATGAGCATTTACTCCAAATGCATAGAGATATTATTCAATCAAAGCCATGGCTAGACAAAGTAAATATTCCATATGTCAACTTGTGCCTTTCATTGATTCAGAAAAATGAACGCTTTATTGTTACTTGGTCACCAGAGAGGAAATTCTTACTTAGCATATTTGCCAAAGTTTTGGAAGGATTTTATCCGGCTGTTATTACTCATAGGATTCGATCTATAGTTGACAACTTTTGTGATCAGTTATTTCATCTGCTTATGAAGTCCACTCTTTCCTTTCAAGTTATCAGTGACCTACTCAGTGAATTATTCAGAATCACACTAGAAATGAAAATCACTGATTTACTTACAGGGGATGTGAAGGAAACACGGGATCTCTTGTTTGCTTTCAGTGATGATTCTAAGCTGAGAATGTCAGTTGAACGATTTTCATACCATTTCAAGATTATTAGTCAAATTAGACGCAGAAGATTATTGTCGTACAAGTCCATTGAAAGCTTCCTCTCAGATATTGAAGTGTTTGTACCTATTGTTCGAAATGGAACCTGGAAAAGATGCAGGAAGGGCCACTACTACTGTGCTCCAGTTTGTCGACTGGATTCCTTACAAATTCAATGTGCACAATGTCGCGGTAAGTAAATATATTTTATTGCTGATATAGTGATTGGGGTGGGTTTGGTTTCTGAGATCTTTTTGTTCACCATACAGTGTACATATGTGACCGTCTACAGGAAAACCGGGCACAACGCAGCGTGCGTAAATATCAAGAAAAGATCGATCAATTTCTTAAAAATGTATTGTTTCAAGCCGACGGAAGGGAACGGTTAGGTCCATTATAGTGGGAACGACTTAAGCTACGACGATAAAACTTGGAGAGCTCAATATCTGGACGCCGACAACTCTGTAAGTGCAAAAAAAAAATTTCAAAGGGTGCCGCGTTGTGCTTGGTTTTCCTGTAGATGGTCACATATATAGTTACAAAAGCTCTTGTACCATATACATACCAAATCATGAGCTAACGTCAAAGCCTAAACTGTTTTTTTTTTGTTCAGACTTTAAGTAGTAGGCTTGATCAATGCTAAATACCTAAAAAAAAAAAAAAAAAACTCTCCTGGTATAACACATTTACTCACTATCATAGTAAGACTAGAGCACCTTAGACATGTCATTCAATGCTCAAGATACCACTATTGAGACTGACTGGCACACTGTCTAATAGACTGACTGACTGACTTGTTATGCTGACTGCAATTACTTTTCATGTTTTTAATTTAATTGGCTCTTTTGGCAATCAGGGTAAAAAATATATTATACAGTAGTTATTGTTATTTGGAACATTTTGTGTAAGACTAATAATGCTTGAGATTCTCCTTTATCTTTTATTATTTAAGTACATGACGTGAACTGTAATGTGAGAGGCAACATTAAAATGTGGTAAAATTTTCAAAAAAGATCTTTATTATTAGGCTCATATTTGGGTAGTATTCAACTCAATGATGACCTGTCTAGAAGATCTCTGAATGCTGTAGATATTGCAGAACAGCGAGCAATTAGTAAGTGGAATAATTGATACTCTCCTCTCACCTTCATCAATATTAACTAAGATGCTTTTGTTTTTCCTAACTTGAGAGCAAAGTTTCTCTTATGTAGCTAAATAATGTTTAACGAAAGCAGCTCAAATTAAATAAATAAATTAATAATGCCTGAATTATAAAAAGTACGATTACTCCCACAAAATTTATCCTACAAATTTCTGCAATTCACCAGTGCTAACTTGCATATCATATTCAACAAACTTTTCCTGGCATCAGTGAATTATAAAACAGGAAGAAAGGCAGGCAGAGAGTTAGATAAGCACTTAGCATTCTGGCACATATGTGCAAAAATTCTTCAATTTTAATGATAGTAAATTACCTTACTCAGTATTATTTTGTTACTATCTTTCTTAGCAATTCGGGAAGAAATGAAACGACCAAAAGAAGTATATTTTTCTCAGGGTAAGTACGCTGTTGTATGTGTTGAAACTTACTTAAACATCGTAGTGAAATTATTCTTTACTTAGAAGCTTGATAAGAACAGGGTATACAAACTTAGCATTGTTAGGCATGGGTAAATCCATTTTATACTTTGTCACGAGGGCATATATACTTGAAAACAACCAGCCAGTTGTAATCTTGACTTAGGTGAACTGATGGTGGTATGTGTAAGCCATGTGACCCAATGACAGACTAGTCCAGATGGAGTGTTAAATAGTTGATGTGAAAATCAACAAGCACCGAGTGTGTATTGGGAAATGTGATATTTGCTAAACAATAATAAATTGTTAGTGTATTGCCAGAGTTAAGTCTGTGTTCACAGAAAGCACTGTAACATCAATTGAAAGGGTCGAATTATATCCTATAGTTAGCTATGTTTTCAGAAACAACCACAACTATATGCAACAAAAACAAAGAGGATGACTTCGGCAAGAAGTCAAAATGTTGGTTAAGTTATTATTGGTTTTTAAGACAAAGAAGAACTGCTATTTTTAAAAAAAATTATTTTTTTTTAACATCTATCTGGTACTTTATTCCTTGTGTAACACAGTATTATTAATAAACTTCTAAAATGTACGTGGTCCTAGCAATGCTAACTACTACTGGCTAATAGAAAAAATAATTTAGGGTGGGATAACTTGACTCTCCTACACATTTTATATATCATAGAATCAATCGTTATTATTATAGATTCTGGTACAAAGAAGAAGAAGAAGAGAAGGCGACGAAGAAATTGATCTTTTAGTTTTTTTTGTGTTTTTTTTAATATCTATTTGCGTTTTTTTATTTGTTGTCATTGGATATTGCTACATAGCTAGCAATATATTTCTTGTTGTATCAGTAACTAATGTATTATTATGCATGTACTCATATTCTAGCTAGTAGTCACCATTAATTAAGAATTCTATATTTACAAGCATTGCTCAACTTATTAAGAAATCAGTCATCATAGTTTGTTGTTGTAGCTAATAGCTAGATGTAACCTGTTTTATAATAATATTGGAAAGTGAAGTGCTGAATGTTCATTTGCTCTTTTTTAGTGGCTGCAACTCATAAAGTAGACCTTGATTATATCCATTCAAGTAGTGTTTTTCCTGGCAGAAAAAAAATATAGCTACACACAATAATATATTGAATAATAAAACGTGGGAGTGATTCCTGTTGGAGTTGGGGAGCCTTAGACCCAAACCTTCGGCCATTATGTGAAATAATGTATGTTTGCCATAAATTATATATATTTTATTCACATAATATTAGCCAAACTAGCTATTTTACTTAAAGCACGTCAGGCCAGACCAAATAGCTAAATTAGTTATGACAATCTTAGCTTTTATAACTTGAAATACATTATTTTAGCTATCATACATATCTATGTATTAATCTGTGCAACAAATTACTAAAAAGTATCACATGACACTTTCAAAGATTAGTGGCTACGCCTCTCAAAAAATTTAACCCTCACTCATGGGTGACTATTATATAGCTAAATGATAAGTGTTTTACAGAGCACACACTTAGTTACTATTGCCCTCCACAGAATTGTACGTACTCCCAAAAAGTACTCCCAAAAAGTTTGTAGTAGATTCACTGGAAGCAAGGAAAGAACTAATATAATAGGAGAAGAGTTGATAACTGAATTTGCTAATGTTTATTTTTCTAAGTAATGATTTAGATCTTCATTAGCCGCGCAGTTAAGTGGACGTAGCTATGATCTAACAAACATCACCCCGATCACCCACTGCATTGTAGCAGGTAAATTGATCATTGGCCGAGCTAAAGGTTTGTGTCACAGATATTGTCCAAATATTTGAAATGTGGAAAAATAGGGCTGAATAGAGGAGTGAGGGGGGGAGGGGGGGCGGCGATAGCTTTCACGTGACGTGCTGGACACAACGAGTGATGTAATGTTTATTACGCGCGAAAAAGCGGCTTTCTACCTTACTAAAGGCGCCGGCCGCAGTGGCGCAGAACTACTATACTAGTTGCCCCGGACGGACGTGTGCGGACTCATACTCTCGGCCTGCATCTGAGGGTTCTTCCCTCTGTCTGAAAGTTCTTCCATCTCTTGGACAAGGATATCTTGGAGGAGCAACTTCCTTGATTAGCGTGGTAATTTATTAGCAAAGGTCACAAAGACCGTTGGAATAACTTATAAAATTCATTTGTATTTGTAGGACTTTATGTGCTGACTAGAACTCTGAGTCTGAATCACATTAAATTTTCATACTGTTCGCTTTGGAATAAAAGGTAAGATATAGCTAGCTAGCAAATTAGCTTGTGTACATTAAGTGCATAATTGTTAACGTACATCTCAGTAATATAAAATAAGTATAAAATCAGGGTTTTATATCACTGAATGAATTTAATGCCTAGATAGCATGCTTATTATTTTTGTTAATGTCTATAAGTATAGCCACTAATAATGCTGAATATTGTTCTACTTTATATATATATATATTTATATATATTTTATATAAAGTAGACAGTAATTATGGAAAATTGGGCGGTTCTTAGTTAAACTGAAGGGAATATCATTGAATTCTTTCCCCTGTCTCACTCATGACCACAACCAATTCCCCTAATTTTACTCTGGGTATAGCTAACTGTGAATATGCTATAATTCCTCTAATCAAGATCCTGAGAGGACTATGAAGATTTGCATGAAGATGAAGTAGTTAAACTGGACTCTTAATTAGCTACAGACAGTCTAGTCAATACAAGGGTGACCACCATAATAAGTTGAATGGGAGGAAATGGGAGGAAAATGAAATTACATGCAAATGAAATGGGTCAATCAGTATGTTAATGCCACATTATGACATATGAGAAAGAGCTTAAATATAATTATGCTTTTGGCTAAGTCCCAAGTGGTTCACGAAATTTTTGAATGCATTCACAGTACTTCCTTAAAGTGCATTCATATCTTCTCAGGATCTGATTAGAGGAATTATAGAATATTCACGTTAGCTTACCCAAAGCAAAATTAGGGGAATTGGTCATGAGTGAGACATGGGAAAGAAAGTTCAATGATTTTCCCTTCAATTTAGCAAGAACTGCAACAGCAACCACAGCACTTTAGCCTGTAAACCAAACGATTTATATGTTTTCAACAGCAACTACAGCACTTTAGATGGTTAACCAGCACATTAGATGGTAAACCAAAGGATTTAAATGTCTTCAACAGCAACACAGCACTTTAGATGGTTAATACAGTAAACCAGAAGATTTGAATGGCTTGTGAAGGCATAATTATGTTCGGGCCAGCCCTCACTAACGTGGTTGCCTAGGCAACACCTAGAGGAAATTTCTAGAGCTTGACTCATCCTTGTTTGTATGTTTGTGACTCCCTGTCTGACTCCCTTTAACACTCTATACACCCCACTGTTTGTGTCTCCCTCTATATTGATTCAGTCACACCTCTTATTCAATAACTAATTATCACCTCCCCTCTTTAGTATCATTTTTTCCTATATATCTCTGTATACCCTCCAGTTTTCATCAGTCTTGCAAGAAGTTGAAATAACTAGTTTCTGAAATCTAATCTAGCCACTCTTAGCTACTATTCCTGTAGTGGGGTCAAGCGTGAGGGCCTTACAACCCCTCTCCATAGCGTTTGCCGCCCCAGCATAAATATCTTCTATACCTTCTGGTATACTATATTCACTATCGAGCATGCTATGGTTGCTATTAATCCAGGTCTACTACCTCAACAATTGACCACCCGGTTGCCATTTTTGAGCAAGTTGAAACTCAGACTCTGAAGCTACCTCTATGTTTGTACTTTAGCCTTAGAGATATCGCCGCAAGAACTACTCCTTGGTGTCAAAAGTTTGTACACAATGATTACAATTAATTATATTTATCACATGAGGATGAAATTACTACACTATGTGTAATGTAATTGTCATCTATTCCAACTGGTGCCAACTCTTGACATTTGTGAGTCCCATGAATTTGACTGCAAATCTATATTAATGATACTATAGTCTGTCCAAATTAAGTTGGCATGTTCACAAGCACTGGTAAATGAGAAATTGCACATAATACAATAGCTGCTGGGAGAAATTTAGTTATGGGATCTGATAGTAATGACAAGTGTGGGGGAATTTCTTAGGAATTGTCCGTAACTCCCGCCAGGTAAGGGGTTGGATGCCAGGTGTCGCCCCCAGATCCAGGTAACACTGCCACCAGGGTGAGTCTATTCTGGTAGCTGTAATCTAAATATCCTGTTCTCACTCCCAAGCTCACTTCTTCACCCTTGACTAACCCTGAAGTCGCTCAATATGAGGTCATTAAGGGTGCTCGCACATAGCAACGCGCGTGCACTTTTTTTCCGTGAATTTAACCACAGAAATGTGGCATCCTGTTTCGTGGAATAGTACCTCGCGAATTGATAACGCGTGGGGTGAGTTCCCCCCCCCCCCGATCAGGATATTCTCTAACTATTCCCCGCGGCTTGGAAACCACGCGTGGTTTGCTGTAATAATTCTGCTGGTTTACTGTGTTACTCACTGTGTAGTTGTTGTCTTTGGAGACTGTTGTGTGGTTGCTGTTGCTCAACCGTGCCCAAGAGAATATCTGCCAAAAAAGAAGCTGCAACTGGCTGAAGGAACAAAAAAGTCACCGGAGATGAAGTTGCAGTCAAGGCCCCTCTAAAACTAAATATAAAGCCTAATAATTATAGTTATTTGTATAAATTGTAGAGCACACAGGGCCCTACCTGATGTATTGGCTATAGAGAGAGTGTTCAAGCACCAAGACATCAGACCACATTTGGCAGCTCTCTCCATTAGGTTCCCCCGTGAGCAGACTAAGCTGTGGATACAGCAGAAGAGGATTTTCATGAGAGCAGCATCACTGATCAAAGCCATTGGAAAGCCTACACTTACCTCTACACAGGCTAAGAAGCTGGACTCTCTGGGCTTCACATTCGACTCTCTGTCACTCCTTCGCCAGCAGTGTGGAGGAACAGAAGGGTTTCAAGCGGCTTTGAAGGAGCAAGCCGCTTAGCTAGAGAGAAGCTGACAAAGGCCATTCATAAGTCCCGCTAAAGTAGCCTCCCCTGCTGCTCCGCTGCGTCCGGGCTGGCTCCAGCAGTGCCGATATCTGCTTCAGCTTCTTTTTTTTTCACGCCCGGCTCTTCTCAGAGAAGAATAAACAAAAGATTTCACCTCCTCCGTATACTAGGGCGGGGCTAAAATTGGGGCGGGGTGCATGGAATTAATGTTAGCGTAGTTTTAATTTCTGTTCTGTAAACTACTTTGGACTTTATCTTAGGAATGGGGAATGGAAATGACTTCAAATTTGGAACAGGGCTCAACCAGAGTCTAGTCAGCAAAATGTTCGATACAATTTTCAAAAAAATTATTTTTTTCACAAAAAAAAGATCTAATAGAGCGTGCAAAAGTCAAAAGCAATATTGAATAAAGAAAAAATGGATCGAAGCTATTGTAGGCATCGGGTCGGAGAAGTAGTAGGCGAAGTATGGCCGCTCTAGGTGCAGTACTGGCGAAGGAGTTTTTTGTATGAGAAGGTAGAAGGGTCATATCTCTTGAAGCGGCCACTTGTTACTTCTGAATCCAGGTATGTAGACTTCTACGGTAGTAGTAAATAAGGTCCACCTGCAGAAAACGGTCTAAATACAACAGAAAAATAAAAATTCTTCCCTAGCAACCAGACTCAATTAACCGCGTGGGAGGTGCGTGGGAAGTGTGCGAGCACCCTTAATGAAGCTACAAAGTATGTGACAGGTAAGAATAATACGAGCACCAAAGACTGATTGACTTGGGGGAGGCCGACCCTCAAAATTTATAGGTCTGCCACCCACCAGTGAAACATAAAAGAAAATACATAACTGCTCATGCTCAGTCACAAACACATGTTAGACTAAAGAATATTCTTGAAGTCCTAAATATCCTAAATAGATAGGGCTGTGAGTCAGTGTTAATGGCATCTTCAGTCACGCCTGCTGCTGTCTTCCACTTCTGTATTGTGGGTATTCCCACAACAAGCAATTATTCATGAAAAGGGGGCCGATACAAGTGGTGCTTTATTTCCCCCTAAATGTGCTCCCTACATAGCAATGTATTTTGTGAATAGCAGTGGGTAAATTCAATATGCTAGTACAGTTGAAGGAAAGATCATAAGGTTAACCAACTCATGACCACTTGATGCTCCTGCACAAAATGGAAAAAGCAAGCCATGCCACTTTCAGTCATTTAAAAAATGTTTTAAAGCTATGCAGCTCTTTTGCATGGAATTAACCTATGCACAGCTTAACTGTCTTGCACCAGGTATTAGATTGTTGGTCAAACTATGGCATCCGAGTGTCACAAGGATGCTACTCAAAGCTACGGATTGCTAAATGTTGACAATTCACAATATATGAATCACTGTTTTAGAGTGTAGCAATGGCTCTGTAATAGTACGGCGCGTAAGTTGCCCATTCAAAAATGTATGGGAAAAATAGCTGTTCAATTGAAATCACACGGGGAAAGTGAAATAGCGCATAACTAATTGAAATACCTCGGTAGTTAAGTGAAATAGTACGGTTAAGTGCGCACGCGTAGAGCGTTTACCTTGGAAACATACAGTTCTAGTAGTTTCTAGTTGGAGACAATGTCCTTCTTTACCACAGAACCTCTACCCATATTAGACAGAATGTTTTACAGCAGATTAGGAGGAGTCGTACGATGAAAAGAAAGTTCCAGCGGAAGCTAATCCTGAAATAAGGAGATAGTGAGTGAACAATACAGTGTAGCTACAATTGCAAAAGACTTTTTTAAAAAGCTGGCCTACAATTAGCGAGTGATAGCATGGGTAACCTGTGCTATTAGGGGTCAATAGCAGACCTAAAAATAACACTCAAAAATTGTCTGGACAATTTGTCCGAACAAATCAAAGTTTGCCTGGACATTGATTAATTTTGAGTGGTCAACCCATTTTATTACAATAATTATTGCTATAGTTTCTCCTGCCAACAATTTTACTTTCAAACTGTTTACAAGCCTCGCAAGCAAGTTTTGTTATTTTTGCCCCCAGACACCTCACAATCAAGCCAAGACATAGCCTGAAACTCTTTGTCCAGCTCATTTTGCCACTTTTTTAAACGTTGAGTGAGAAACACACCTTTGCTTAAAGGTCCAGGTCTAGCTTCAGTATCTTTGGAGTAGCGCTTCATTGATTACAAGCACTAGCTACAAAAGAAGCTACAGCTATTAGCATGTTTTTTTTGCTGACAACAGGAAATAAACTTACTGAAGAGATCGTAGATTTCTTGGACACAACCATACCAGCCTAACAAGAAGCTAGATCAGAAGAACACCCCAGAAAACTTGAGGGAAAGATAGCAATCGATTCCGTGCAAGCATTACGGACTCTCAATTGCTGAAGAACTGAAGTTGCTGATTCAGCACAATCGGAAGGATCACGCGACCGACTTAATTATGGCTTCCCCTGGCCCGTCGCGTATCGCATTTTTTCCCCAGCGAGTAAGGAAACTTTATTTCTAGTTCTTTTTGATGCAACACCTTTTGGCTGGACACAATGACCATGCATATCATTGATTGTGCGGTCCAAATCAAGTTTTGTACGGTAATTGACCGATGTCCGCATGCTATTTTTAGCTCTGCAATAGCACTCGTAAAGCAATTGAAATAACACTCGGCTTTGCCTCATGCTGTTTCAATCGCGTTACTTGTGCTATTAATCCCGAATAGCACGGTTACCCGTGCTATTACTCATACAAATAAACCTTTCTCTTTAATGTGTGCTAGTGCACAAATGGAATGGCGAGCTAGCCATTATGCAGTAACTCGAACAAACAGGTGAAAACACTCTTACATAAAACCTTAAATCTGATAAAGTTAACTTTTGCTATTACAAGATTATGTGTGATTCATTTACAAGGTGTTATAAATCTGCATCATGTGTGCTTCCTCCCCTGTCCCCAAGCAATAAATCTGGGAGGCCAGTGCCCCTTGGTCTCCCCACTTCCATCACCTTTGATCTATTTATCAAGAATAAGTCATTCAGCTATTTAAATGACCAGTAGCTACTGATGAAAAACACTTGGCTTCGAAAGAAATATCAGAGTTTATGCATTTAAGTCTGGTGGTTTTGAATACCACAGTAACCACTCGCCGTAACATTTTGTGACTTGGAAAAAGAAGCATTTTAACCGATTACACGCGAATGACGCAAATATGCGTCAATTAAGAAAAATCGATAACCGCAGAGGACGCAAAAATGCGTCAAAAAATGCGTCTTCGCGTCCATTTCGCCCTACAGCTTTGTGGAGTCAAGGAAGCCACCGATCACAATTGCAGACGATTCTATATTGTTGTAAGTATATTTTAGGCTTATAAAATACATAGACTGCCATAAGAAAATGTTGAGTAAATTTTGTCACAACAATAAGACTTCTTTCTGATAAAGTATAAATTGAAAATATATTTCATAAAAATAATAAAGGTAACAGAATAATTTTTTAGAACCCAATATTACTTTAGCTATAACTGCTCATGATAAAACAAGTAGAAAGCTATCTTGGCAAGTGGAACACTGGCACTTCAGCATCCTAGTGATGAAGACGTTATTCTTGACCTGGCACAGCATGGCAGTGACAAGGATGGCAGTGACCAGAATGGCAGTGATGGTAGTGACGAGGAGTTTGATGACAGCAAGAATGACTTCAGTACTGATGGGTGTAGTGACTGCAGCAGTCACTAGATGGTCAAGGACTCTGACGAGAGAACGGAATTGATGATTCTGAAAGGTAGCGATTTCTACAGGAATTTTAACCACATTCTTTATAACAATAAGTAAAAATAAATATTGTTATACAATAGGTGAGACTGCAGGGAGCCCTCTGACATATACTTCTAGTATGCTATGACCAGTTGCACTTGATAGTAAGATCACTAACTATTCTGTCAACAATGCAGCCTACCAGCACATCAAAAGTAAAGACACCTTGGAGTACCAAACTGAATACACTAAAATATTCTATCATTTATTTGTGATGTACCTGTTTTCATGCACAAAAGCCATAAAAAGCTTCTCTGTTCACAAAATTTATAACAGATTGCTCAGTTCAAAATAAAACACACCCTAAATAAATATCAACAAATTTTTCCTGAATGTAAGACAGATGCGTGCAAAAACACTTTCTCTTACCTCTATGATCAAGTAGCAAACTGCTTCAGCCATGAAACCATACTTCCAACCTTACTAGTGCGCTTACTAAGAGCCTCAGTGTGATGCCATAAATGTTTTTGCCAAACGGTGCGAGTACTTTGTTATTTTTAAGTCGGGAACAGCTCCTTAGCGTCGAATTTATGCTTTCCCAATAGCCTAGAGCGTACTCTATCGATCGATAATACTGTCCCCGAGGCAATCTTCAAACGTTCATCTTCTTTCTCTCGCTTAGTGTCACCCTCCCACCAAGCAATCAATCCTCTGTGTCTCGCGTGCGCCCGTGACCGCATTACGTAAGGCGCAATTAAAATTTTTATTCGCGCGTAATCGGTTAAAGAATTTATTGCACAGTTTTGAACTTAATAAAGATATAAGGCTTGCTTGCTGCTGTAGTACCGGAAGAAACTGAAGAAAAGCCTACTAAACTGTGTCTTTTGAAAGAAAACAAAAGGCACCCACATGATCATTTAAGTGATCACATACTAGATCTATAATATTATGCTTGTGTGTCATTAACAACAATAATGATGTGTGTATTTATGAATAATTCAGTATTTAGACTGGCAGGTAAAGCATCATCAGTAAAAGTTGGTAACTAAGTTGTCAGTAATAGTTGTTGAAGCATTATTAGCTAGTATCGAAACCTGTGGTGAGTATTAATGAATATACATGATCCAAAGTATATGAAAAAAAGCAATGGCAATGTATGTATTCATATATTATGTTCAGAGTTACATACATTTCAGAGTTCGTACACCTCATTTCCCTAGGGGTACGTAACTCTGAGATTCTACCGTACTTATAAATTAATAATTATGACAATACAAATAACATGAACCTGATTCAGCCCTAACACAGTCTTTACTTCCTTGCCAACTATATTCACTAATAAAAATTTCAAAAAGCCCAGTTGCTAAAACTGCAGGATTTTAGTATCCAATTAACTCAACATGTTTTCCCCTAAAGTTTACATTTCCAATAATATTGCATTTTTCAATTTCCTCTCATAGTTTCACCCCATTCTCCTAAATCTGATGATAAATGATTAATTTCATATATATTCTATATTACTAAGGATCAGCACAAATTATGGCATCAGGATATGATCCAGATCTGCTACATGGATACCCAGATCGAGATTCATTATACAGTATTGAGCCACAATTGTCACGCAGACCACCAGTTCGAACTAGAGGTAGTATGAGTTTTTCCACTCAAAGCAGAGGCAGAGGTCTAGCTGTCAGTGATGAGAGAAATTATGAAAGTAGTAGAGGAAATAATTTTAGTACTAGAGGAAGAAGGCGAAGCGGACGTAATAGTACCTCTGACCAACGTAAAAGATTGTATGCAGAGCAACAAGATTTGTTCGGAAATGCAGGTCATCATTATAGCACTAGTTATCCTGCAGTTTTACAGGAAAGGCCTCAACAAGCACAGCAGAGTAAGCGACATTTTAGCAAAGAAAGAAAGCCTCACATTGAGGAGAAAGGATACCACAGGGATCATATCAGAAAGCATAGTCAAGGAAGACATGTTATCAGAGAGTCACGAAAGTCTGCAGGTAATGAACAGGTAAATTTTGAGAGGAGATTTGACAAAGCTTATGCTCAAAATCAAGACAGCAATGAAGAGGAAGCTACGAGTGCCTCAAATGGTTACCATAATAAATACCACAGAAATATGCATAAAGTCAGATGTGGATCTCCTTCAGATGTCAGATTTCAAAATTGTCAGGAAGATAGTAGGAATGGTGGTCAATTCAAAGGAAGACAAAAAAAGCATACTCATGAAAAATCACAGTATTTTATGAAAGAAGAACAGCTTCAGTCTTTGAGTCAAAATAATCCTACAGATGTGTTCACATTTGCCTGTCAAAATGAATTAGTATTCTTAAATTCCTTCAAGCAAAAAAATTTATGTGCTCATCCAATTCGCTTGAAACAGCTTGTTAAAGTGTTGCACTCTTTCATAGGAAGTGTGAACAAACAGTTTGTAGCGGCTAAACTAGCTTGTATACTGAGTATAGATAAAGATAATATTTTTATGACTGCTGTAGACTCAATGCTTAAGAAGATGCCTCAAGAGACTAAACCCTATATTAAAAAAGAAAATAAAAAATGTCTTGGCTTATTAGTAGACATTGGGCAACTAGCAATAAAACTTATTCCATCCACAGTACTTTACAGTTACCCAATTGCTAATCTTTCTCAGACTGCAAACGATTTGCTCAGGCGTGGTGAAAAATTAGAGGCTACTATGGAAAAAATTAAGACATTAAGTGAAATGTTTGATATTGAAAAGGATAAACATATTGTAGCTCAATTAGAAGAAAAATTGCAGAGTGTCATTGGATCTGTGGGTGAACCACCACAACCTTTCACAGAGCTTCCCATATTACCTACCCCAGATGAGCTGAAAATCCTATCCAAAGATGTATATCTCAGACGCAACATTGTTTCTGGTGGATATAATAGCTGGGATCATTATTTTGACATTCAGTTTAGACTTCTCCGAGAAGATTTTATCAGACCTCTTCGCGACGGAATTAATGCTTATCTTAAATCAGGATCAAGTCATGGCATATCAGATATACGAGTATACAGGAACACTAAAATTTTAAATCCTGTCTGTCTTTTCAGTGGTATGGGCTTTGAAATTAAATTTGATGTAGCAAGATTTCGGAATATCAAATGGGACCATTCCAATCGCCTTATCTTTGGTTCTTTGCTTTGTCTATCCCATGACTACTTCTCTGATAATATAATGTTTGCTACAGTTGTCAACAGAGACCCAAAGCTTTTAAAGGAAGGAAAGATTACTATTAAGTTTGAAGACAATAGTAATCCATTTGCCATTGATCCTAGTACTACTTTTGAAATGGTGGAATCCACAGCTTACTTTGAAGCCTATCGTTACATATTGCAGCGCTTACAAAGGCTATCACAATCCCCAGATCAAATACCCATGAAAAGTTATATTGTTGACTGTAATTACAGTGATGAAGTAAATGTGCCAGCTTTCTTAAAGCTACCAACCAGTCCTCCAGTATTTGACTTAAAAGATATAATTCCAATGACATCATCTCATACTTTACCTACACCTTTTGGCTTAAGAAATGTTTCGATGGCATCTTTTGGCTTAAGAAATGTTTCGATGACATCTCGCAGATCTGTTAGCAATCGACCACTAGTTTTTGATGTTACTAATGCTACTCAGTGGCCTCTGTATGAACATACAGAACTCGACAACTCGCAGCTCACAGCATTGCAAGTTGCCCTTTCTCAAGAAATGGCGGTTATCCAAGGCCCCCCCGGTACAGGGAAGACATTCATTGGCCTCAAGATTGCCCATGCATACTTAAAGAATCGCAATATTTGGGACCCCAAAAAATCATCTCCCATATTAGTGGTGTGCTATACCAATCATGCCTTGGACCAGTTCCTAGAGGGAATCAAGTTTATTTTGCCAGATACCAATGTCATTCGAATTGGTGGAAGGAGCAAGAGTGAGACATTATCCAAATGCTTACTTCGTAATGAGGTCCAAAAAGCTCGTACTGATAAAAGTATTCCTAAAGCTCTTTTCGATGCCTATAAAAATACTCGTGGTAATATTTTTGATCTTCAAAAAAACATTCAAACCTATATGAAAGACTGTGACGCAGAATCCAATGACAAAATTATAGAGGTAGATGAATTACAGGAACATATTAGTGACCACCATCTCCATCAGATTCTTTATGAAATGCCAACAGAAGAAGGCAAAGAAATTGAAGTATGGCTTAATCTTTGGTTCGTTGCTGAAGAATCAGATAGTCCTGATAGTGAAGAAGTTAAAATAATGGAATCTAGTCGTAATAATGATTTGGTTGAGGTTGCTGGTAAAAAATATGATCCTCATAGTAAAGGCAATGATTCTATTGTAAATGAAACAGAGCTCAGTGATGAAGATTTGATTGAGGTTCTTCATGAGGCTCGTGTACTGGAAGATGAAAGAATGATTGAAGGAGAAGAAATAGAACTACCTGGATTTCGACATGCTCGTGAGTTTCCAAAGAAGGACATAAAAAAGAAGAAAGAGAATCCAACATCCGATAAGTGGAATGTCAACCAGTTGCCAGAGAAGGAAAAAAAACGCCGTATAAAGAAAGGATTTACCCATTCTCCAATGGCACATGACAATGTGCGTAAAATTAGCAATGTATGGAAACTTCCACTTCAGCAAAAATGGCAACTTTATATGTATTGGATGAACCAATATTTAAATGAATGTAAAAGCCAAGTCAGTTCATACGTTGACAGTTATAATGAAGCATGTAAAAGATACAATGATGCTCATCGAGAAATTGAGTGCTTTGTAGCCCGGAGAGCAGATGTAATTGGCATGACTACAACTGGAGCCGCCAAGTACCATCACCTTTTAGACAACTTGCATCCTAAAATAGCTATTTTTGAAGAAGCAGCAGAAGTCCTAGAAGCTCACCTAGTCACTTCAATAGCCTCAAGTATACAGCAAGTCATAATGATTGGCGATCACAAGCAATTAAGGCCAAAACCAACGTGTTACAAACTTGAAAAGGACTACAATCTTGGCATATCACTATTTGAAAGATTGGTTTCTCCTATTTCTGATTCAAATTCACAATCAGATTCAAACTCTCAATCAGATTCAGATCTGGATAGCGATGACTTGGACAATGAAACCAACCTTGCAGATAAATCTCAAGAAAAAAGCCGTTCTTTCACTTCCTGTGAGCCCTATTCAGAGTCAGACAGTGATTACAGCGATGACATTAGTATCTACAATCACCACCATGACTTTGATGTCAGCCAATATCGAAGAAATGAAGAGGCTAAAGGCTTCCCTTTCGTCACTTTAGAGGTTCAGCATCGAATGAGGCCTGAAATTTCAAAACTTGTTTGTCCTAGTATATATAAAAACCTATTTGATGCCGAAAGCGTACAAAAGTATGAGCACATAAGAGGAATAACCAAAGATCTTTTTTTTGTTAGCCACACTCATAGAGAAGAAAATATATCAGATGATTCTACGACCCATGTCAATAAATTTGAAGCAGACTATGCAGTTCAACTATGCCTCTATTTGCTGCATCAAGGATATGCTACGGACAAAATCACTATACTGACAATGTATCGTGGACAATTACAGGAACTCAAGAGCAGAATGAAACGAAAGAATTTTCAAGGTGTTCGCGTCGCTGCCGTAGATGACTATCAGGGTGAAGAAAATGACATCATTATCCTTTCACTGGTTCGTAGCTTCTCAGCTAAGAATAGGATTGGTTTCCTCAATATACAAAATCGAGTGTGTGTATCATTGTCCAGAGCAAAAAAAGGATTTTACATAATTGGCAATGGCAATTTATTAGAAAGTAAAAAGAAAACTAAGTGGCCTGAAATTATTGACTACCTGAAAAACCAAAAGTGTTATGGCAATTTGAAGCTTTGTTGTCCTAACCATCGAGAAATTACTGTGATCAGAGAACCTGATGACTTCAAGAAATGCCCTGAAGGTGGTTGTTTGCAACCTTGCAATGCGAGACTCCAATGTGGCCATACATGCCCGAGTATCTGCCATTTAAAAGACAGCAAGCATGAAAAGATTGTATGCGATAAAAGATGCACTAAAACTCTTTCTTGTGGTCATAAATGCAAGAGTATGTGCTTCAAGTGCAAACAGAGTAAACAGTGCAAGCCTTGCACTGAAGTTGTGGAAAAGGAACTTCCTTGTCGTCACATAGTGCGCATAGAGTGTTCAGCTACTTCTTGCCCAAAGCCATGTGGCAAGATATTACCTTGCAGACATTTATGTCAAAATATTTGCTCCAAACCTTGCACCACCAAGTGCACAGCCCTCGTTGAGAAATTGTTTCCATGTGGGCACAAAAATAAGACAAAGTGTTTTGAAGAACCTGATGTAGCTTCTTGCTCAAGCAAGTGCGGCAAAGAGCTTCAGTGTGGAGACACATGTGAAGGCACATGTGGTGGCTGCAAACAAGGTCGTCTACATGTGCAATGCTGGAAGAAATGCAACCGTCAACTTCTGTGTGGTCATATCTGCGAGTTTCCATGTGCCAAGCTTTGCCCTCCATGCAACAAACCTTGCAAAAACAAGTGTGTCCACAACACTTGTCCCAATAAATGTTCTGAGCCTTGTAAACCCTGTACAGAACCCTGTGAGTGGAACTGTGACCACTTTAAATGTACCAAACCATGTGGGGAAATTTGTATTCGCCCACGATGCAACCACCCCTGCCTAAAAATGCTAGCATGCAATCATCCATGCATAGGCTTATGTGGAGAAAAATGTCCAGACAAATGCCGTATTTGCCACAAGGATGAAGTCTGTGAAATAGTTTTTGGTGATCATGAAAATGATGAAGATGCAAGATTTATTCAGTTGGAAGACTGTAAGCATATACTTGAAGTTAAAGGAATGGATCGTTGGATGGACACAGATTCCACCCACTCTAAAGAAATTCAGTATAAGACTTGCCCTAAGTGCAATACTCCAATCCGAAATTCACTTCGATATGGCAATATTATAAAAAATGTTTTAGCTGGCATAGACGCTATCAAGCGAAGGAATCAAAATGAATCTGGTTCATTAGCTCGTAACTACAAAAAAGCCAGGGAGGAAATACAATGTTTAGACAACTTTAAAGCTGTGGAAGGTGATTTTGCATCTATAGAAGAGGACATGAAAAAACTGAACCAAAATCCAAACTTGTTTCAAGTTCAAACGATTAATTTTCAACTATTGTTTCTACCAACTCTATTGTATCTACATAATTTGGTGGATGTTATTAAACACATTTCCATTGACATTGGAAACTACAGTGTCACAGCAGCCTGGAAGGATCTTGCTGATTTGAAAAAGTTTCTTATGCAACCATTCCTGTCTCCTCAGCAATGCTCTGACATTGAGTCAGAGGTGCGGAGAGTATCTTGTCTGATCAAATTCTTAAATCTCTATGGCAATTTGCCAGTGCGAGTGAGAGGTTTTAATGACATCGTTACCACAGTCCAAAACCTGATTCAAATGTCCCCGCGAATCATCAAGGTGTCACTCGAGGATGAAGAACGTTACATGGACATCATTAAAAACATCCGCAGCAAATATAGCATCGCCGACTTGCCATCAGAAAGACAAACAACGTCAAAAGTTACTACCATTGGTCTCCAAAGAGATCATCTTCGGTGTAAATGTCCGAGTGGGCATTACTACTATGCCAGTGAATCTGAAGGGCCGATGGAGCAGTCTGACTGTCTGGAATGCAAAATGAAAACAAGTCGTTACAATCGAAAACCAAATGGGATGCTGGCAAATTTTATGAGAGATAGTGTACATTTCTAGTTTTCATTGCTACAAGAGTTTAGATTGCTAAATATATTCTATAGCTGCCTAGTCATGTTGTGTTTTTGTAGTAGATTTGTCTAGAAGACATACTTAACTTATTTGCTATGTATTGTTAACGTTTTTACTAATAACTTATTTTATAACTTATTTTACTTTTAATTCTAAGTTAGTGAGAATTACATTTACATTGCAAGTAGTAGCAAACTAAAAGAAATCAAAAGCAATAGCCTAATTATTAGGTATAATAATACTTGTGATGAGCTTCAGCACAAACACAAGTAATTCAAATAACAAGGTAGCTAAATTATTAATCTGATAAATTATTGATTTTTTGCTTTCGCTAAATCTGTATGCAAATTCCTTACCTAAATTTTCCCAAAAATAGTGGTAGCTTGTGTAGTGAAAAAGAAAAAAAAGAATCCATTCTTACTATCCAAATGACAAGTAGTTCCTGACGAAAAGCATTCTAGCTACTAAAAATAGCCAAGTTTAAAAGTATCTATGGTAGAGGGAATCCAAAGGCATAGCTACTAACCACTAACTTCAACTGACCAACTTGGAAAAAAAAACAAAAAAATTCTATGAAATTACCACACAATTTTACTTACTTACTAGCTACTGTAGTAACAGTTGCTGATATGAATTTTAGACGAATTGATGGTCCCGCGGGACATATAGAAAGGAAAAAAAAATGTATGGAATAATTTCATTGAACTTAATCAACACTGGGACCCTCTGGGCCCTCCACTTAACTGGGACCCTCAGGACCCTCCACTTCTCTGGGACCCTCTGGACCCTCTACTTCACTGGGACCCCTCAACTTCTGGATTTAAATCATTTAATTTTCCATCCAATTTTCGCCGATTTTAAACTTATTTGGCTTAGATAATGTAAAGTTTTAATTTTATAAGTCCTTTTAGGTCGTAGCTATGATACTTATATCTCTTTGTACATCGCCTCCACTGAGATTTCATTTGCCTCTCTAACTGTGTACTCAAAGCTGCAGCCGTTTGGTAAAGGGTTTGTGCAGACGGTCGTGACGTATATGTGCTGTGCCGCGCAGTCGTTTGTTACCGCTCATCTTGGTGGTGTATTTTTTTTTATTTTTCAGAGAGAATTCAATATCTACGCTCGGCCGAAATTCCTGAATTGAACCAGTTTGGGTGAGTTAGGGAAATAGTTGTGTGGACTTGATAAAGTTAGTCTTCGTACAATTTTGCGTGGTCTTAAAATTCAAGCTAGGTGTGTAGCTATTGATTGAATAAATTTCTAGCTACTTGTATTTATATCAGTTATATAGCTAGTCATAGACGTAAGTAGCCTGGTCACCGTACAGTAATGTTAGCGCTGCTAGCTATTATAGTGTGACACTTGAGTTCTAGCGGTCCTTATATTTATCGGATAGCTAATGCATTGTGTGTTGTTTTTTTTGTTAGGATGAATCCGTAAAAATAAACAGTTGTATTGGGGTGGTGGTATGTGTGCTGTGCCTTGAGTTAGTAGGTAAGTATATGTTAGCTGTTGTGTGTGTATAGTGCTAAGGTATTCTTAGGGAATTCACCTGGGGATATCCCTATGCATTGTTATGGTTGAGGAATTTGGTTGGGGGATGGTATGTGGACTTGGTCGAGCTACAGTTACACAAAATGAGAGGACTTTTCCTCTATGAACTACCTACATTCAAAGGCACCAAATTAGCAAGTTGTATTTTTATTCATTGTATCCTTTATAGTATAGCTAGTGCATAACATTTCCTATGTGCATTTTATGAAAGAAGCGTATAACTTGGTACATAACCTTTTTAGTTCCAAAGGGTTATTTTCAGATCGAGACCTGCCTTTGGTTTGACCTTTGGTGACCTTTAGGTGCTAATTAAGGGGGAAAAAGACACTCTATTGAGCCAATAACCCTTCAGCTCAAAATAAATGCTTAGTGTTTGATCATTTTGAAGCTGATACTTTGAGGAATACAATGAAACTGGAATTGCATTTATATAAAGTTATGAGTGTGGCGGACACTCAGAACCTCCTAAACTTTACGTCATCATTACCTCACATTTATGTCACGTCATTTTTCTTATTTTTATGATCATCAATCTTTACCAAATATAATTTGGGGAACGCACGTGAAATATTAGAGTCTTGCTAGTTCAATTTTACTCGTTATGTAGTTTAATCAGACACATGCTTGAAGTTACAAGCACATGCTTGAAGTTACAAGCACATGCTTGAAAGTTAAGCACACCAAGAGCTAGTCCCTAGTTTTCAAGAAACTGAGAGTTTAGATATTTGAAATAATTGTAGCTGGTTCAAGGTAAGCAACTAGTATTAAATTAGGAAGCATATTTTAGTAATATATTTATTATGTAGGCCTGTGAATCAGTTACCTTTTGGCTCATGCTGATAGGTTTCCCAATGGCCACAAAATGTCACATGGTCATAGATGCTGGCTTATCTTCACCAAAACGTGCTGCCATTAGTACCAACTGGGATGCTTGTGTGCTCTGTCAAGAAGTAACTGGGGAACCATTGCAGTGTCATAAATGCTTTACTAATCTTTATAACAGAACCAGAGCTTCTGAGTGTGCAGATGCTGAGGCATATAGCAATTGCCATTTCCGTGGTATAGCATTTGCAGAGTTGGTGGCATTTATGGAGGAAATTAGAAGAGAGGAAGGTATAGCACCAGTTTTTAAGCTTACATGTACAAGACTCGGCTGGAACAGCTTGGTGTAGTGGTTGAAGGACGCATACACACTTCCAGACTGAAAACCAGGTTAATGTCAGTGTTTCCAGATCTCAGAGCCCATTCACAGGGGAAAAGCATAGTTTTGAGTTTTGAAAATGATGTTGGTGGTGCTCTGAAGAAGGCCTGTAACTATGATAATGATGCAATGCATTTGGCATGTGCTGCTGAAGTAGTTCGTAAGGAAATTTTTGAGAAGAATTATATATTTGACGGGTCATTTATTTTGAACATACTTAAAAACTTGTACTTTTTCAGCTTAATTAGCACCTAAAGGTCAAATCCAAGGCGGGTCTCTACCCTAAAATGATCCTTAATATGTTTAGTACATGTACCAAGTTTCATGCTTCTTTCACAATATGCACATAACCTTCAATTTTTAATGCTAAGCCGCCCCACTATTACCACTTGGTTTAGTTACATCAGTCCGCTTTTTTCTCACTTACTTTTCTTGACCCATTCATGAATGCACATACCACCGTAGTCATTGTCATCAGTACTGACAACACTTTACCAACCAACCTCAGCTTATTGATTAATACACATGGTTGTCACCATATCGTCATCACTGTTGATCACTCTTTCCCAATACGGCTCAGCTTTCGAGTACACCATTCATTATCACTTTTTTCTCACTTACTTTTTATATCCCATGAATATATATACACACACCACCGTCATCATCATAGACAAGCTAATTACTGACTCATCATTGACGATGCTCACTAATTGGGCACAGCTAATTGAATACACGCGTCGTCATCGTCATCTGGCACTCAAGTGTATTGTTGAGATGATATCACAGAGAGAGAAGTGCATCCAAGCAATGGAACTAATTATAAAGCAATGATGAGGTTCCAATCATGATTTCACACCCATGTGTGTGTGTGTGTGTTGTATGTCCCTTTATTAGGTTACCTGATGTCCTCTTTTCCTTGGCTATGCATTGACTGTGAGGCCCGTGGTTAAGTACTTGCATTCCTTTGTGTGAGTGTATATCGGTATATCTGTGGGCCCAACCTCTCTGTTGGTCCTTCAGTGTAACTGACTCAGTGAGTCAATAGCAACTAGTGTCAATTGCTCCTGCATCGCAGGGTGATTTGAAGTGGGAAAGCGGTAGAAATAAGCCGTGGCTATTAGCAGCTATTGAAGGACTAAGATACTTGTGTTCTTGTGCTACATGCCTAATTTGACAACCATATTTTATATTTGTTCCAAATAAATTTCCTTAGCTCTCGTACTCTTCTCTCCCACCCCTCCCCCATCTTTCCCTTCTCCTCTCCCTCCCTCTCTATCAAACCCACTGTGTAATTTAATATGCTAATATTCAGTGAAGTAAGAACTTACACCACGTAAGAAATAAGTAATATTAACGGGTAATACTAACAATACACTTTACACATTGTAGAACGCATGTATATTATGTGTATCATTAGGTCTTATATGTGATATACCACCGTGTATCCTTTCAATGCCATGTATAAGTGTTCTTCAATACATTTCTTGTGTTAACACTTTTGAAGGAGTAGTGAAGTGAGTTTTTCCCCCCTTATATCTCCATGCACAATGCAACAACTATGTGATTCCTTTTTTTACATTGCGTTTCTTTTTGATATGCATGATTTCAGAGCTCTGGGTCAAACTCTACAATTCTATAATGTTAAAATAGAATAATGCGACAATTCTAGTATGAGCATGGAACATTGGTAATGTAGGAGTAGAGAGTGGGTAGTCAGTCACATGTGAGGCTGTCTGATGTGATGTATGACAAGTACTAGTTCCACCTGACCGCGGTGGCCAAAGGTATCTCTGAATAGGACTTTTGATGAGTTTTTTTGAAATTTAGTTACATACATACATACATACATGCGCACACATACATATTTACATACATGCATGCATACATACATACATACATATATATACATACATGCATGCACATACACATATATACACACATATATACATACACACACATACATACATACATACATACATACGTACGTACATGCGTGCACACATACATTGACAATTGAAAATTGAAAGTAAACTCTAGAAATGTTATAACAACTTCAACTGATATGTCTTAAATACATAAAAGATTACTTCACTGTTACTATAACAACAAACCTTTGCTCTATACGTCACAGCTAGTAACCATACTATGTCTTAGAAAAGGCTGCTACAATTCTTTACATTCTTCAAATATTTAAGGCTTTTCGGCTCGTGGTTCAATGTTTTATTTCCTTCTTGATTTCTATGGTTTCTGTGTGCTATCTTAAGGAGGAAATAATGATATAGTACATATATATTATTCATTTGATACAGGAGAATATCACGAGTCTGTTGGCTTAGTATTTACGCGAGTGCAGCAGGCACGAGCGTAAATACTGCCAATCAGACGAGTGATATTCTCGGGTCCAATGGATAATAAATTTATTAGGTACTGCTCATGCGCGAATACCTTGGTAACAAGAAATTTACCTAGGGGGACGTAATAACCCAACGTAATAACTATGAACACAGGTGATATGGAAAAATATTGCCCTAAGCCACATCCTGTTTACTTTAATGCATTTTCTATGTGGCAACAGTTATCAGGCTCTGTTCAGTACCTAATAAATCGTTTATATCTGAGAAAAGTGTATGTGTACACACATGCACATAAAGGCTGCTAGTGCATACATTTGGCGAGCGAGCGAGACACTATCAGGGTTAACGCAATCGAGATTTCGCTATATTTATTTATTTATCTGTTTATGGGGTACGTGAGACTTCTGTTTTAGCCCGCGCTTCTAATTACGTAAGTTAGGTAAAGTGTTCACAGTTCCAGTATTTTTCAATTAACGAGCACGGAGAATCCTGCTGCACTGCCTTATGCAACTCTGTTTCAACCAAAACGTTTACAGCTACTCTCTTCTTGAAACAATTGTGAAGTCTTTGTCAAGCTGCGCTTCTTTGCCACTGCTTTCTAAGTTTATTCAGGTAATTCTGTTATTGTTAACTCTTCATGCCTAATCAGTTAGATGTAATTTCTGTCCTATTTTTCTGTAAAAAGAGTCTTCTCGTTCGCCATGCATTTGCGCTATTCGAGCGCACCACTAGTTATATATATATATATTCATGGCTAGTGTCGAAGTGTGCGAGACTGTATTATTGAAAATTAAGAGGACTTCGGCAAGATGTCGAAACCTCGGGTTATGTTATAATTAAAAATATTGGCTGTTAAAAAGAGAAAAATTTCTATTAATATATACATATTTAGTATTTGTTTCCTTACAATGCGTGTGTGTGCGTGTGTGCCTTTTTGTCTCCTAAAAATACAGCTTTTTAGTCTTGCCCAGTTTGATATAAAAATTTTTTTACCTCTACTATTGAGTCTACACATACTTGAGGTTATGCCCAAAAGTTTACGCCAAAAAATACTATATAGTGTGTACGTGAATTTATCTATTGTGTATAGAGTGTCCATTTGAGGAGAGTCCATTGTTTATATATATTTGTAATGGACACTCTATACACAATAGATGAATACTATATAGTGTGTACGTGAATTTATCTATTGTGTATAGAGTGTCCATTTGAGGAGAGTCCATTGTTTATTATGTATATATTTGTACCATGATGCATTCAAACTGTCCAATCAGATTGCTCAATTCAAGGTGAATATATTCCATACCCACCTCCTAGGAGGTGAATAAGTGAACCGTCCAATCAAAATTAGTTTTTATGGCCTTTGTATAGCCTAGATCCGTGGTATGAGTTGGTTACACCCCTCCGTTTTCAGTCGGCTATCCTCAGACCTTTTGCTCTCAGTTGTGTAAATCTGGTAACAACCTCCATGTCGTGGTGTAACCTATAAATATACAAAAAAAGAAATATTACATACAGTAGAACCTTTCTTAACCAGGCTGCTTTGGTTTTAGGGGACGCCTGAAAGTTAGAATTGCCCATATCTCAGAATAATAGATGAAAACATGTAAAAAAATATATATATCAGTATCTTGGAGGGAGGTTCTACTGTATGTACTATAGTTGCTATGGTAACAGCCAAGGATTAAAATTGTATATATAATATATATTTCTGAACATCGCTAAATAGTTATTGGACTTGACAGTATTTGGTTGATGTTATTATTATAAGGTATCTTGGTTGATGTTATTATTATAAGGTATCTTGGTTGATGTTATTATTATAAGGTATCTTGGTTGTTTTAGTAACATATTTGTGGGTTGCATCACGTCAACATCATACAGTTACAAGACTTACTTCAACGATAATGTAAGTTGTTTATGTAGACATTTGCCCCCAATTTTCATCAATTTCCCCTGAAATTTTATATATGCTGATTTCGTGAGATCACTTTCTGAAAGTATCCAGCTTTCATTCATCAAATTACCATCAATATAAAATAGATGGTGGCATTTGAACAGGAAACTGTGGTCATATTTAGCATGGAGATTTCAACCACTCTTTATTGTTCTGTTCGAAGGGTTTTATTTATATAGTGAGTCTCATAAACATGGTTTAGTCCAGTATTACATCATCCTGAAGTCTGAGTGTGTATAATAGGTTGTAGCATAAACATGGTTTAGTCCAGTATTACATCATCCTGAAGTCTGAGTGTGTATAATAGGTTGTAGTGTAAACTCGCCTATTATCGCCAGTCGCAAATCGTACCCTATTATCGCCAAACGCTTGTTTACTCCCAGTGGTTGCCCTTGGAGACTATTCGTCATGCGCAACTGTAACCTCACGAAGTGTGCTTCATTTAGATACCTTAGTTGTTGATTGTGTAAGTAAGAAGAGGTGCGAAGAAGGAGCTGTGAGCAACTGTCTGTTCTTTAACAAGTTCGCGGTTTAGGCGATAAGACCTCCTGACTTTGCCGAGCTCTAACTGAAGGTAGGCTTAATATATACTAGTGTTGCATCTTTTATTTTTTAGCCAAGATATTATGCTAGCTGTATATTTAATAAAAACTATAATTTTGCGTAGGATGACTGAGAAAATAAAGCGGAAAAAGTGAAACAATGAGGATATGGTTTCAGCTATGAATGCAGTGGAGAAAAAAGAATTGACCATCTATTCTGCTGCAGCAAGGTTTGGTGTTCCACGTAAAACATTGGATGATAGAATAAAGGGACATGTCAAGCATGGTATTAGTCCTGGCCCAAAAACAGCCCTTACTCCTGAACAAGAGGAAGCATTATAGTCTCATGTCTTTTCTATATGGCTGATCATGGTTATCCTCTCACTCGGACCATGGTTAAGGCTTATGGATATGCCATCGCTAAGAAGTCTGGTAATGAAGACCGTTTTAATAAAGAATTTGAACCGGGTGAGCATTGGTGGATTAACTTCAGAAAGCGGCACCCAAAGGTAACTCTTCGTCGAGCAGACATGCTAGACCGGTCTCGAGCTGAAGCTCTCAATCCAACTGTAGTTAATGTCTATTAGGTGGAACATTAGATAAATTGGGATTAAAGAATAAACCTCGCCAGATCTTCAACTGTGCGAGACCTTCCTCCCATTGGACTGCAACAAAGAAAAGGCTGTTGCTCGGAAGGGAACGAAAAATTCATATTGTCAGTCTTACGGTACAAGTGAGCATATTACTTTACTTTGTTGTGCGTCTGCAGCTGGAATACCTCATCCACCCATGATAATTTATTCGAAATCGTTTCCTGGTGGTCAGTATCGTTTCGAAGGGCCAGAAGATGCACTATATGCTCGCAGTGAATCTGGATGGATCGATACAGATCTCTTTCTAGCATGGCTAAGGAAAATTTTCTTACAATATGTTGTTGCTGAACGTCCAGTTCTACTCCTTACTGATGGTCATAAAACCCATATTACTATAGATGTAATAGATGTGTGCCGTGAAAATAATATAACACTTTTCTGCCTACCTCCTCACACGACGCATGCCCTACAACCCCTGGATGTTGCAGTGTTTAAGTCTTTAAAAGATTCATTTGCTAAAGCTGTCAGAGCACTTTCATTCACAAATTTTTTTTTATTGTAACCAAGAGAGAATTTGCTCGAGTTGTTAAGCGTCCGTTAGATCAAGCTTTTTCAATTCCAAATGTCAAGTCCGGGTTCGCCAAGTGCGGAATATATCCATTTAAACCAGATGCAGTGGCAAAGAATAAGATGATTCCATCGGCTGTTCATCAAGTTACTGGTTCGAACAGTGATCTTAACATCTTTGTCAATACCAAGTCTTTCGACTTCAGTTGCAGTTGTGGCCACGTCTCCTCCTGTATGTACATCTAGTGTTAATGTTACGCCAACAATAACCTCATCTTCATCCCGATCATCGTTTTCTCCAGTTAATCCTTTGGTTTCTGCTGGTCTGGTTCCTGAAGATTTGTCAGATATCCTAGTAACCCTTTCAAGTGATGCCGCAGTGGCGAAGAAAAGAACGAAGCGTATAGTAGGGGCGCGGCATTTAACATCAGATGAGTACATTGAAATGCTCAAGAGTGAGAAAAAGAAAAAGAAAGATGCTGAAGATTTGAAAGAACAGAAGAAAGCTGAAAGAGAGCTCAAAAAGGTTGAAAGAGAAAAGGAAAAGAAGGAGAAGTTGGAAAAACAAGCAGCAAGAAAGAAGGAGATGGAGAACAGGAAGAGGAAGTTAGCGGAGATGGAGAACAGGAAGAGGAAGTTAGCGGAGATGGAGAACAGGAAGAGGAAGTTAGCGGAGATGGAGAACAGGAAGAGGAAGTTAGCGGAGATGGAGAACCGGAAGAGGAAGTTAGCGGAGATGGAGAACCGGAAGAGGAAGTTAGCGGAGATGGAGAACAGGAAGAGGAAGTTAGCGGAGATGGAGAACAGGAAGAGGAAGTTAGCGGAGATGGAGAACCGGAAGAGGAAGTTAGCGGAGATGGAGAACAGGAAGAGGAAGTTAGCGGAGATGGAGAACAGGAAGAGTAAGTTAGCGGAGAGGGGGAAAGGGAGAGGAAGAAAAAAGAAATGTTTAGAGACAGCTAGTGAGAGTGACAGTGACCGTTCAGAAATTGAGCCTCAAATGTCTGACAACGAGCCAGACAGCGCAGACCAAGAGTCCGAAAGCGATGACCTACCTGGACCAAGTTCTGAGGCTTCCCGTCCTCGACGACGCGGTGTACTACCTGCTCGTTTTCGTGATGACCTTGATGAAGATGACAGTGATGGAGTCATCTGTGACCTCTGTTCATTCAAGGAGCCATTGGGTATGGCAGATAATACTGTTTTCTGGATCGACTGTGATTTGTGTGGTGTGTGGCATAACTACTGTGCTTTTCATAAAAATACTGTTTCACGCAAATACTTATGCAAGAAATGTTCATCTTAATTTTTTTCTTTTTACAGTTTTGGTTTTTAATGTTATAAACAGTTGGTAATGTTTTAGCAACTGCATTTTGCAAAAAAAATTACAGTTGTGGAGTAGTTCCTATTATTGCCATTGGGAGTTCTAGTACGGCGGTAATTGGTTAACCGCTACCTATTATCGCCGGTTGTAGTTCCTATTATCGCCATTGGGAGTTCTAGTACGGCGATAATTGGTTAACCGCTACCTATTATCGCCAGTTGTAGTTCCTATTATCGCCATTGGGAGTTCTAGTACGGCGATAATTGGTTAACCGCTACCTATTATCGCCGGTTATAGTAACATACACTTTGGTCTCTTTAACTTGTGTATGGTAAGGATTGCCGCCCGGAAAAAGCTAGCATTGATTTATGGGGGATCTCCCTACAAATTGACGCCGTAACTTCCAGGTTGCAGTTAGTTGTGCGTGTGGTATGGCCAGTGTGGACAAAATTGCGGCGATAATAGGCGAGTTTACGCTATTGACTTCTGTCTGTCCAGTACAGTGAAAGCTGTGTTTATAAGTTAGTGTCATTTGACGAAGCATTCCTTATACTTACCCTTCACCGCTGAAACTGCCATACGGCAGTTTGAAGTAGTGCCTCGGGGAAATAATTTATTCTCATCTGTGTTGCCTCACTTGAATGATATTGCCTCAAGAAGTTAGCAATATAGTTAGTAAAAATGATGTTCAAACTCCTTGCAGTGGTATATTTAAGGCTAGAGTGCACACATTGAGGAACGTAGCTTTCAAAGTTCGAGTTTTAGCTTATTTCAAAATGGCGACCAGGCAGTCAATTGTAGAGGTAGTATATCTGGATTAACAGCAACCTCGGCATTTTAGATGGTATCTCTAGTACAAAGTGCAGAAGATTATTTATGCCTACAGAAGCCATTCAACAACAAAGAGACAGAAGCATTCAACAACAAAGAGAGATTGCTCGAATGAATCCAGGCGTTTGGCTACAGCTTTAGAAAGCAAGGCAGTTGTGAGGATTTGCATGAGGAGAAGAAGTTATACATAGTCTTTTGCACCTTCTTTCTGGTGGACTCAAAATTAGCTACAGATAGTCTAATGTCAGATATAGATAGGTGTTTATCTAATGCAGTTCTTTTTTTCCTTTTATAAATATTTTTAAGACAATGTGATATTTCCAAAAAAAAATTCTTATTTCCCTGACAATTCAGCGATGATAGGGTTAATCCTTTCACTGGCGTATTTAGGACGATTAGTTGGGAAACATGAGAAAGTGTGAATCTTTTGTTTAAATTTCTTTTCTATGAAGACATTTAGCAAGAGATTAATTTTTAAAGCAAGTTAAGACCAAACGATTCACTATTATGCTGAAGAATATTACATTAGGCAACACAGAAATGGAATAAAAATTTGGACTTAGCGTTTAATGATACTAACTGAAGCTAATTTCCTTCTATTTGATGGATTCTGAGCTTCTGAACCTCGTACTATTAAAACATTTCCAGGCGAAGAGACGCTCTGCAGCTGAGTGTTCCAGTAGCCATATTTTGAAAAATACAATTGCAAAATACAGGTTCTCATTTAATTTTCTAATATGGGAAGTACTACATCAGAGCAACGTATAATAAAAGAATAAATTATTAAATAATGATTAAAAAAATACGGAGAATTGGCGACCGAATGCAGAACGCCATATAGCGCTATTGGCGGAGGTTAATATGTACATTATCTGGCGCTCTTAGAAAACACTTACCGGCAGCTACTGTTGCAACTTATTGCCAAGAAATATAGTCTTGAAAATACCTTAGGTTTTTTTTTGTTTCTTACCGCCCTTGTGAAGATCTGACAAATTCTGATGCTACACCCCTGCGCCTTTGCAGCACCTTTGAGTAGTTTCTAAATCCTACAGTGAACCCAACATTTTTTAGAACTGAAGGATATGCTACAACTATACTACAGTGATAGAACTGAACTGACGGTATACCAAATATTGTCTCCTCATCTTGCCCCGGTGAACGTTAAACCTTGGTGTCGTTAACAATGAGAATGCAAGCAAGAATATAAAGCATGTGAATGTGTTTAAAATCAAGCCTCTCTTCATTATTATTATTTTACTTCCCGTGTACCTAAGGTGAGTGCGCTGTATTTGTTATGGAGGATTATGTCGTAGTGTTCAGTGTTCATGTCTAGTCTGGCATAGTGAGACCCTTTACCAAACTGCTAGGCCAGTATGCGTTCTTTCTTGTCCAGGCTCCTAGTAGTGTTCTCGTTACGCTCTGACGCTATAGCCCGGAGCCTTCTGCAAGTTTCTAAATCCCGCATATTTCAAGGTACCGCACTCTAGCTATATGACATGTTGAGAGACTGCCTGCCTGGCTACTCTAGCATTAGGGCATTCATCACCAGGCAATCTCAAACATCAGTATTCAATGACTGGAGATAACAATATTCATGAGCTGCTGGTCACAGCTTACTAACAGGAAGTATATTGATAATGATATTCATGAAGGATTTTAAAATTGAATTAGCTTTGTGGCAGTTGCTGAACAACTATGGAGAGTTGTGATGTAACTGCTTTAATGATTGCTATGCTCACACATTCTCCCAGTAAATAGCAAACACTGGTTAACTTTAGCATGAAATCAATCACATAGACTTTTGTTATATACAACTTATAGTCTTGCATTCAAATTACACGAACAAAAAAATAACGAGGAATATGTAATGTGGTCATTGCTGGGAAAACTGATAAATTCAATATATCGTACTTTTGATTTTTCATAATACTCTCATTGTACCATTTGAGGAATATCCGTTTAAAATGATTTTTAAAAACATAATCATGACTGTCATTGTAGTCAAATGTCATAAATATATAAAAAAAATAACAGCAACAAACAAACGGACAAAAGACAACAATTTTGAAAAAACAGGACCACTGCCGTGAGTAAATCTTAATTAGAAGGGGGGACGCAAGAATTGCCTCAGTCAGTGTGGACACCAGAGGGGAGGGGGTGGGGAGTTTGGGAGGGGTTGGGGAGGGAGGGAGGTTAAGTAAGAGAATAAAGCATAGAAGATTCGGTTGTTGTGATTTATATGTTCCAGAGTATTAACAAAAAAAAATGAATAAAATGATAGACTCGTGCAATAAAATGATAGACTCATGCAAGTATCCTTTCTCATTTATGATAAAGAAAATGTCCATAACGTTGTATTTTTTAAACCAAAAATGGCACTCTGGTCATGAATGTCGTATAAGAATCTCAGATAACTCTTGGTACTTAAGACACTGACTCTTCTTGCTGGACAACCATTAATGAGGCTTTCTGACAATGCTTTGCAGTAATATATTATTAAAAATACTTGGAATCGTCTATTTCATTGGTGCAGAAAGATTGGATTGGTGGACCTGTTTGCTCATGTTTTGTGATTAGTCTGCATATACTTATTCCCATTTTTAGTCATGCCACCCTTTGCACCTGTATGAATCCTCTTGTGTAGCAAATTATTAGTATTTATTGCTAAAAGTACAAAATGTTGTAACTGCTACTTATCCAATGACTTCACCTTTTCAGTTTTTCAGAACTTAAAAGGAAAAAAGAAAAGAGAAAGTTGTGATTGAATAGTCAGGTTAGCTTCTGTGTGTGTGTGTGTGTGTGTGTGTGCATTTTTAGTCACATGTCTAGTAAACCCAATGAGGTAGGTATCATCTCCTATGTACCTTTTGAATGCTTGGAGGAAGGAGGTGTGGATATTGGAGGTTGTGCACCGTCTCAGCTTAGGTCATGTGTCTGTCTCAACCAACACCTTAAAATTTTTGAGGGAGCTAGCACACATAATTATTTCTTTGACTATAATTATCTGGAATTGAACTGGTCATTCCATAGAATATATTTGTTCAGGAATTCATAGAATTTCTGGTTAATGTGTCAAAAGATATTATGATGGGATCATACAACCATCAGGGAAGTACCCAAGGAGGGGAGGCTGAGGAGTCCAGCCCCTCCCCCTCTCTGAACTAAGTTTTATAATGTACATGGTTATATACCAGTACAGGCAATTTTGTTTATAAGACAGCGGCATGCATGCTAGTTTGTACTCTTTATTTATAAATAATTGTCCGAATCATTTACTTATTGTATTAAATTTTATAAGTTTGGCCTAAATGTATTTGGGCTCCGACCTGTTATTTGTGCTGGAACCACACCTACCAAACCATCTGTATATAATAATGGCTCCAATCCTTTTATAGTCTAACATTTCATTAGCTTTGGGAAGAGACTAATAAGTTGGAGAAGAGAGGCCTGAACAGAGTGAGGGGGGGAGGCATTCATGGTCTGTATAAAATGAGTAATTTTGTGCCGACTAGCTTAATAGAATTGTTAGTATACCGTATTTCCTCAATTAGTCCGTGCATAAATTATACGCTAACGAGCAGAGTGATTAAGCTTTCATCCTGTTGTGGTGTGCATGTCAATTGAAGCTGGACAATTCTTAACTACTGCTTGAGTTTAGCTTGAGTTTCAGCAAGTGCTGCTATGTATCTGTCTAATATACCCATCAGCTACAGAATGATCTTGTGTTGAACTGCTTGGATTATTTGAGGCACTAATCAATCGAGGAAATACGGTAATTTTCTAATGTTGCATGACGGAATCGCTAATGATGTAATACTTTATTGTTTTAGAAACTTGTGACAATTCAACTTCCATCTACTATTTGTGAAGGACAAGGAGAAATTGTATCACATGAGCAATAGAAGGGAGCGTGGCAAACCGACTGGAAGGCACCACAATGCTGGGAACTTGGGAAGAAATTATAGTAACAGTGGTGCCAACCAAGAGGGTCCTAGCTCACAGACAAATCATGGCAGTGCAAGAGGTGGTGGAACAGGCAGAGGATCTACAAGAGGTCAAGGAGCAAGTAGAGGTGGAGCCTCTTTTAATCACAGAACAGACGATGCAAGTCAAAGAAGTCGAGAAGGTCGTCAAAACGGTCGTATTCCAAGAGGAGGGCCCAATAATTCAAGTCAGGGAACCAGTGGTGGGCACCATGGGAACCATAGAGGTAGCAGAGGAGGAGCTCATCAGGTTCATGAACCTGATAGCCTGAGTGTTAGAAGTCAGGGAGCACATCGAGAGAGTCGTGGAGCTCAGAGGGGGCGTGACTCACAGGGATCAAGTCGTGGTGGTTCAGTTAACTTTGTGACAGAAGAAGAGCTGCAGGCTATTAGCCAGTTAGGACCGGAGGAAGTGCTAGCTTTTGCCAGCCAAAATGAGAAGCGTTTTCTGAACATATTCAAGATAAAAACGTTCTACAAGCGTCCCATCTTTCTGAAACGGTTGATCAAGATTGTGTACTCGTTAGTCCACAGTAGCGACAAAAAATTTGTAGCCACCAAATTGGCGCACATACTGAGTGGTGATGGAGACTATGCCGCTTTTTTGGTAGAAGTAGAACAGCTGATTAAAAAGATGCCATTTGAACACAAGGATCACATATGTCAGTCAAATGTGGTAACCATTGGTCACTTGATAGATATTGGTCATGAGGCATTTCTAGCTATACCCAGCATGGTCGTCGTTCGTTATCCAATTTTATCACTCAAGCAAACTATTGAAGATTTGAAGAGCAGTAATACAGCACGAATGGATCTCGTGGCTAATAATTTTGAAAAACTTTTTACAATATATGAAGACACGAAATCGAGAAAAATGGCTGAAATGGTGCAGAATATGAAAAAAGTGAAAATAACTCCAGAATGTGAGCCCCCGGAGGATTTCACTGAGCTTCCAATATTGCCAAGAGTCGAAGAGCTGTTAGTGCACTCGAACAAAGTGTACCTTCGTCCCAACATCGTTTCAGGTGGCTACACAAGTTGGGCCCATTATTTTGATGTACAGTTTCGACTTCTTCGTGAAGATTTTGTGCGACCTTTGCGTCAGGGAATAGAAGCATATTGTGATACTGGATCAACTCGTAATATTTCTGACATTCGAGTGTATAACAGTGCCAGAATATTGAACCCAGTTTGCCTGTTTTCGGGAATAGGGTTTGTTATAAAATTTGATGTTTCAATGTTGCAAAAAGTGAATTGGGAGCACTCAAGGCGTCTTATTTTTGGCTCTATGCTATGCCTTTCACAAGACGGCTTTAAAGACAGCATTATGTTTGCAACTGTAGTGAAACGAGATCCCAAATTACTTGAGGAGGGAATAATAACAGTGAAGTTTGAAGACAATAGCACCCCTTTTGCTGCCAGTCGTGAGACTACTTTCAAAATGGTTGAGTCAACAGCATATTTTGAAGCTTACCGTTATGTTCTAGAACGTTTACAAAATCTTTCATTCGTACCGGATCAAATGCCTATGAAAAGCTACATTGTGGACTGTGTCAATTACGAAGAAATCTTGAAGGTTCCAGGATTTATGAACCTTCGAACCAGTCGTCCGGTATTTGATCTCCACAAAATTCTGTCCACAAGGTACCCATTTGATGTTATTGATCTTACGAAATGGCCTTTAGCTCGCAATACTGGTCTGGATGATTCTCAACTAGAGGCTTTGAAAATGGCTCTAACAAGAGAAGTTGCTGTTATTCAAGGCCCACCTGGAACAGGAAAAACATACATTGGGCTAAAAATTGCTGAAACATATTTGAGAAACCGGCTTGCATGGGACCCTTCGAAGACCACACCGATTCTAGTGGTGTGTTACACCAACCATGCCTTGGACCAGTTTTTGGAAGGTATCATGAATATTAGTGGTCTCAGTACAAACATCATTAGAATTGGTGGAAGAAGCAAAAATCCAGTGCTCTCTGATTGCTTGCTAAGAGAAAAGATTCAAGCGGCTCGAACAGAGAGATCTATCCCTGGAGATATATTTCATCGGTTTCAAGATGCTCGGGAAGAAATGAATTTCCAGCAGCTGATTATTGAGCAAAGTATTAAAAATTGTGATGCTGAAATGAAGAACAAGATTATAAGTTTTGATGATTTGAAGGAACACATTAGTGTGCTGCATTCTTCTCAGATTCTCTATGGCAGACCAACTGAAGCACACAAAGAAATTGAAGTCTGGCTAGGCCTGTGGTTTCCAGAGGAGTATGGCAGCCAGGAGACACAAGATCAATATTTTGTGCAAGATGAGCAGCCAATGTTGTTTGATGATCAGGCTCCAGACTTAGGAAATCAAGTGAACTCACCTTCCCAAAACAATGAGACTTTAGCTGAAGAAGATGACTCATATATGGATGAATTCATTGATGTAGACAATGAGGCGTATGTTTTAGAAAATGACAGAATGATTGATGGTGTTGAAATAGAACTTCCAGCAATAAAATTGCCTCAACCTTCCGTGCCCAAGAAAAAGAAAAAGAAAAAGAAAAAATCTCAAGATGGCTTCAGTGTTGTTCAGTTACTTGACAACAAACGGTATCGTCTTATCAAGAATGGCTTTGACAACAAGGCAATGTCTGCTTCTACAGCTAAAGGAGTTCTTGATGTTTGGAGTCTTAATGTCAAGCAAAGATGGTCACTCTACCTATACTGGGTGAACCAGTATGTAACTCAATGCAAGAGTCAAATTGGCAAGGCTAGTCGCAATTACGACTTAGCATGTGCTAATTACAGCCGAGCTCAGAAATTGATTGATTGCTACGTTGCACAGAAAGCTGACGTAATTGGAATGACTACGACAGGAGCAGCTAAGTACCACCATCTATTGGATGACTTGCATCCCAAAATAGCCATTTTTGAAGAAGCTGCTGAAGTTTTGGAAGCTCATCTGGTTACTTCTATTGCATCTAGCATACAGCAAGTCATTTTGATTGGCGATCACAAACAGTTACGACCCAAACCAACGTGCTATGATTTGGAAAAGAAATACAACCTTGGAATATCATTGTTTGAACGACTGGTAGATCCCAAAGGTGATGGTAGCGAGTTAGAGAAGGATGGTTTTCCCTTTGTGACTCTAGAAGTTCAGCATCGAATGAGACCTGAAATTTCTAAACTTGTCCATCCGAGCATTTACAAAAGACTAATCGATGATGAAAGTGTGAAGCACTATGGTCATGTCAAAGGAGTGAGTAAAGATTTGTTCTTCATTTGTCACACCTCACCAGAAGAAGATCGAGTTGGTGATTCCAAGTCTCATGTGAACAAATTTGAAGCAAATTATGCTGTTCAGCTGTGTCACTACTTACTTAAGCAGGGCTATTCTCCACATGAAGTAACAATACTAACCATGTATCGTGGCCAATTGCTGGAGCTCAAGAAAAGAATGAAGCGGGATGATTTTCAAGGAGTGCGAGTTGCTGCTGTTGACGATTTTCAGGGCGAAGAAAATGAAATAATTATTTTGTCACTAGTGCGCAGCAACTCGGACAGCAACATTGGGTTCTTGAGCATCGAAAACCGAGTGTGTGTGTCTTTGTCACGAGCCAAGCAAGGTCTTTACATCATTGGTAATGGTCACATTCTAAAAAATAGTGAGAAAACCAAGTGGCCCGAGATAATAAAATATTTAGAAAGTGAAAACTGCTTTGGAAGAAACTTGAGTTTGTACTGTCAGAATCATCCTGCTGACATAAAGGTCATTGTTAATCCAGACGACTTCAATAGTCGCCCAGAAGGTGGTTGTCAGAAGGTCTGTAATGAGAGACTGTCATGTGGCCATTCTTGTCCTAGATTGTGTCATATCAGGGACAGAGATCACACCTCTGCAAGGTGCACAAAGAAATGTAACAAGCAGTTGAGCTGTGGACATTATTGTACCAGAGAATGTTACCAATGCTTTAAAAGCAAGAAGTGTAATCCTTGTCAACACCTGGTGGAGAAGCTGTTACCATGTGGGCACAGTACTAAGGAGATCTGCTCTAAAAGAATTGACCAGATCCGCTGCCCTGTACAGTGTCCCGAACTTCTTGCTTGTGGCCACCAATGTGTAAATAATTGTTCTGAGCCATGCACAACTAGATGTAGGTATCTTGTGTCCAAAACTCTACCCTGTGGGCATTCCAACGAGGTGGAATGCTTCAAGGATCCCGAAGAGATTTCCTGCTCCATTCGCTGTGGTAAAGCATTAGAGTGTGGGGATATCTGTAACGGAACTTGTGGAAAGTGTCTACAAGGTCGGCTTCATGTTCAGTGCAAAAAGAAATGTGGTCGTGTTCTAGTGTGTGGACATAGCTGTGACTTTCCATGTGCCAGTGTTTGCCCGCCATGTAACCAGCCATGCAACAATTACTGCATTCATAGCCAATGCCCTAAGAAATGTTACGAGCAGTGTAAACCTTGCATAGAGCCCTGTGAGTGGAACTGCCCACATTTTCAATGCCACAAGCCTTGTGGCCAGCTCTGTGACCGCCCTCCATGTGACAAACCATGCAACATTAATCTAGAGTGTGGACATCAGTGCATAGGACTTTGCGGGGAAAACTGTCCCAATAAATGTCGAATTTGTAACCGAGATGAAGTCTGCAATATATTTTTTGGTAGAGAGGATGAGGAAGATGCCAGGTATATTCAGCTCCAGGACTGTGGTCACTTGTTTGAAGTTCGTGATCTTGATGAGTGGATGAATTTGAGGAGTTCTGAGGAAGAAGAAGTGAAATTCAAGACATGCCCACGGTGCACAACTCAAATCCGCAAATCAGTCAGATATGGAAACCAAATTAAGAGGGTGCTGCATGATATTGATGCTATCAAGGAGAAACAGCTAGCTGATATACCTTTGCGTGATAACCATGCGAAGGCATTAGACCAAATAAAATCCTTAAAAAGCAAGGACTTTATTTCTAAAGAACTTGCCGCAATCGCTGAAGAAATTTGTGACAGCCAGCGGCAGTTAAATTCATTCCGTGCCACTACTGTAAATTTGCAACTTTCTATTCTTCCTGTTCTACTACACTTAAAAAACATCTTGGATGATTGCAGTTCAAACCCTCAAGTAGGCAATTATAACTGTTATATGGCTATGCTGGATGTTAGCAGACTAAAACAATTCCTGATGCAGCAATTTCTCTCAGCTCAGCAGCGCTCTGACATTGTGTATGAATTACGCCGAGTCACTTGTTTAGTTAAGCTCCTGGATGTGTATGGCAAGTTAACTGTAGCAGTGAAAACAGTGTCCCCTGCGGATTTGGATGGTGTTGCAGTTCAAATCAAAGCTCTTTGTGTGAGTACCAGCAAAGTTTCTGAAGATGAAGAAAAAAGATGCATGGGTTTCATAAAGGACTTAAGTGAACAATACCACATTAATGGTTTATCAGAACAAGAGAGGATCCAAATTGTAGCTGCCATGGACCTCCGTAAAGGCCACTGGTACAAGTGTCGTAATGGGCATTACTACTGCATAGGGGATTGTGGTGGAGCTGTGGTGACTGCTAGGTGTCCCGAATGCAATGCTGTCATTGGTGGCAGCAATCATAGATTGGCAGACGGGAATGCCCATGCCGGTGAAATGGACAACTCGGCCAATGCAGCGTGGTCTGATGGTGCTAACTTGCTAAACTATGCCGAATTTGCCAACAGATTTTAAAATACTCTTTACTTGCTAAACTATGCCGAATTTGCTTTTTAATTGTGTACAACACTACAAAAACTTATAACTTGTATTAAAAGGGCTTCCATCATTTTGAATTGTGTATGCTATTTCAGATTTTGATATATATTTTACTGTAAGAACTTGTAATATAGTCTTCCATCATATTAAATGTATAATTATAGCTATTCTTTGTAATTTCATGATAAGGGTTTTTAAAAAAACTGATACTATATCTATGCTGTTTTTTTTTTTTCATACAGATTAGTTATGAGTAACGAGTGGGAAAAGGTAGAAAAAGGCAAGAAAAAGAAAAATAGAAAGGGAGCGGAAGGGTCAGGGGAACCCCGTAGTAGTCAGCAGCAGAAACGTTTTGGTAAACATGAGATGTCTAGAAGACAAATCTGTTTTACCCATACAGAGCTTCTTGAACTTCTTCGAAAAGATCGTATTGACTTGGTCAAAAAGTTGTCTCATCAAATCAAAGTGTTTCAAGCCACATTAGAATCATCCTGTGCCAAAGAAATGAATGTAATTTTAGGAATACTGGTTAAAGTAACCGAATGTCTGTCTTGTAAGGAGGATGTTAAAGCTGATGCTATTGTAGTGCTGAGTGAAATATTCAGCACTCGATCTCCCATATTTCAGTCTCATCTCAAACGGTACATCTCTAATCTACCTATGAGATCTGGGTTTAAGGAGAGTGAGCTCATTTTGATATGCAACTTTTTCTTGGAGCTGCTTGGCATTATCCCTGGAACTTGCTGGACCATACTTCCTTTGAACGAATTGTCAGAGACTATAACTATTTTGTCTAAAAGCAGCTGTCTTAAAGAAAAAGGAAATATTGAAATTAAACTGAAAAGTTTGCTGGAGTTACGTGATGCCATGGGAGAACAGCATAAAGTAGACAACAGCAGAAAGAATATCAGGGAAGCCAATTCTGACATACTCCCACCATGGGAGAACTTTGAGTATAGGTATATCCCTATAATGCCTCAATTAAATGAGGTTAGTGAATCTAAACCTCCTAAGCTGAGGAAAAGCATAATTGAGGGTGAGTATGATGACTGGATGCACTACTACGATGTTCAGTTTCGATTACTGAGAGAAGACTTCATTGCTCCTTTACGTAAAGGGATCCAAGAGTATCGTGAAGGCAAAAGAGGTAGGGATGTTAGTAACGTTCGAATATACGATAATGTATACATAAAAGAGCCACACTTTACCAAAGCTGGATTGTGTCATGCAATTCAGTTCGATAAAGAGCGTTTTAAACGCACCAACTGGGAACATTCCAGCAAATTTATGTTTGGCTCACTTCTTTGCTTGTCCTCTGACAATTTTACCAGCCAAGTTATATTTGCCACAGTATCAAATAGAGATCCAAAAGAGCTTATTAAAGGTAAAGTACAAGTGATGTTTCAAGAAAGCACTGATGTGATACTGCATCGACATCTTGGCACTCCATTTGTTATGGTCGAGTCCATAGCTTTTTTTGAAGGTAGTCGTCACATCCTACGAAGCTTACAATTAGCAGAAGAATTGACTATGCCATTTAGCAAGTATTTAATCAAGAACAGCACTGAGTCTGTTGGACCTCCTAAATATCTCCAAGCATGTTCTGAAGGTGTTGCATACAATTTAAGCTTTATTATTAAAAAAGAAGTTTTAAGAAATCCCAGGCTGGCCAAGAAATATAGCTACTTGTGTAGACATAAAAAAATCATCAGAATGGCCACCCCTTGAGGACACTGGCCTTGATAAGTCCCAGTTGCAAGCTATGAAAATGGCTCTTACACAAGAAGTTGCAGTGATACAAGGGCCACCTGGAACAGGTAAGACTTTCATAGGGTTGAAAATTGTTCAAGCACTCTTAACCAACAAAAAGTTTTGGTCTAACAGCAACTTGAAGCAGTGCTCTAGTGGGCCTATTTTAGTTATGTGTTTTACCAATCATGCACTGGACCAATTTCTTGAAGGAATTATTAATCTTGATGATACAGACAAGGTCCGCTTAATCAGAATTGGCGGTAGAAGTAAAAATGAAGTGATACAAAACTGTAGTTTGCACAAAGTTATGCAAAATAAGAAACTAGTTCCCTGGGAGGAGCATCGGAAATTTCTAGATAGAGCCAAGGAAGCAGACATCATTGGCAAGGAATGCAATTCTGAACTCTCCAGGTATGCTGACCCAGTTCATGATTTCTTTTACTTCAATGAAATTAAATCTGTCATCAGTGAGCACCACATTCAAAGCCTTCGAGACATCGCTAATTCTCAAGAAGAAATAAATCTAGCTCTTGAATTGTGGCTTGGTTTGTATGTCAAGAAGGAGTACCTGGAAGTTGAACATTTCAAAGAAAACTTTTTCAACCAGGAGGAAGTAAGCTCTGATGATAGTAGTGAGGAGGAAGACTACAGTGATGATGAATATGACACAGCCAATTCCAGCTTTGATGAGGGAGAGGAAGAATTAGCTCAGCAAGAAGAAGAGCATGACAAAAATCATGAACTTCAAGCAAGACTGATTGAAGGTTTTGAAGAATTGTACAAAGATATAGAAATGAATGAAACTGCAGTAGTGAAAACTAATAAACCCAAGAGACTTCGCAACATGCGACGCACGGTCAAACTTGAAAAGTGCAATGACTACTTGACTTTTTTTCAAACAAAAACACAAGATTTAAGTGAAAGTATATATGGAGATTATGAAGCAGAAATTATTGAAGATTTGCATTCATTACATCTGGATGATCGCTGGGAGCTTTACAAATACTGGCATAAAAAGTACAGGAAAAAGGTTTCAGAAGACTTAGAAGAAAATTGGCGTAATTATAACAAAGCTTGTGAGGAAGCCAATGCTGCTTCGAGAAATAGAGAAAAATATGCTTTAGAGTCTGCACATGTGGTAGGAATGACTACTACAGGAGCAGCTCGATATCAAAGTGTTCTTCACAAAGTGAAACCAAAAATAGTAATAGTTGAAGAGGCGGCTGAAGTACTTGAATCCCACATAGTGTCTGCCCTAAATGCTGGCACACAGCATCTTATCCTCATTGGTGATCACAAGCAGCTTAGACCAAAGCCTAATGACTATAACCTGGCACAGAATTACAACTTGGAAATATCACTCTTTGAGCGGCTGGTTGTTAATAACTTCCCACACGTTACGCTAAACATCCAGCACAGGATGCGCCCCGAAATAGCGGAGTTGGTCCACCCTTTGATATATGACACACTATACAATCACAAAGATGTACTGAAGTATTCTGTGATCAATGGTGTATCAAAGAACATGTTTTTCATCGATCACAATCATGATGAGCACCCCACTAGTGATCGTAGCCATGCTAATGAATTTGAATCCAAGTATTTAATGGCTTTGTGTATGTATCTACTCAAGCAGGGATATAAACCCTCCCAAATTACCATTTTAGTGACCTACACAGGCCAGCTCCTTCTTGTCAAGAATGCAATGAGATCTAGGCAAGGATATTACGGTGTACGAGTCTGCACTGTTGACAATTTCCAAGGAGAAGAAAATGACATAATTTTACTTTCCTTTGTACGAAGCAACCCCAAAGGTGAGATTGGCTTCTTAAATAAAGATAATCGAGTGTGCGTTGCTCTCTCGAGGGCAAAATGTGGTTTTTTCTGCATCGGCAACTTCACAATGCTAAGGAAAAAATCGCTCACTTGGGAAAGAATAATTTCAGATATGCAAATCAAAGGAAAGTTTGGAAGCAGCTTAGAATTGCAATGTTCAATCCATAAAGATGAAGTGAAACAAGCTAAAACGGCCGAAGATTTTCTTGACACTGTGTGTTCCAAAGATTGTGGGAAACGTATGATTTGTGGCCATGCATGTGTAAAAAAATGTCACAAGGATGATCCTATGCACAGAGTGATTAAATGTAAGAAAATAGTTGTAATAGAGTGCCCATTCAAGCATAAAATTCAGTGTATGTGTCATGAGGCACGCTGTACAATTCCTCCCAATTGCAAGGAAATGGTCGAAAAGGAATGTCCTCAGTGTGGGCACAAGAAGATCATCTGTTGTCCTCAAGAATTATTGTGTAAAGAAAAAGTGGAGAAAATCATCCCAAGATGCAATCATACTCAATTAGTTCCTTGTTATATGAAACCAGAGCAATTCCAATGTACCAAGATGGTAGAGAAGAACATCCCCACATGTAATCACCTTCAAAACATAATGTGCCACATAAACCCCTTGTATGCCAAGTGTTTGACTAAAGTTGAAAGACATCTCAAATGTGGGCACTTTCAAGAGGTAGAGTGCCATATTAAGGTATGGCGTGTAAGATGTCAAAGCAGGTGTGGAAAGCTCTGTGCAAGAGAACTTCACCCATGTTCTGAGCCATGCCATTATGATCGTAAATGTGCAGAGTGCAATGTTCGAATTGAAGAAACTTTTCCTCAGTGTGGTCACAAGCAAGAAATATTCTGTCATGAAGATGTAAGAGAAGTGAAGTGTCACAACAAATGTGCTGTATTATGTGCACGAGGTCACCCTTGTCCACTTGAATGTCATGAACAGTGCCAATCCTGCCGTGTGCCTGTAGACATTACTCCTGCCTGTGGACACGGAATAACTGTGATTTGCTTTGAAGTTGAGAAGTATGTATGCACCAAGCAAGTGGAAAAGAAATTAATCTGCGGTCATGCAAAGAAACTTCCGTGCTCCAAGGATGTCAAAGGTGTGAAGTGTTCGACTCCAGTAGAGTTGACACTTCTAAAATGCAAACATACTTTAAGAGTCGAATGCAACAAGTTAAATGATATCTCGAAAATCAGGTGTACACAAGAGGTAGAAAAATATCTAGCGTGTGGTAATCACTACAAAAAGGTTGCGTGTTTTGTTGACATTAAAACTATACTTTGCCGTGAAGAAATAACTGTTACTCTACCATGTGACCATGAACGTGTGATCCCTTGCCACAAAGATGTCAATACTGTCATATGTGATGTACTATGTAAGAAACTCTTGAGCTGTGGCCATACGAAAGAGTTGCCTTGCCATGAAGTTCCCAATGCCGAAAGCTGTACAGAGCTGCGTAGTAAGACTCGCAACTGTGGACACAGCATCACAGTAGCTTGCAACAAGAATCCAGATACAGTGTCATGCCATCATATCTGTGGGCAATGCCTCAGTTGTGGGCACAATTGTCAAATGACCTGCAGTCAAAAGTGTGCATGCCATCAAATAATTGATGTCAAACTTCCATGTGGCCATCATAAATCAGTAAACTGCCGCTTGTCACAGGATCAATCAAAATTGATGTGTACTCGTTCTTGTCAGAAGAAGCTGCCTTGTGGACATCCTTGTACTAAGATGTGCTATGAAAGATGCACTGAAGCTTGTAGAGTAATGGTGAATGTTACTTGCGGCGAAGGAGTTCACCAGCAAAAGTTAGCTTGCTTTAAAACGGGCCAATTGCAACGCTGCCAAAAGAAATGTCAGAAAAGGCTCCCCTGTAATCATGTTTGTCAAGAACTCTGTGGCAGCGAGTGCACTAGTCAGTGCCAAGAGATAGTGCTCAGAAGGTATCCATGTGGGCACAGTCATAAAGTTCCATGTTTTACTAGTCCTGAATCCAGACCTTGTGACATTCAGTGCAAGCATCCACTGACTTGTGGGCACTTGTGCAATGGAAGATGCTCCGACTGCTACACTACTCGTATACACAAACCTTGCACTTCTTCAAATCGCCTGAGGCATTTTTGTGGAAAGCTAACAAGGTTACCGTGCTTAGGGATAAAGAGCAAGCACACTAAATCGGACGCTGGTAAATTTGAAGGCATAAAAATTGGATGCCATCATTCTAAGCATCTTTGGAAGTGCTATAATTCAGTGCCTAAATGTCAGGCTAGGTGTGACTGGTATTGCCCTCCCCAGTGTCCTCATCCAAAGAAATGCACTAAGACATGTTCTGAGTTGTGCGACAGAGCTCCATGCAACGAGAGGTGCTTGAAGATGCTCAGTTGTAAACTGCACCGCTGTGTAGGACTGTGTGGAGAGCCGTGCATTAACATATGTCCACATTGCGACTCTGATAAGTTTGCAGGAATGCTTCAGCTATCATCGTCCTATTGTGAGAAACAGCTGTACGTTCAACTTCCTTGTGGGCACATATTCGTTAATGAAGATATGGACAAGTATGTTCATCAGAAGTCAGCAGAGAGTGAGGTGTGCCCATTGCAGTGCCCCGCCTGTTTTACTCCACTTTCATGCAGCTATCGTTATGGTAATGACATGAAGAAGTCGCTACTGGATATTGCTGCAGTGAAGATTTCTATTGGGGATAGAAATCAAAGCAAAAGAATACAGTTGTTTGAAATGTACAATGGAGCCAAAACCGGTTCTCAAATGGATTACATGAAGACAGAATGCCCAGAGTTTTACAAAAGCTTTGCTATAATAGTTAGAAAATTCACTGATTTAAATCCAGAAAAGGAATTTTTAATGTTTCTGTTTGTTAAAATATTTCAGTTTGCTCAGCAAAATAATCTGTCAGCAGTTGCCAAGTCAGTGATTGAAAATTTAAGGGTTTGGCTACATAGTCAAATGGACTCACCAAAGCTGTCTTTTCAGGTGATATATGACTTGCTCAGTGAATACTACAGAATATGCCTGGAAATATTGACTGAAGGTCAGTCAAAACTTGCTTTGCCAAAGAAGTTCATTGAAAAGCTGAAGAATCCTCACTTCAGAATCTCAACATGGGAATTCCAGCATTTGTCACAAACTTCAAAACAAACATTTTGCAGCTGCTATAATGGCAGGGGTTGAAATGTTTCAGCCACAAATTAGTAATGGCACATGGATGAGATGCAGAGCTAACCACTTTTACTGTATTCCTACTACAAGAACCAAGTTTCAATACTTGAAGAGTGAATGCTTTATTTGCAGCAGCAGTAAGTGCAAACTATATAATTAAGAATATGTTATTTGTTTTATTGCCAAATATCTGCATTCAATTTCTGACATAAAGTAGTTTCCTGTAAAGAGAAAATAGTACATTTCAGCGATTAAATGTGCACTATTTTGTTTGTACTAATTAGGTTCATACAGCACGAGCATTGTTGTAGAACTACCACAAGATATTAGAGCTATTTCTGATCAGTTTGTGGATATTTCCAGTGAGCGTGAAAAAGGTACGTGTATAGAAATGAATACACGGTAAAAGGACAATGGTATCAATCTAGCCCTAGGTTCAGTTCGAACTGATAATATTGTCCTTAATTTAGTTTATATTTTCTTTCTCTAGTTATCATTGAAGGAAAGAAAAAGAACAAGAAAGGACGAAAAGGTAAATAATATTGTGAAGCTAGCGCCCCATTATTATTTGGTGTTGCTTTAGTTTGCACTATATTGGAAAGATGTTTAGTTTTAGTTATTGAATTAAATAATATTACTAAAATAGTGTTGATATTAGTTATGACCACCCTAAACAGTTATTTTAATTTTTTAAATTTTATTTGTGCATGGAAATATCTATAACTGCCGTATTAATTTTCCACCATCATTCTTTTACATCTTCATTAATTGAATTAAATAGTCAAGACATGTTTAAAATCCAATACACATATGATCACAAGTACTGCTAGATTTTTCTGATGAAAATATCTCTTTCTAAATTCTTGTCTATTAGTCGGTTTTGACAAAAGTGTTTTCTGGCACAGTACATAAAATTTGCACCGCTAAAGCTGAAGATGTTTAAATATGCACCAAAATTACAGCAATAGTGTAGAGCTAGGTAGTCTCATTGTATATCCAAAACATCTTTGAGTCTTCATCTTTAGACAATGTTGTAATAGTGTCGAATTTCAGCTTTTCCAGAATCTAACTTTATTTTTTCCATTCCTTCCTTGATACATGACTCAATCAAAAACCTTCCCCATATGTTTAAACTGCTTCTAAGCTGTTAAGAATTTCTCTGTGCTGTCACTTTACATTGGACTGAGAAAGAAGTAAGCTTTATAAAAGATTGTCCTCCACTCATTATGAATAAGGTGATCCCAATCTAATTCACCTAACACTTATAAGGTGATCATATGTATATGTACTTCTAACTCCACTGTGGATAGTCCTTCATTCCCTTTTTACCAGGCACATAATTCTTTGACTTAAAACTCTTCCTCAGTGTTTCAGATCAGTAATAGTCATAAAGTCAGTATGTTTATTGGCAAGGTGACCCATTACACTAAACAACAGAATTATAGCTTCATACAATGGCAAGAAGTGGGTGTGGTGGGGGGGGGGGGGGGGGGGAGGGTGCATAGCTTATTGATTTTAGTTATAAGAACTGTACCAATTTTAGTTAGTTTAGTTATTGAACTTTGCTTGTTGCCAATTTATTAGTTTTTGTTCTGACAGAACAAGTAGCTAAATTTTATTCGTTTTAGTTCACAAGAAATTCACGACTTAAAATGTACTATCTTAGTTTTAGAACCCGTTGCTATATTGTTACTAGGTGTACTAACTTGGTAAGTGTGCACTATTTTTTGCCTTTAGGTATATAAACTGTGCATACTAACCACCCTTGGGGTATTGTTATTTTTGAGTTTGAGTTTAATAGAATAGGCAGGATAAAGCTGTGTGAGGCCTGGATATGATATGTGAGGGTCTACTACCCTCTCATATCCCACCTATACAGGACCAGCCCTAGTTCCCTCCTGCTGACCGCTCATATACAGGAATTTACCACAGCTAGCTGCTTAACTGTTTACCGCAGAGCAGAGCAGCCCAGGGTGTAGAGTTAGATCTGGAGATAACAGCTGGCAGCTACAACAATAAAGTAAACCTGCCAGGCTGCTTCAATTGAATTTTAATTGAATTTTAATTTTGGGCCGGAAATTCGCTTGACACCGATAAACCAAGTTGCTAGTGGAAACTGGGCGGGCTTTGGGTAAACGGGTTCTAAAATAGTTTTAGCTGATTAAGTAAAATGTCACTTTTTAATAATTATGTTATCTATTATAGGTTTCATAGCCATATCAAATGTATCAGAAGAAATTAGGATTCGAAGGAAGCCGAAGTCCAAGAAAAAGCGAACCAAGAAGAAATAAGTTTGACAAGAAACTCCAGCTATCACTATTGAATTGGTGTGTGTTTGTGTGTTTTTCCCTGTGCATGTAATTTCAGAGTGTTTAACCCACAAAGATATTGTAATTATTATTGTTGTAGTTGTGTTTTACTTTGTAGCAGAGTAACATTAATTTAATACATTTGAAATGTTAATAGGCTGCATATCATGATATTAAATTTGATCATCAGCTCTCCAATTTCACTAAGGCAAACAATTTGGAAAGGAAACAATGAAGTCTTTTCCCCCACCTTATGCATCCTTAAAGATGTCTATGCTAGAAGCTTGGGTAATCTAGATTTGCTTATTGAAGCATAAGTTACTTTTTATAAGTTTTTCTGTTTGGTCAAGCATAAAGGACTACTTTTTTCACGAATCTCTAGTTAGCGCAGTGACTTGATAAACGCATGAAATACTATATTCAGGAAAAGATTGGGGAGGGGGGAATAAGGGGCCATGACCCCTCTCTTCCCCCGAACTAAGTTTACTGATAATAATAGTGCACACAAGAGTACCGATATACACAGGCAATAGTTCACAGGACAACTCTAAGATAATATTATGCTCTTCATTCATAAATGTATATGTCTAGCTTATTTATACATTAATAATTAATTTAAAAAATTTTGATCTAAATATATTTTGTCCTCCCTGTCATTATAAAACTGAAGTCATAATCTGACAATAAGACTGGTAGGCAGGGATGGGGGGGAGGAGGAGGAGGGGAGTGAAAGACAATTTAGGGGTTGCCAGCCAGTAACACCCCTTTGAAATTTATAATGTAAAAAAAAAAAAAACATTGTGTTATTGAGAATATTCTCTCTCTAGCTAGCTACAGTACAGGAAGGACTTTTTTCCCCCCTTCTTTCTCTTTACAGATAAGTTATTTTACATAAGTAAAACAGTGAAATGTGATGCAGCTATAATAGAGTGGTTGATTAGACAATTTACAGATGCATTCATCATTTGTAATAGTTTGCTGATATTGACACAGTTTATGTAGCTTGCATTCTTCTAGCAAAAAACAGTAGCTAGTAGTTTAGAACTCATTCATGGACTAGCTACCCTGACTTCAAAAATGACAAAATTATGTAAACAGGTTTTCAAAATATCGCATAGATTGGGAAAAAAAAAGCAAGTTTATTATTATCTAATAATAATACAATTAAAAAAAAAAAAAAAAGCTAAATTACTCCATTTCTATTTCTGTGGGGACCACACCCTACAACAGTAATAACTTATAATTTTCAGACATTAATTCTGTATGTATGCTTGTATGTTGTTTGTGTGTTAGTAGTTTCAGTAGTTTTGTAGTTGTAGCTGAATTTTATGTATCATTTTTTATGTTGCCTAGATGACTTGTTACAGTTTTGTGAGTTTTACATTTTATTCCTTTTCTTTGTGATCCCATTGGCAGTCTATATAAAACAGTGCTGACCAGAGGGGACAGTCATAGAAGACTCTGACCCTCCAGACACTCACTCTCTCCATTATTTTTATATTGGGTTTATTAAAATGATTTGAACTCAACTGAACAGAATTAATTTTAGCATTGTTGGGTGGACCTAACTAAGAAGAACAATATCTCCCAATGTTTAATTACAACTTGGTTACTAGGGTCACAATGAGTATAACACACACACGTACATACACACACACACACACACACACACACACACACACACACACTGATTTTTAATAAGTTTTTCTTTTTTCAGAAAGTGGCCTCTATATGGGATCTTCAGGCCCTTCCTGAATATATATATAGTATATTTAGTATGGTTTGGGCAAAAGAATTAAAGTACAACAAAGGCACAAACTAGATGCAAACTAATGCTGAGAATTTAGTAGTTAACACTTCAAATATTGCAGGTCAGGGGGGGGGGGGGGGGGGGGGGGGGTGTTGCTCCCTCGCTCTGCTGTAGCTATTGAGCTTTTTCCAGGGTAACTGGAATCGCATTATGAATATCGCTTTAGATTTATAAGTAATTTGTGTAATGATATTCACGAGATCGTGCGAAATGCCGTTACTACCTGGAAAATTGAGTGTGTGTGGCTTACCAAGCTGGGGCGGGCGGAAGCGTATAAAAGAGCGACTCTGTCCGCTGTGGTGGGTAAACTTTGGAACGGAAAACTACCGAGAGAGCTGCTCGTCATTTCGCAAATGTTTATCGGACAAATATTCTAGTAAGTATTCAATTGGGCTAGACTGTGTGGTACATTGGAGATTTGGTGCTAACTATTTTTATAACTGCAACCCTCCGGCGAGTCCTCGAGCGTAATTATGTAGCTAGCTAGGTTAATTTAGATACTTCTGTAGATACTGGGGTTTGTCCCCTCATTGTATGAAAGGGTATGTAGGATTTATATCAGCTACATGTCAAGAATTACCTGAAATTTGTTTGCCTGACTGGGCTGCCTTCATAATTGTTGGTTGTTGGTAGTAAATTTCAGGAATTTCCCTGGGAAAGTACCAGTTTGGACAACTGGCCATTAAAAGGTGGCTGTGGTCATGCCCAAATATAGTAGATATATCACATTTACTCTTACAATTACATATGTATACATCTTTGGCTGGTCAGTTTTTTTGTTCAGTTGTTTTTTTTTTCCAGTAGCCATGATTGCAGGTTGTTCTATAATGTCATAGCTATGTGCTATATAGACTTTAGTATAGGGCAAATAGTATGTACTATACGAAGTATTGTATATGACCCAATTCCTAATTATTAATACTGTAGACTGAGGACATGCATGTGAAACTAGTAATGCACATGTTAGAGTAGTTATTTTAATAACCATTCATGGGTAAAGACAGTTTTAGGCCACTTAAACCTACTGTAGACTTGGAATGTGTAGTCTGGGTAACCTTGTGTTTACTTATGTATCTACTCATGCAACAGTGTAGAATTACATCAGTTTATCCCCGAGTGTCACTAACCATAGGCTCAAATGGCAAGCAAATTCAAGTGACATTGTATGTATATTATAAGGACTTCTGTACACATTGATAGTGTCATCCAAATTCATTTGTATCCTCATACATGAGTAGTGAGCCAGCAAAGAGTTCACTGTGAGATCCAAAGATATATGAGTTGTCTTTGAGCCTAGTTCCTCACCTCTAGTTTTTCTTGAGGCCTAAGTGTAGTGTTTAGCAGCTAGGTGAAATAAAAGTGTACTAACCTTTGAAGAGAAGTTGATTTCTTCTAGCAGATTTTTATTCCACTACAAGTTGTGTTTGAAAGTTGAAGAAGTAAGGAAAGGTTAAGTATTTATTTTGCACAATGCTAGCCTGCTTTGCATATCTTTACTGAACAGTTAAATTTTATTACTTTATCATGTGATAGACTACTAACATGCCACATGTACATATAATATAAACATAACTAGCAAGTACCCCACCACACAATGGTGCTTGATGCACTGACTTTCGCAAATTAGAAATGGAGTAGCATAAGTTGTTGTTGTTGTTTTTCCTTTGGTTTAGTTACATCAATCTGCTTTTTGCTCACTTATTTTTTTTGGTCCATGTATGCACACACTACTGTTGTTGTCGTCATTGACACTTTGTCAAAACAGACTCAGTTTTCATTAATACATACACACATACACACCGTTGTCGTTATAACTGATATTTTACCAACTCAACTCAGCTATGCACACACAATTATCGACACCAACCCAACTAAGCTTTATTCATGCACACACCATTGTTGTAGTCGTCATTCTTGAACACTTTACTGACTCAGCTCAGGTCATGAATTATTCAGGAATACGCACCGTCATTGATGTCCTTATAGTCTTACAGACATACCAGCGTATTTTTATATGGATACCAGATTTAAGCAACCCCTAATATTAATGTCTTTCTTCGTTTTTGTTATGTTTATAAAATATTTATGATCTCTAAATGAAAATGTTACACTTATGTATGTAAATTAAAGCTCTTACTAACATTATAATATTATCTTTACTGTGCATGTGTCTGTAGGAAAGCAAATTAGAAAATAATAAAAATGGCTGGTATGCGTGGACATGGCAATTGGAGAGGTGGAGGAAATAGAGGTGGAGGAAATAGAGGCAGAGGAGGTAGAGGTGGAGGAGGTAGAGGTGGAGGAGGTAGAGGTGGAGAAGGTAGAGGTGGAGGAGGTAGAGGTGGAGGAGCTAGGGGTGGACGAGGTGGCTTTCAGGTCATGAATGAAGATGAGCTTATGGCATACTCCCAAGTGGAACCTGAAGAAATTTTACAGTATGCTACACAAAATGAACTGCTTTTTCTGAATTCTTTTAAGAAATCATACTACTGTAGAAACACTATGCGTTTGAAACAGCTGATTAAGCTGATGTACAATCTTGTGCAGAGTGAAAATAAGGAATTTGTGGCAAACAAATTGGCTCAGATTCTTTGTGCAGATGGAGAGTATGCTCAATTTAACTCGGCTGTTGACCAACTTGTCAAAAAAATGCCCATGGAAAGCCGAGGCTTTATTAGAAAGGAAAACAATACTTGCCTCTACCACTTAATGGTAATTGGTCGTGAAACTTTACCAATTATTCCAGATACAGTTCTTTTTACTTTTCCAATTCTGAGCATTCAACAGACAATGCAAGATCTTTTAATGAGTGAAGAAAGCCTTGGTACACTTCCCAATGCAGTGGAAACATTGGCAACTTCTTTTAAAGAGGAAAAGCAGAAATTGATAATGAAAAAGAAGAAGCCCAAACCTGATGATTGCACAGATGAACCTCCTGAGCCTTTCACAGAGCTTTCTGTATTACCCTCAATTAAGGAGCTTCTAACAGATTCTAGAAAGGTGTTTTTGAGATCGAACATAACATGTGGTGGATACAAAAACTGGGATCACTATTTCGATGTTCAGTTTCGTCTCCTTCGTGAAGATTTTATTCGTCCCCTGAGGGAAGGCATTTCAGCACACTTTACTCCATCCTTGTCTTCTAGAAAAAATCTTTTAGAAATAAGAGTATACCAAAGTGCCAGAGTACTAAATCCAGTGTGTCTTTACAGTGGTTTAGGATTTCAGATCAAATTCGATGTCTCCAGACTGCAGCGTGTGAAGTGGGAACATTCGAGGCGTCTCATCTTTGGTTCCCTACTTTGCCTCTCAGATGATAACTTTGACAAGACAATTTTATTTGCTACTGTAGTCAAAAGAGACCCAAAACTCTTAAAAGATGGCATCATCACAGTGAAGTTTGAAGATAACAGCAATCCTTTTGCTATTGATCCAAAGACCACTTTCCACATGGTTGAGTCTACAGCTTACTTTGAAGCTTATCGCTACATTTTGAAGCGATTGCAGGATCTTTCAATGTATCCTGAAAGAATGCCCATGAAGAGCTACATAGTTGATTCCATTGACTACCAGAAAACTGGAATTAAGGCTCCTGGATTTCTGAGGCTAAGGAACAGCAGACCAGTGTTTGATCTCAAAGAAATTATAAAAACAAATAGACCCTTTGACATAACAGACTTAGGAAAGTGGCCTCTTTCAGACACAACTGGTCTTGACCCTTCCCAGCTTGAGGCTTTGAAAATGGCACTTACTCAGGAAATAGCTCTCATTCAAGGTCCTCCTGGCACTGGTAAGACTTTCATTGCTTTAAAAATAGCTGAAGCCTATTTACGGAACAGGCATGTTTGGGATCCTCAAAAATCATCTCCTATTCTTGTAGTGTGCTACACTAATCATGCCCTTGATCAGTTCCTGCATGAAATATTGAAAATCCAAGGTTTAAATCCTAACATTGTTCGAATAGGAGGGAGGAGCAAAAATGAGGCTTTGTCTGAGTGCTTGCTTCGAGAAAAAGTCCAAGAAGCTAGGTCCGACAGATCCATTCCAAAAGATCTTTTTGTGCCATTTCAAGAAGCACGTACTGAAATGATGATGTGTCAGGAATACATACAGCGAGTGAGCCACAACTGTGATGCTGAATCGAAGAATAAAATAATTAACCTGAATCTCCTTAGCCATTGCATGCATCCAGATCACGATAGTCAGCTGCGCTGTAGTGGACATACAGAAAGAAACAAAGAAATTGAAGTCTGGCTTGGCTTATGGTATCCAGAAGAATACGCAGAAGTTGCTGTAGATGATGACATCATTGTCAATGACGACAATGATGATGCCAGAGCTGATGAGGATGATTCCGGTGAGGAAGATTTAATAGAAGTTGATAATGAAGCTCGAGTTCTTGAAGATGAAAGAATGATAGCTGGAGTGGATATTGAATTGCCAGATGGTGACTTCTTCAAATCATCTTCTCCTCAAAACCAAAAGAAAAGGGAGAAAAAATCTGATAATGATTGGAAAGTAGCCCAAGTATCTGAGAAGAAAAGGAAGAAATTATTGCACGAAGGATTTCAATGCAAGCCAATGACTAAGACAGAAGCTGATGGAGTCCCCAGTATCTGGACACTTACAAAGAACCAAAAGTGGGGCCTATACTTGTACTGGGTGAATAAATATGTTGCTCAGTGCAAGGATAAAATTAATCTTCAAGCTTTGACATACAATTATGCTTGTGCAGAATACAATGAAATGCAGCAAAAAATTGAATGCCATGTGGCGCAGAGTGCAGACGTAATTGGCATGACTACCACCGGAGCTGCAAAGTACCATCACCTACTGGAAGGCCTCCATCCAAAAATTGCCATCTTTGAAGAAGCTGCTGAAGTGCTTGAGGCTCACCTTGTTACATCCATTGCCTCCAGTGTGCAGCAGATTATCTTGATTGGGGATCATAAGCAATTAAGGCCAAAGCCAACCTGCTATGATCTTGAAAAACATCATAATTTGGGTATTTCTTTGTTTGAGAGATTAGTTGAACCGAAGAAGACTGATCGTGCTCAAGAATGTAATGCTTTCCCTCATGTAACTCTAGAAGTTCAACACAGAATGAGGCCAGAAATTTCCAAGCTTATTCATCCCAGCATTTACAAAAAGCTAGTTGATGCAGATAATGTGAAACAGTATGAACACGTGAAAGGTATCAGTAAAGACTTGTTTTTTATTAGTCATACTGTACCCGAAGAAGACACAACCTACAATGATTCCAGATCTCATGTAAACGTTTTTGAAGCTGATTATGTCGCACAACTCTGTCTTTACCTCTTGAAACAAGGTTACTCACCAGGAGAGATCACGATACTAACTATGTATCGAGGACAATTGCTGGAGCTGAAGAAGAAAATGAAGCGTGAAGACTTTGAGGGTGTGCGTGTAGCTGCAGTTGATGACTTTCAAGGCGAAGAAAATGACATAATTATTCTCTCATTGGTTCGTAGCAACTCAGACAATAGCATTGGCTTTCTTAGCATTGAAAATCGAGTTTGTGTCTCCCTATCCAGAGCTAAGATTGGATTATATATAATTGGAAATGCTTTGCTTCTGAAAGATCGTTGTGACACCAAATGGCCTATAATACTAAGTTACTTGGAGAGTGAAGGATGTATTGGACGAAATCTCTTGTTATATTGCCAGAACCACCCTGGGGATATCAAAGCCATAGTTTCTCCTGAGGATTTCAAGACCAGACCTGAGGGAGGATGTCAGAAAGTCTGCGGAGAAAGACTTCCATGTGGACATGCGTGTCCTAGAATATGCCACATCAGAAACAGGAATCATGAGAACACGACTTGCACTAAAACTTGCAACAAGCAGTTTGCCTGCGGTCATTTCTGTAAGAGTAAATGTTATGAATGCAGGAAGAACATGAGGTGTAGACCCTGTAGTGAGTTGGTTGATAAAAGACTTCCTTGTAATCACAAAATAACTGTCCACTGCTCTACAGATGTCAATTTTGTATCCTGCCCTAAACCTTGCAGCACCATTCTTCCATGTGGACACAGATGTAGAAACTTGTGTACCCAACCTCATACCACACGATGCAAAGAACCTGTTCCGAAAGTGTTAGTTTGTGGTCACCAGAATATCGTTGAGTGCTATAAAGATCCTGATCAGGTTCTTTGTTCTCATCCATGTCAGACAGCCTTGGAGTGTGGTGATACATGTGAAGGAACCTGTGGAAGCTGCAAGCATGGTCGTCTGCACATTCAATGCAAGAAAAAATGTGGTCGCACCTTGGTTTGTGGACACCATTGCAAATTCCCGTGTGCCAGTACATGTCCGCCTTGCAACGAACCTTGCAACAACTACTGCCACCACAGCCCTTGCCCACGGAAGTGTTATGAGCCATGTCAACCCTGCATGGAGCGATGCCTGTGGAAATGTGCTCACCTCAAGTGCACCAAGCCCTGTGGGCAATTGTGTGATAGGCGACCCTGTAATATACCTTGTAGAAAGATTCTCAAGTGTAAGCATCCATGCATTGGACTGTGTGGAGAGAAATGCCCTTCAAAATGCAGAATTTGTGACAAAGACGAAGTTTGTGAAATATTTTTTGGCACAGAAGATGAAGAAGATGCTAGATATATCGAGCTTGAAGATTGTGGTCATGTTTTTGAATACACTGGCCTTGATAATTGGATGAACCAAGAGAGTTCGGAAATACAATTTAAATTTTGCCCCAAGTGTAAGATATCAATTCGTAAATCAGTCAGATATGGAAACCATATCAAGAAAGTGTTGATAGACATCGATGCTATCAAGAAGAAGCAGATTGAAGGCAGTGCTGTCATTGGTGTTGCCTTGAAGCATGCCACACATGAAGTAGCTCGCTTAAAGAAACCAGAATTTGTTTTGCAAGACATTACTGAAATTGCTCGTGAAATTGAAAATGAAGTAACTGCTCCAAACACATTTCGAGTCACAGCTATGAAAATGCAACTTTCAGTTTTGCCAAAACTGTTACGACTGAAAAACATTTTGGATGATTTATCATCGGCTTCCATTGACATTCAGGGATACCACCCGGCAAGAGCTGACCAAGACTTGTTTGATTTAAAGTTATTTGTGCTGCAAACTTATCTCACTTCTCAGCAACAGTCTGACATTTATTCTGAGGAGCGTCGAATTTCGTGTTCTATTAAATTTCTTGATTTATACTACAAGTTGTCAACACAAGGAAAATCAGTTTCACAGTCACATTTGGACTGCATCACTGAAAATATAACAAAGCTCAATAATCCGTCATCCATTGATCAAGTCACACAAATAATTGAGAAAGAATGTTTGGACTTCATAGAAAAACTGAGTGAAGTTTACAAAGTTAATGGCTTGTCTGATCAAGAGAGAGTCGAAATAGTAAAGGCCATTGGTCTCACTAAAGGTCATTGGTACAAATGTCCAAACGGGCACTTCTATTGCATAGGTGAATGTGGTGGGGCCACGGAAGAGTCCAAGTGTCCAGAATGTCAAGCCACCATCGGAGGTACCAGACACACTCTGGCTAGAGGAAATCGTCATGCGGGAGAAATTGACGACTCTTCACATGCAGCCTGGTCAGATGCTGCCAATTTGCAGAACTTTGATCCAGATGATCTAGCTCGCCTGCAATTATAGTACTTAGTTGGTTTTTTTTTGTTGTTGTTGTTTTTCAGCGTAGATATACATTATTATGCTAGATTGAATTGTATCATTAGCTGCATTATAACTTGTTAGAATTTTATGTATTATTACCTTATTATTGAATTAATTTTATGCAAATAATATATCATTGGAATTTTAAAGTACTAGATGTGTTATTTTTCATGACTTGTATATGTCAATGTAATTATTCTGTTGAGCCTATCACATAAACTATCTCTTTGAAAGGGTATTCGCCATCTTGGCTAAGCTAATTATGTATATATATTTTTAATGTGGCATGCAACATACAAGTGAATAACGCACACACAGCAAGTAGCTATTTTTTGCGCCCGAGTTCAACCCTGGGGCAGTTAAAATACACAGTTTGAGGCAAGTGTTATTGCACACTTGCCAAGTTATTACACCTGACAACAATATAGCAACGGTATTTAAATATTTTTAATGTGGCATGCAACATACAAGTGAATAACGCACACACAGCAAGTAGCTATTTTTTTTACTTTTCTTAAAATAGCTTATGTGAAATGTAGCTATAATGGTGTGAGTTCTGCACTTAAACTTGCTAATAGCATGCATGGAATGTAAGAATTACAATGTACAAGTCCATATAAAGTCTGCTGTAGCTAGATAAGGAGATAACTATCGTGTTACACCTAGGCTAAAGCAATCCATGAATAAACTTCAGACTAGGTAGCTAGGAATGTTTTTAGTATTGCTACTGTAAGGTGAAGGAAACCTAGGCGGTTATCTCCGTGCCCACAGTGTTTGTTCTTCCATGTTACGCTACTAAAATGAGTAGCTAGTTGGGTACAGACCTTCTCCACTCTGACAGGGCACCCAGATGAGGTTTACACAAGACTTTCTATGTTTCCAACAGTAGCTTACCGAGAGCTTCAAACTGAAAATCCTCATAAAGAAATGTGAGAATGGAATGCGAGAGAAATAGGAAATTTCAAATATTTTCTTACTACGGGCGAGAGAATACGCCCTTCCACGGGCTGCACGTAGCATTGGCATTATTAACTGTGCGGCACGTCAATTTCCGCAGAGCTCTTTTTTACCGGGAAATTCTAAAAAAAAAAAGGCACTAAAGTCTATATAAGATCAGCAGCGGTGGAAAACTTTGCTGGGAATACTATTAGTCATACGACTATCAGCACCCGTGCTCAGGTTTAGGGGAATCTATTCGTTATTCATTGCCGTGAATAATAGCTGGTATACTAGCAATTTTGTGTGAATAACAGTACGCTTGTTCTGAGAATTCCAAGCAATCGTAGCTAGCTATATAAGTTTGCTTGGAGGCTTGCTACGAACATATCCCTGGTGGTGTAAGGGCTAGCTACTGCTCTGCAATCGTCAAGCGACCTCATCTGGTAATAGTAAATAATTAAGTATTTTGTTAAAGTAATAGATTACCTATCTTTGATTGCAGCTGGTCAATTTTTGTTGGATCTACAATTACTTGGCATTTTGAGTCTGAGAAGACATTACGTGAGTTTTGATAGATGCATATTGGTCCAAATCCAAGTAGCATACATTTTCTACCTCTTGAATAGCAAAGCAATGAATATTCTTACAAGAATTAACAAAGTAATTATATGATTATGGCAACCAGTGTTACTTCATATATAATAGCTTATGTGGCACATTCACCTTCACTGCATAGCGTAAAAGTATAAAAAGGTGATCTTAAGCACCATTGCCATATTTTGATGGTGTAAGCAGGAAATAAACAAAGCTTAGAAATCGAGTCAAACCTTCATTCTCAAAGCAGTATAGGACCAAAGATGGGTGCCAATCTATAGGACTAAGTAAGAGATAATTCAAGAGACTTCTAATTTATTTTAATGTTCAAAAGTGTGGAAATAGTTGACTCCATATATTTACCTTTTTTTAATTTGATGTGCTCAATGTTGTACTTTGTGCTGTGATAAAATAGCTAGCTCAGTTAAAGGAATTTATTTAGGAGTTGTTTTCGTTATGAAATATGGGTCGCCTGCATAAGATCATCTTTGACAATAACTACGTACTCATTCCAATTCAAGCATATGTTAGGGAGGAAATTATGAGTTTACGAATCAACGAATCAATGATTATCTTGCACAGTTTTCAGTAAAGCATTTCTGGCATGTCAATTTGCAAACACACATGGCGGACAAATATAGTTAGGGTAGAGAGACACTAGCTGTGCTTCAAAGTTTATTAATGCTTGTGGGATCAGCAATATGTATGTTTATGTGCACACTTGAGTAGCATTGTGTGTGTGTGTATGTGTGTGTGTGCGTGTGTGTGTGCATATGTGTGTGTGTGCATGTGTTTGTCCAAGTGCTCACTGATTGTGCTACCTATTGCAAGGGTGTCACTGGCTCGCCAGGTAATGGACAAACTTTTGATTGTTGGTAGCTATTCATTTTTGATTGAAAGAAAGCCATTAGTTGCGATGTGCCGAACAATATATGTATGAAATAAATCTCCTTTTTGTATTTTATTTTATTTTCTAACATTAGTAATCTTACAATTCTGGTTTTCAATATTCTAAACTAGAAGACACTTATGGTTGCTTAACATTGGCCTCTGGCATTCTGTAACATGAAGGTTTAAATTTCAAATAATGATTTGGTCAATCTTCCAAAGTGGGATGATAATAATGAATAATCATGGTAGGAATGAAGCACCAAAGGTGCGAACCCTCAGCGCTATTAAGCACTACCTAACTATTACAATATAATCTCCTTCCAAAAGAAAAAGCAATCTGTTAGCTATTTTAATGAGGCATCAAAATATAGTTCGACCAATGAAAATGGTACAAGGAAACGCTGTCTTGACAAGAAAAGAAGCTGAACTAGCCAGAAACACACACCGATACACATTTTCAACGCGAAATTTCACTTCTTTCAACTCCATTAACTTCCCTGAGCATAAATCAAACTACACCGCTGGCTGCAAAAAATTATTTGCTCACGTGGTTATGACGTGATGCTAGGGGGCGTTGCCCATAAAAGCTGGTACCTACCGCGGAGCTGAAAGCTTCGCGTTTTCTCAATGATTAGCCCGAAATTCAAAAAAGCAACACAATAAAAGGTCTTAAATCTTCGTCCTGAGCAAGTTCATACCTAAATCAACTGTTTGTATTACAGACCAACAGACAGACAGACAGACAAACAGACAGACAAACAGACAGGACGACTACTATAACCCTCTTGCACATGTGCGCTGAGGGTTAATTATGGTAGGTAGGAGGTCACTTCTGTATGATAGATACAATTTTCATCAACCCAAACCAAAATGTTGGCAGCTACAGATAAATTGTGACAGTGACAGTTGCATAGGCTTCAAATTTTCAGCATCATTTTGAAAGGATAAAAAATCTATTCCTAGACATGGTTGCAAAATTCCCCTAAATATCTGAAAACAACAACAACACCAGTTCCGGTTGCCACGACACAACCAGAATGTATAAGCTGAGGAAAAAATAAACCAAAACTAGTTATCATACCCCAAATTAGACAAGTCACGTTCCTCACTTCATGTGACTCAGTGACTGTTATAGCAATGCACATTTTTATGCCCCTACACAGTTTCAAATTATGCACAGTATGCAAGATCGTGTGTACCTTGGCCTTAGTTGTGATTAACAAGTAGGGACTTCACCTGGGAAAATCCCAAAACACTTGTACTTTGTCCGTGAATAGAAATTGCTAGCCAGTGGGAATAAACCTGGGAGTTACCCTGTTAACACAGGTTGTTATCAATGCTATTCTGTTTTTTCCTCCATATGGGTTTAGTTTATCTATAAATGCTAGCAGCTATATGTGCTGGTAGCTAGCATATTAGTATAGAATGCATAGTTAATATGGGATGCCCTTAGCTATCATCACATATTTGCTTATGGATAACATAATTCAGTATGAGTCACATCCTCTAACTATGTCATACCATGCTCATATAGAAACCTTAATTTAAAGATAGTGTGAAGTAGTAGTAGTGGAGTAATGATAGAAATAGTGAAAGTGGAATTTTAGCTTTTATTTAGTGGGAGGTAGAAGGTAGGGATTCAATTGAAATATTTGAGTATTGTATAATATATTTACATACTTACATATATATTTGAAGCACCAAAGGTGCGAACCCTCAGGCGTATGCATTTGTGTGCATGTGTATCTGTGTGCATGTGTTGTGTGCATGTGAGTGTGTTTAACTATGTGAAGTGTGCATGTGAATGTGCGTGGGACCGATGGAAACAGTTAGACTGAAATGTCATGGTGATCACCTCAAGAACAAATGAATACTTCAGAGCAAGAATTTAAGTTGTAAGAATTTACTATACTGCAGTAAGATTGTCTTATCATCTTGACATGTGTAATGCATATCTTGATCAGTTGGTAAGGTGGTGACAGTATTATCATCTGTGCAGTATCTAGTTGAATTAGACTCAGTTGTACAGGAAGTTACCCTAGTATGCACATGTCAAATCATATGATAGGATTGGATTACTCCAAGTAGTTTGGATAGGAGGACGACATTTAAATATTTTGTTTATAGCTAATGTTTATGGTTATCCTAGCTAGAATAATAAGACACAATAGCTTATTAATTTGTAGCAAAATACGTCTCACAGCTTCCAACTGTCCCAAATCTACCGGGAGAGCCCCAAATTTTTACAGCTCCAGACTCAAAGAATATTATAAGGTAATAAGGAAAGTGGCTAGCATTCAAATTTGATTTCATTGTCTTGTATGGAATTGCTGCATCCCTATTATTGCCCCTGAATTTACAATGTCAAACTTTATTTCATTAATTTAGCTATGTATGTCTCAAGCTAGTCAAGTCTTAATTGCTAAAAGGGCCTGAGCAGTTGTGGCTGTAAAACTAGACTTTCCTATCCAGTGGCAAAAGCAAAAAAAAAAAGCAAAAAAAAGCAAAACAAACAAACAAACAAACAAACAAACAAAGCACGTGTTGACGACTTTTTACCAATCATACGTTTTAGTGGCTTTTTTAAAGTTGACATTAAATTATCAGAAAGTGATAAACCTTCTCTCTACAAAAAACAGCTTATTTTATCTAGTGCTTAGGTAGCTAGCTAAATACTTCTCCGTTGATCAGATGCCTTTGAAGTTTCATTAAGTTCCTTATTATACCCATGGCAATTATTAAACTACAGTACCCATGCCACACAGTGGCACTTGATATATGAAATCTTGCAAACTACCACGCACTGGGTTTAGTTACATCAGCCCACTTATACACATATCACCATCATCTTTGCTCTTTACAAACCAGGCTCAGCTTTATTTACATACCATTGTATTCTTTATAACTGACAACACTTTACCTACCCATTCGACGATGCTTTACCGACCTAGCTCAGTTCATGAAGTATTCATGAATACACATCGTCGTTGTCGTCGGTCGTCATCATTGTTGTGACTGACACACAATCGCATTATTATAGCTATCATAAATATAATCTTGTGGGAAATAATTTTTTTAAGTAGCTGTATTCACCCCTTCTTAATTAAGGGTGCCTTCACCACTCCAGCTGAATAGTCATGTATTATCTACCACAAAGTCATGCTCCTCTTTGCAACAAATTAGTGCCCATGAAATGCAGCTGTGCCTCACTCACCATTACGCCCGTACAGTTGGGGCAGGGCGGAGTCAACTTACAATTGAAAATCTTTGTGCATACAAGTAATGGATCCAGAATCTACTCTCTTGTACTGCTCTGGAATGGACGAACGGCTATCGTTCAAACTTTGCCAAGGCCTATAATGATGAGATATTTTTAATATACGGAATTTTACAGAAATAATCGGCAATGGTTCACGTGGTAAGGTGAGTAAATAGAAAACTAAAATAGAATTCAACAAAAATTCATCGTTATGACATACGCGCAAGGATAAGAAATAGTACACAAAAAATCGGCTTCTAAACTTCAGCTGTAGCTGTGCAGTATTGTGGTGAAGTCCAAAATGGTGACAGGGTTATTTCTTGAGATGCGACGGACTTCCAGTCTTTATTCTTGGTAGGTGCTTTCTTCTAGTAGTACTTGCTGGCCTGCAGAAATAAAATAACTTAGGGAATAGCAGAAGTAAGTTTGTCACGCCATAGCAACCATGGCCTATTCCGCGGATTTTTCACGCTCAAAAAGTGTGACGGCACCCTTAAAAAGTCCAAGAATCCTAGATCTGCATTGAGGTAGTACACCCGGAAAAACGGTGACTTAGGCATTTTAAATTTTAGGACCAGGTAGTAGAGAAGATATTTGTGCCTATAGGAGCCATTCACCAGCAAAAGACATGGAGTTGCTCCATGAAGAAAACCAGGCATACTACAGCTCTAGAGAAAACAAAAGCTGGTTGTGAAGACTTGCATGAGGATAAAGAAGTTTTTCTGGACTCTGCATTAATTACAGATTGTCCAGTATCAGATATTTACCTATTTGCAGTTCCTTCTTCTTTAACAGCCTTTTCTTTTATAGACATTTTAAACTTCTCTGACACTTTGGTGTTGAAAGGGTTAAAAACAACAACAACAATGATTATTGGTGGTGCTGTATATATATAAAATGGTTCTCAAAAGAAAATATTAGAAAATGTGTTGAGTAAAGTTCCAATAGAATAGTGTATAACTAATTTGCTGCATTAGCTTGATTCATTTGACTGTGCTATTAATTTGAATATGTTCACTTTTATTACATGCAGAAAATAATATGAACTAATCCCCTCATAAAAAGAGAGTATTTGGAATTAAATTATCCCCATTTAGACAGGAGTGCCCCAATTAATTATGTATATCAACTTGCGACTGTTTTTTTTAAAAGCAATGTATTGCAATCAAACTGTTCATTTCTGGTTAGAAGTGAGTTTGTGTATTAATTCTTGCATGCAACTTTTATATGATTATACTAATTTGATGATGGTTATTATGCAAAATCTAGAAAAAAATTAGTGTTAATTTCTTAATTAGGGGAGTGGGGGGGGGGGGGGGGGGGGGGGGGGGGACAAGGGAGGAGGGGCACACAACATGAAGCTATACTTGAGGGTAGTCTGGTGGAGCCAGACCCACGTAGCACACAAAGCGGAATGTCTGGGGACATGGCCATACCAAATTTGTTCTGGAGGAATGTGAAAGTGGTGAGTGTCTCACCTCCTTTATACCTTAATTTCTACCGCAAATTAGCCATGATTGCTAAACGTAGCATTGAAAGGGTGGCTGACACGTACAGAAATTTCTATTTGTGGTTGAGGAGGGCTATTCCCGGTAATTTCCTAACGGTAATTGACTGCCACAATATATGTGCGGCAGAACAAATTTAATATGGCCATGTCCCCAGACCCATTCCCAGTGTAGTGGTTCGGTAAAGGATCTGGCTACGCCAGACTAACTTGAGGGTGTATACTTCATGGAAAGGTATTTGTGTTAGGTTTAATATGCTTGTGTGTCAGTAACGACGACAACAGTGACTGTCTATGCTGACTGACGATGGTATGTGTATTCATGAATAAGTCATGAGCTTAAAGTTAGGTAAAGCATCGTCGTTGTTTGAGTTGGTAAAGTGTCATCACATTCAGAGAAATTGTAACTAAAAAGCGGGTGGAATAGATGAGGGATGGTGGTGCAGGTTTCAAAATTAAAGGAAAGCGAAAGTACAAAAAGAGTACGAAGAAGAAGGCGAGAGTTTCACATAAGCCTAAGTCCACAATCCTGATAGGACAGAGAGATTCAGATACAGGAGGGAGAAAGGACTCCATGACTCAAGAAGAAAGAGCTGAAGAAAGAAAGGGAGGGGATAAGAAATGCTGAGATAGTTCAGAACAAAGAGAGCAGGAAGGGGAAACTGATGTAACAATGAGTAAATAACTTATGCTATTGGATTCTTACTTTGCACTACGTCAAGTGCCACTGTGTGGCGGGATACTTGCTATATAACATATTAGTGGTGTGTGTGAGCACAAATGGTGAGCAAGCCTAAAACTACACTATTGTTAAACGATTGATTTTAAATTCTAATACTCCTAGCTAGCTACTAAAAAAATTGGGGGGAGTTTTTAAATTACGTATGCCACTGTGTGCTGTACTATATGGTAAAGGGGTTTCAATGTTATAGTAACCACTCCCTGCAACTGTTTGATTGAAAACAAAACAAAACAAAGGCAAAAAACAACAACAATTCACATAATTAATGTTTTCTTCTAAGTAGTAGGTGTAACACACAATACTTTCACACAAATGGACATACCTACACAAGACATATCTTCGTGGTTAGCCTAGTGGACAATGACAATTTCAAGTAAATACTTTGCTAGGGCTTATAACTATGACGTACTAACTTACCACCACCACAACTCGAATAGAAATGAACTCCAGTAAGTTTTTTAGTTTTAACTGCACCCACAAAAGAATTCAAAGCGGTAAACTATTTAATTTCCAGGGTGATACGGGTAATGATCAATAAACTGGAGGATTCTTGAAATTTGGGACGGGGTTGAATACCGAGCTAACACAAATATACGAGAATGTCAAAGTACAAATGATATACGTATGTCCACACATATATAAACAAATATCCCCGATTCTCAATTTGACACCACTGTAGTGTCTTGCTCGCTTTGCTCACTCACCAACTAGCAAGCACTCTGCCACACAGTAGCGCTTGATGTAATAGCTTGGAAATTATGTATACAGTAGCATGGACCTTTTATCCAATTCTTAATTATCCTCTACCACTTGATTTAGTTACGACAGTTTCCCTCTCTTGCTCTCTTTCTTCCTGAATCATATCGGCTCCTCTAACCTTTCCTCTATCCAGAACTCTCTTTTTCAGTCATGGATTCCCTTCTCCCGTTGTCTCTACAGCTTCTCAGGCTTTCTGTTATCTATCATGACAGATATTGCTTCTCCAACCATTCCTCATTCATTTCACCTGCCTTTTTTTTTTTTTTTAGTTACAATTAGTCATCACCTTATTCTCAGAATGTAGTGATTCTTTACCTAATCCACTAGTGGCAATGCTTTACCAACTGAGCTCAGCTCATGAATTATACTATACGCACACTGCCATTGGTTGTCATCATCATTACTGACACACAAGTGTGTTATTATATAGATCCTATCATTCATAGACAAAATTTTTGGCAATGTTGAAAACATTTAATTCTGTCCTCTGTTGCTGTAGTTAATTAATGCACAGGCTAGGTAATTCTGACAATAAACACAAATGAGGTTCAAAATGTGTGGGAGGGAGGCACGTGCTCCCAGTGCCCTCCCCCAATCCCAGTTCCTACACCTATGGTTTAGTTGCTCAATTTCATTTCAATTTTTAAAAAATGGCAATTTACAATTTTGTACTATTTAATTTTTTTTGTACAACTATTAATTGTAATGTATACATTATTAGTCCAAGATGGATGCCGATGGAGGGGCATGGACAACAGTACCCAAAAAAGAAAGAAAAAGTAGGAAAAAAACTGATGCAAATGATTTTCCTAATACTCGTGCTAACAAACAAGGCATTAGCAAGAGTGCTGCTGAAAATAACCGTTTCAGAGGTCATGATCAACATAGTAGAAAAATTCAAAGTTGTTTTTTCTCCAAGGAAAAATTGCATGAGCTTATCAGAATTAGTGTTCCAGAAGTTATAGTGACTATATCAGGCCAGATCAAGTCATTTCAAACTGCTATTGAAACATCTGGTATTTGTAAAAAAGACATGAGTCTCGTTCTACAAGTTCTACTGAAAGTATCTAAAGGACTTTCTTGCGAAGGTGATGACAAGGCCAAAGCTATTATGATTTTAAACGAGGTGTTTAACCATCACCAATGCTATAATTTTCACTCACAACTTAAACAATTTTTGTCGCGAATGTGTTTGGGTGAGTCATTTAGAGAGAGTGATTTGAACGTGGTTGGTGACCTCTTTTATAATCTGCTTGAAAAGATTCGAGGAAAATACTGGACAATACTTCCTTTGGAAACATTGTTTGAAACAGTGAGGGTGCTTTCTCAAAATAAAATGTTGAAAGCAAAAGAAAAAATCAATTCTACGTGTGAGTATTTGCGTGCTTTTTATGACGAAATGAAAGAAAAACAGATGACTAAGAGCGTCAAAACATCTCAGCATGGCAAAGAAGATCTCAAATGGGACAACTCAGAGTATCGTGACATTCAAGTCTCGCCACAGTGGCATGAAATTAGTGATCCAAATCCTCCACACAAATTAAGAGCAAACATTGTGCAAGGAGAATACGACGACTGGATGCATTACTACGACGTGCAGTTTAGACTACTCAGAGAAGACTTCATAGCTCCACTTCGGAAAGGCATCGCTGATTACCGAGCTGGAAAAGAAGGAAGACAGATCAGAAATCTCAGAGTGTACAGAGGTGTTTGTATCGGTGGGAATCAATTCACTAGAAGTGGCTTGTGCCATACTATTAGTTTTGATGTCAGCAAATTTGGGCGTGTCAATTGGGAGCACTCCAAAAGACTCATTTTTGGCTCCCTGTTGTGTTTGTCTTCAGACAATTTCAGACACAAAGCCATTTTTGCTATAATTATGGATCGCAACACGAAGGACTTACAAAATGGCAGACTAAAAGTAATGTTCCAGGAAGGGTCTGATGTTGTGTTCCACAAGCAGAACCATACCGAGTTCATGATGGTTGAATCAATTGCCTTTTATGAAGCAAGTTCACATGTCTTACGTAGCCTGCAGGTAGCTGAAGACACTTCAATGCCCTTCACAAAATATCTTATCAAGAACTCCAGCACTGTTGAATGTCCTAAATACTTGAAGATGTCTTCAAGAGATGTATTGTACAACCTTAGCTTTATTATCAAAAAGGAAGTGCTTAGATACCCAAGGTATGCCAAGATGTATTCTGAGGTGAAAGTACTGAATCGATTAGCTTGGCCTTCACAAGAAGAGACATTACTCGATGAGTCACAACTGAAGGCAATGAAAATGGCCCTCATGCAAGAGGTTGTGGTGATACAGGGACCACCTGGAACTGGTAAAACATATATTGGTTTGAAAATTGTTCAAGCTTTACTTGATAATCCGGACTTCTGGTCTCCCAAAGAAACACGTAGAGAGAATACTCGAAATGGTCCTCCTCAATTAGTCGAAGTTCGCACCGGTGGTCCTATTCTCATAATGTGCTATACCAATCATGCCTTGGATCAATTTTTGGAGGGCATCCTTGATCTCTATAAGGACAAAAAATCTGATGAAAAACCCAACTTGATTCGAGTGGGTGGTAGGTGCAGAAGTGATACTTTGCAGCCATACAATCTAACTGTAGCCATGAAAAATCAAAAAATCCCTTTCCATTACCTCAATGAATATTGGAAACTGGAAAGAAAAATGGAGGATGTTGGTGAACGCTGTAAATTAGAACTGGCAAAATACTCAGATCCTATTCATAAATTTGTCTGGTTTTCAGGCATACAATCTTTCATTAGTGAGCACCACCTTAGAAGTCTTAAAGACAAATACAACACACCTGAAGAAAGGGAAAAAGCACTGGAATTATGGCTTGGTCTATATGACGTACAGGATAAACCTCAATTAAAACTAGAGGAAATTGACGATGTTCAATCAGAAGAGGAATATCAACCATCCTCAGACAGTAGTGATAATGAAAGTGAGTATGAATCAGCTAGATCAAGTTCTGGTGACAGGGATGATGAATATTCAGGAGACCATGATGTCATCAAAGACGAGCTACGAGCAAGAATGCTTGATGGCATGAAGGATATGTATATAGATATCTTTGGAGATCGCAGCATCAAGCCTGTTAAGACAAATAAAAAACCAAAAATAGCACACAACAACAAGCGAATTGTGAAAGTTGTAGAGTGCTGTAGCTTCAAAAAATTCTTCAGAAACAAGACTCATGACTTGACCAGTTCTCAGTACAATGATCTCGAAGCTGAAGAGATTGAAGATGTCCATCAGTTGGATCTTGATAGTCGCTGGGAACTCTACAAGTACTGGCACTCGAAATTCAGGGAAAGAAAACTAGAGGAGTTGGAGCAGAAGTGTCAGCAGTATAATGAAGCCTGTGAGGATGCCAACAGAGCGAGACAAAACAAGGAGCGGTTTGCACTGGAAAATGCTCAAATTATTGGCATGACAACCACTGGAACGGCCAAATATCAGCATATATTGCATATGGTAAAGCCAAAAATAGTAATCGTGGAAGAAGCAGCTGAAGTCATGGAATCACACATTGTGTCTGCGCTGAATGCGGGCACCCAGCATCTTATTCTCATTGGTGACCACAAGCAGTTAAGACCCAAGCCAAATGATTATGATATGGTAAAGAAGTACAAATTAGACATATCTCTGTTTGAGCGACTGGTGACTAACAAGTTTCCTCATGTGACGTTAAAGAACCAGCACAGGATGAGACCGGAAATTGCTGAGCTTGTGCACCCTCACATCTACCTGACCCTTCATAACCATGAGTCAGTTTTGAAATATCCCAAGGTTGACGGAATCAGGAAGAACCTCTACTTTATCAGCCACAACGAGTTGGAAAAGGCTAGCAGTGACTTGAGTCATGCCAATGAGTATGAGGCTGAATATCTGATAGCTCTGTGCAAGTTTATACTTCAAAAGAGCAACTACCAGCCCTCTCAAATTACTATTTTGGTGACATACACTGGCCAGTTATTGCTGATGAAAACAAAAATACAAAATGCAGCCATAAAGGGAGTTAGAATTTGCACAGTTGACAACTTTCAAGGTGAAGAGAATGACATCATTTTGCTCTCCCTAGTTCGCAGCAACAAGGAAAACATTATTGGATTCTTGAAAGAAGAAAATCGAGTGTGCGTGTCACTTTCTCGTGCACGACATGGCTTTTACTGTATTGGTAACTTTAACATGCTCAAAACAACAGAGAGCATCTGGAGAGAACTGGTACCCTTTATGGAGTCCAAAGGCAACCTTGGGCATGGATTAGAAATACACTGTGTCAATCATCCAAAAGAAAATTATCGGATACATCTTCCTGAAGAATTTGAACAAAAATCGCCTAAAGGTGGCTGTACTCTCCCATGTGGGAAAAGACTGAATTGCGGCCACACATGCCCCCAGAACTGCCATCTAACAGACCCTAACCATAGGAAAGTCCGCTGCTTCAAACCTTGCATGAAGCAATGCTCAATGGGACACGATTGCAAGCATCCCTGCTGTGAACCTTGTATTTGCAAGGAAAAAGTAGAAAAAGAGCTTCCTACTTGTAAGCACAAGCACCGTGTTGAATGCTCCAAAGATATGAGTCAGTTTAAATGTAACAAAGAAGTGGAAAAAGAGATCCCAGGTTGTGGCCATGTTCTAAAGATAGCTTGTCATAAGGATCCCAAAATTGTCAAATGTTCAGAAAGAGTGGTGAAAATGTTTCCAAGTTGCGGCCATGAACAGGAGATGGCTTGTCACGAAGACCCCAGAATGGTCCAATGTTTGGAGAAAGTAGTCAAGGTGCTCCCCATCTGTGGCCATGAGCAAACTGTAGGATGTAGAGAACAATTGTACCGTGTAAAGTGCACTAAACTGGTGCAGAAAACTTTACCTGGCTGTAACCACACCCAGTTTGTAATGTGCCAAACTGACATATGCAACAGCACTTGTGAAAAGATGTGCAAGAGGAACCTTCACCCCTGTGAACAGACCTGCCACTTCAATTCTCCTTGCATGCCGTGCAGAAAGACCATAGAAGAAACCCTCAAGTGTGGTCATATGCAAGAAATTACCTGCGGTTCAAATCCCGAATACGTCAACTGCATGAGCAACTGCGATCGAGAATGTGCAAGAGGCCATAAATGCCAACAAAAATGCTATGAAAAGTGCCGAACATGTCAGGAGGAGATAAAATTCCGTGTAGAGATGTGTGGGCACGTGAATGAAGTGAAGTGCTTTGAAGTAGAAAGATTTGTATGTACGATGCCCGTTCCAAGGAAGCTAAAGTGTGGCCATGTCAAATGGCTTCCGTGTGCAGACGATCCTGATAGAGTCAAGTGCTCAGAAATGGTGCCGTTAACACTACTGAAGTGTAAGCACAGCCTAGAAATCAACTGCTGGAAAGAATTGGACCAAGTGAAATGTCTCGAAATATTACCAAAGAAATTGAGATGCGGGCATGTCCAAGAAAGTCACTGCTATCAGGATATTGATGATATTATATGTCCAAAAAAGAGCATACGAGAGCTTGAGTGCAGGCATAAGCACATGCTGAAATGCCACCTCGACCTCAGTACTGTAAAATGTGATAAAATATGTCCCAAATATTTGGAATGTGGACATGTAATAGAAGTGGAATGTTACGAGAGACCTACCAAAGCTGATTGCACGAAGCCCTGCCCACTGAAGCTGGAATGTGGTCACACTCTAACTGTTCCGTGTAATCAGACTTCGAAGAAACAGAAGTGCATGCAGCAGTGTGGAAAGAAGTTGCCGTGTGGTCACACATGTAAAGAGCCGTGCATAAAGGAGTGTATATGCAGAGAGATTATCCTGCGTTATCTTCCCTGTGGTCACACCGCTCAAGTTCAGTGTCATATCAGTATAGACAACTTTAAATGTAAAGAACCATGCAAAATTTTACTAAGCTGTGGGCATAAGTGCAAGTCACTTTGCTATGAACAATGTGTGACTCAGTGTAAGGCAAACGTTTCGCTGTTTTGTGATCAAGGACATAAAAGGGTTGCCGAATGCTTTAAGCAGAACAACAGCCTCTGTACTGAGAAGTGCACCAGATTGCTGCCATGCAAGCATCCTTGTAAGAAACGCTGCTATGAGCAATGTACGACAGTGTGTAAATACTTAGTAGAAAAGAAATACCCTTGTGGGCATACTCACAGAATTCAATGCTCCTCTCCACCAGAAGAGTATCCGTGTGATTATATTTGCCAGTATCCATTGTCTTGTGGTCACCCATGCAACGGGAAATGCTCAGACTGCTTCAAAACGAGGATACACAAACCATGCACTTCTTCCGTCCGCCTGCCGCATTTTTGCGGTGACAAAACCAGGCTTTCATGTTTGGGATTTAAAAGCAAGCACACTACGTCCCTTACCGGTGGTGACTACCCTGGTCAGATAATTGTATGCCAGCACAAAGAAATTTCCTGGAAGTGTTCGAATCCGCTTGAAAAATGTCGGAGTGTTTGTGATTGGTCCTGCCCAGATCAGTGCCCAAGGCCCAAGAAATGCACCAGGCTGTGCTCAGAGCTGTGTGACCGACCTTGTTGCGATGAGCCATGCTCTAAGATGATGAAGTGTGGGAAGCATCAGTGCATTGGCCTCTGTGGTGAACCTTGCATTTCTGTATGTCCACTCTGTAATTCTAGAGTGTTCAAAAATCACCTCAAAAAGGCTGAAGAGTATTCTGATGAGCAGCGGTACGTCGAGCTTCAATGTGGCCATATTTTCACAGTAGCGTACATGGACCGTCACGTATCTCGTAAAAATGATCACGAAGTTAGTCTGCTGCAATGTCCTGAATGTTTCAAGCCACTGTCGTGCAGCTATCGCTATGGTAATGCAATGAAAGAGTCCTTACAAAATGTAAGAGAGGTCAAAAGATTAATCAATAGAAAAAGCAAAGATAATAAAGATAGCTTGATCAAACTATATTATTATACAAGTGAGGAGCTTAAAATTTCTCACATTCAAATGCCATGTTCAGCACAGCTATCTGAAATTATTTCAATTGCCATGAAGAAAGTTATGAATGAGGAAAAGCTAAAGGAAGAAGAAGAGTTTTTGTTTTTTATTATAATTAAAATCTATCACCTTGTGAGAAGACGTGAGGTTCCTGAAATCGCAGTCTCCATTTTGAACAACTTGCAGGAATGGCTACTTTGTCACTTAAATAACCTCAAAGTATCTTTTCAAGTAGTGTACGATCTCCTCAGTGAATATTATAGACTCTCCTTGGCAATGGTGAAAACAACCGGCACTGACTCTGGGGCTGTCAGTAGGCATATAGACTCGTTCAATAATTCACGAATTTCAACTGAGCTTTTTGCTAGGCTTGATTCCAGTCATGCAGGAGATTTTCTGAGTGAATTGGACAAATTTCTTCCCAGGATTAGGACTGGAATCTGGATGAAGTGCAGTTTCAATCATTACTATTGCATTCCTGTCACACAACCGGATTTCAGAATACTGAGAGTTCGTTGCTGTGAATGCATTGGTAAGTTAGTGTAGGTAAAGGATATATACATAATTTTTTAGATTAGATATACATTATTACTAAAATTGCTACACAAATCAAAGCTGAGCATGCTCCTTGTCAGAACATAGAAGATGAATTACAGTGATAGCAATGAAAATCTTTAATGCATAGAATTGAAACCTTCCATTCTATGATGTTTAGCAATACATTATTGTAATAATCAATTACTAAGTTCCAGATTTGTCACCAAAAATCACAATAACTTTAATTATTCTTTCCATTGTGATGTACGTATGACCTTCTGTAGGTTCTTATTCAGCCAGCATTCGTATTGAAGTTTCAAAAGAAGTCCAACAAAAAATACAAAGAAGTGTGGACATTTCAAAGGCACGAGAAAAAGGTGAGCAGAGCAATATTTATTTTGTTTTGCTTTTGAGTTTTAGTTATTAATTGTTTTGTTGTTCCTTCTTGGCATTCTTATGACCTCTGACTAGAGATTGGTAAATCCTATTACTGAGCATTGGTCATTGATTAGGAGCTCTACTCTGATTCTACTTGCACAGACAACTGAAAACTTAACACTAGCTATAGTGGGTGCTAATTAGAATTTATAGAATAATGAGTAGTTACGATCTCAAGTATAACAAGTGCAAATGCAATATGTGATAACAGATCAAGTTAGACTTCCATACTCCAGAGAGCAATAGAGAAAGTATGTTGTCATAATTAACACTTAGAGGATCTGAATGCTGTTAAACTGTAGAAGAAGAAGAGCTATTATATTTCACTTTATTAGCATTAAAACTTCTTCCACAAACAGAATATATAAAAATAATTTTCGTTTGGTTTCTTTTCACATTAGCAATCAAGGAGGAAATAGCAAGAGAACAGGAGGAAGCAGCCAAAGGAGGTATGTTGTATTTTCAGCTGAATAAGCTGTATATTAACTAAAATTAATTGCATGATACTATATTATTTAGGTTCAAGAAAGAGAAAGTCAAAATCAAGGAAAAACAAGAAAAGAAACTAATAGCTATCTTTCTTTTTTTTCAAAAGAGTGAACTTTTTTTAATAAAATGCAATATACGTTGCACAATAAATATTCTTATTAATTAGATTCCATACTATTTATTAGGTAGCTAGGCTTTTGTTTTTGCTGCTCTATTTATTTTTGTTTAGTACAAATAATGTAATTAGCTCATTGTTTGCTGTTGTTTATTACATCAAGTCAGAACACCTCAAAGCAAAAGCCCGTAATATTTTTGGAAAAAAACAACCAGTAACTGCCAAACTCAGCATAAATTTAGCCCTCATTTTTGGAACGAAACGTTTACAGTACAGTTCCAATAGTTTTATAGCCTCCGATGAACGGCCACCCCCGAATTCTTAACAACGAAAGACGTTATGTGCAGAACGGCTGACCCTCACCTTTGACCTCACGCGATGTCTTTGCGCGCGCTCTTGTTGCTAGCTTTCACCTTCGACCTTTGTGGAAAGTTGTCCTTGGTGACCCTGCAAGATGGATTTAGGAGGTGGCTGCATTTGTGCTACCTGTGAGTGATGATAAAGGAGAAGAGGACTGCAACGGCAGGAATTCACTTATGATATGCATAACAAGTAAGTGTACTAAATACTGTGATGTGTAGTGCTTAATAGATAGCTAATGAATTGTATTTAGGAGTTTTGCAAATTATTTGACATGACAAGAGTTTTCTTTAAACACCTCTCCCCGCCAAACTTGTAAAACATGTAACTGTCTGAACTAATCATTTCTGTTGCCAATTCATTGCTTAAAGTGTGGGTTATCGAATACAATTTTATATTGTTATAGTATGAGTAATAGCACAGGTAACAGTGCTATTAGGGATCAATAGCACTCATAAAGAAATTGAAATAGCACTCGCCGAGTACTATTTCAATTGCTTTACGAGTGCTGTTGATCCCAAAAGTACAGGTTACCTGTGCTATCACTCGCTAATAGTAGGCCATCTTTTTTTTGTAATCATTTGCACTTGTAGCTACACTGTATCAGTCACTCACTATCTTTGTATTTCAGGATTAGATTCCTCTGGAATTTCGGTTTCAACCTATGGCTCCTCTTAAAATGTTGAAAAATTTCCGTCTAATATGAGTAGAGCTTCTCCAACTGTACGCTTCCAAGGTTAATACTGCATGCGTGCACACTTATCCTTATTATTTCACTTAGCTACTGTGGTATTTCATTTAGTTTCACTTAGTTACGTGCTATTTCACTTAGTTACGTGCTATTTCACTTAGTTATGTGCTATTTCACTTAGTTACGCGCTATTTCACTTTCTCTGTGCGACTTCAATTGAAGAGTGATTTTCCCACACGTTTTTGAATGGGCAATTTACGTGCTGTACTATTAAATTTAGAAATTGTTGTGACAATACGCCATCTGACAAGGAATTGTCTGAGAAATCATTAACATGAACAAACTCAAAACCTGTTTCATTTTGGTTCTTCATATACACGTTCCATATCATCGTCAGGAGTGGCAGTAAACACTCGGCCACTGTAACTAATGAAATGCCCCCCACCTCCCTAGTACTTTAGTGAGATTGTGTTGTTGTTTTTTCCCATTAGTGTACTGGCAATTTTTAATTAACAGTGGTATTACATGATGACAGTGGCTAAGGTGTAAGGCTAAGTAGGAAAAATAAAAAAAAAACAGTGGGGGGAAATTTTTATTCTAAGTCTTGACACAGAATTACATCTTATAAGGTGTATGATTAACTTTAATGTCGATTGCCCCCCTCCCCCCCCCATTCACATTGTCTGACTAGCTCCCCCTTGGGTGACAAGCCGGAAGAGCCCTAATGATGATAGGGATAATAGGGTGTTGAACTTGTCTACAATCAGTATGGGTCATGAGATCCTCAGAAGTGTGTCTAAGAGTTGGCCAGAGATATATTTATCGTATTGACAGTGGTTAGTGTGCAGCAGTTCAATATGATGGGATTTCTTGGATAATATTTCTTTGAGCTATGTATATAGAAATTTGTAAGTAAGTAGCTGCAGCCAACAACTCCACATTAGTTCTCAAGATGTCTAGTCGAAGCATTTATTTGAAGTGAGAATTCATATCAGGTGGATTTATTGAAGTTAAATGGGGAACAAAAACAATTGCAGCCCCATTTAATGCAGCCACGGAAGTCGATCACTTTAAAGAATCATAAAAAATACAATATTAAAGCTATATGTGACATACAGTAATCAAAAGACGTCTAAAAGACTGCTCATTCTGACAATGGCAAAACCTTTTGCTATGTAACCTTTACCAATTGTTTGTACCATTCGATCAGGAGTTTACGGCTTCTTGTTTTACAACCTTTGAGGCTATTAAAATCTTCTGGCGAGTTATTTTACCATCACTTCATCCTTGGTCGTAACTTGTGATCCTAATTTTTTAATCAGTGAATGAGTATTGATCAAAGCTAAATCCTGTCATTCATTAGTAGTGTATGCCAGTGTGTGCCACTAGTTTCCTGTGTAGGAATATTTCTTCTATAATATATAGTCTCTTAAAAATATTCACTAACACGGCGGTTCTGAATCTCTAGATTGGAGTCAGCTGTAACACAACAAGAAGTAAAGGCATGCATGAACACATACTGTAGTATAATGCAGAAATAGAACGGTCAAGACAGTGTGGTAAAAACCACAACCACATTAATTTTAGAGGTTAGTGACAGGGAAGAAACGTCAGCTCTATACCTCTCAGCTAGAGTTTGAACTGTTTCTAACAATTTCTTGGTGGGATTAGCTTGCAGAGTATAAGTTGAATTTCAATTCACTTCAATGTGTTTTCTTTTTCTATTGCTTTTCCTTGTAGTGGGATGGAGTGGGTGAAGCTGCTTTCGATGTCTCTGACTTAGACTAGCTGTGAATGATGGCTCAAGAAGTGTCAACATTTGATCATAGAGTTACCTGACATTGCTGAAGTGATGGCAAGGTGAGTGTTCTCTAGAGTGTGTTTGTAATAAGGAAGTATTGATTCCAATAGGTCTACATTGCTAGAATGTATCACCAACACTCGGAGCAATTAGTGGCTCTGGCTAGCTTGTTGTGGTCACCTAGGACAAAAGTGTTTGTATGACAATAAATGTGACAGTCTATGGGAAAAGGGGGCACTTCACTTAAAAATTTGAAATTGAGATATAGGCTCCAAAAGTAAGTCATAGGAAAAATTCTTTCTTTCTCCTATTTTTGTTTTTTGCATAATTAGTCTTAGTGACCCTTACTCTAAGTCTATGCCAAATTTCAAATGCCGAAACAACTTAAAAGACCCCAAGCGTGCCGTGGAAAGACAAGCTACTTTATATTCTCTCTCGTTCTCGAAGTACAATAAACGGGGAATGGGCGGAGTTTCAAACAAGCAGCTAAAAAAACTGCATAGCTTTGAGAATAGTGCATGCAATCTACAGCTTACCTCTGGTTGAAAGTTTACCACTACATGGAGTAGAGTAGCTAAGGATTCCGACAAGACAGGCTGTGAGACGCTCTGAAAGCTAAAAAGAACTCTACGCAAACTTCGTTAGTCGCCGTTAAAAAGCGGCTGTACGATTTAATTGCGTATGCGGAGTACGCCGTTAAGTATACGGAAACATTAATTATACCGGAAGTGGAAATTCAATTTATGTTTTCTCGATTTCTAGTTCAATTGCTTTGCTGAATACAGCCCAGTTCAACTGCCAGTTTCTCTACACGGGGAAAGGTTTTACCCTCCAGTATTTTAGCACTAAGTTGAGAGAAATTGTAGCTTTTTATTAGCATAAAAAACTCAATTTTTTTTGTTTGAGTGAAGTGCCCCTTTTCCCATAGACTGTCACAAATATACATGCAAATGTGTATGTTAAGTAATGTAATCAGATGTCACTATATATGAGACCAGTACTATCGCAAGATGTTGATAATCTTAGTGATCTGAATGCTAGTCCGTACTCTGGCAAGTTTCTGAAGGCTGATCTTATGCAATATATGTATCCTGTGATTTCCCCCTAAGTGAATTTGTGCCTCCCAAAAATTGCTGATTTAATTTCTGGGGAACACTATTGCAGTCATAAGGAGTGACTAATGCAGTAACATTAACACATGATCCTGTGACTGTTCTGTTGGAAGATGTCTATTATTTCAGCTAACTTTATTTTGTGTAATCTTTCAGTGGCATTGGCATCAGCTGTGTCTAGTTCAGTTCTAGTTAGGAGGTTATACCTCCATGTATTCTACATGGCAAGGAGTCTATATGTAGGATAACAAGTTCTGTTCTGTTAGTCAGTTTTGTCATTTAGTTGTTATGAGTTTCATATCACTAAATTACCCGCTGTAGCTCTACCAAGTAGAACGCTTGGTTTCCCTCAGTTGGAACATCTCTAAAAATATTCCAGTCTGCGGAATGTCACAGAATCATAAGCCATAGCACTTCCTTTTCTGGTTCGCAGATGTCCTACTGGGATTTCATACCGTTTTTCCAAATTTTCCACTACAGATGTTACCTCAGAACACCATTCAGCCCCACTTCTTTTTAGAAGCTTCAATTCTTGTGTTACATTTTCTATCATTCTTTGTAAAGCGCTGAAGTCAGCTGCTCTTCGTAAAGCAGTTGAGTCGAGCCAGCAAGTCCAGTACTTCTGACAAAAGAATGACAGTGGCCACTCCAGAAAAGGAACTGAAGATTAATGCAAGACCATACGCTTCTGCATCCCCAGAATTTTCATAAAGTTGTTATGATGGCAGGCAATTCTTTGCAAATAGCTCGTATACACTTCTCATGTGATAGCCACCTAGTGTCACTAGGTTTCACCACTTTCAATTCAGGGAGGTTGAGTGCAGCCTGAACAGCTACTAGAGTTTCAGTTTTTTTTGGCGAGTAGTGAAATACTCATTGCACCAAATACTTTCTTCACTGAAGTAACTGCATCAGCAGCCTGGAGTGATGCCAGCTGCAGTCTGTGACATGCACAGTGAATGTAAATGGCATGGCAAGAATGCAATCGTAACCTCTTTTGCACCCCATTTACATGTCCAGAGAAAACCGAGGCTCCATCATAGCCCTGTCCAACTAATTTGGAAAAGTCAAGGTCGTTGTCTCTCAAAAATGTCAGAAGAGCATCAGTGATAGTAGCGGCATCCACTGATTTCACGTGGAGAATCGACATGAAACATTCTTGTGGGCAGCCATTAACCAGCCACCGGCAACAGATGGACAGTTCCTCCTGTGAAGAAATATCTTGGCATTCATCTGCCATAATGGAAAAATAAGGACTTGATTTCAAACTCAAAAATAGTTTCCGTTCGAGCTATGTACGTGTCCAAAGCTTCAAGCAGCATATTAGCACTGAGCTTTGATGTGTATTGGGCATTAGCTGGGTTTTGGTTGATATGCTCTTCCAGTATTTTGTCACCATTAAGGACCTTAAGCTCAATTAGATTGGAATATAGTGTGGTATGTGGAAGTTTATTCTTAATCATGAAATAACTGATCTCATAAGCTTCAATAATATTTCTCGGTTTCTTTTCCTTTTCTCTTCACGTTCTTTTGCAGCAGCTGTATTATAAAGCTCTAGAACAGATTCTCCAAGCTCAGTCTGTTTAGCCATACTAGCTGTAATAGCTGCATCTTTATGCCACTGGGATTCAGAATGTGACTGCAGAACCTCAGTTGTATGTTTCCACTTTGTAATTCCTCTGGTTGTCCATGCACCTCTCGATCCAGCGGGAGGTTTCCCCCATTTCAAGCAAAGAGAACAGAACATCCCTTTATTAGAGTCAGTACAAGTCACCCAGGGATATTTGCTCTGCCATTTTGTTCTGAAGGAGAGTCTGGAAATGTACTGTTGTTTTTTATCAGATGAAGATAAACACTTTCTCTTCTTCGCAGGAGGTGGAATTTCTTCTGGAAGATGCTCAAGTTCTTCATAAGAAGATTGAGCTTCTTCTGTAAGAGGTTCAACCACTTCAGATATACCTTTAGGAGTAATACACACTTCACATGGTTGTTCCATGCTTTGGCTTGGACCTGGGTCAGAGACAACCAAATTAGCACCGCCGCTCTCTGATTCAGACAGTTTTTCTTTTCGTACCAAATACTTTCTTAGTCCATGCATGGTGCAAGATTTTTCAGAGTGAACTACCAAAGCAGCTGCCAATACATGGGGATGGCACTATTTAAAAATAGCCCACACCTTTCCTAATGCTTGTTATCCAGCTAGCTATTTTGGTATAAAATATGTCAAAGAGCAAGGATGGTTGTTTGAAGTCTACTTGAGATCATATTATGATGAAGAAATAATTATAGCACAGGAATATTTATCAGTTTATTTACTTATTATTATTTCATAATTATTATTATTTCTTTATTATTTCATAATTATTTATTTATTTTATTTTATTTATTTATTCAATGAATTCATTTAAATATTGTACTCCTGATAGTACCTTGTTGAGTACAAACATCTGGAATACAATGAATTGTTATATTACTGTTGTTTTACATGGGAATGATATTTTACTGTCACACTTCTTTTTTCACCTCCCACATATTGAACTCTCACTAGTGCAACAAGTGTTATATATACTAGCGGTGCGCTCCAACCGCGCAATGGGCGAGCGAGCTACCCCCACAATGTATGGGCCCTCGTCCTTGTATCGTGAGAAGATTAGCAACTAAAATTGGAGCGATATAGAGAAGATTAGCAATTAAAATTGGAACGATACAGAGAAGACTAGCAACTAAAATTGGAACGATACAGAAAAGGTTAGCAACTAAAATTAGAACGATACTAGGACGAGGGCCCATCTTTACTGTATCGTTCCAATTTTAGTTGCTAATCTTCTCTATTGTTCAATATTAGTTGCTAATCTTGCAACAAGTGTTATATATACTAGCGGTGCGCTCCAACCGCGCAATGGGCGAGCGAGCTACCCCCACAATGTAGAATATGGTAAAAGAATTGGCTTTCCAGCAATTTGTTTACAAGCAGAAATGCCATCGGTAGTAGAAAAATTTCAAGCAAACGCACCTGTACGTACGGCCGGGAAAAAACATTAGAGTAACTCCGATTGACATTAAAATCTGTAAGTACATATTCTGTAGAGCCTTATCTACTGTTTAGAATGTTCCTCCGTGCTGCGGAAAGAAAGAAACGGCTAAAAAAAGTTCGCTCGCTCGCCAATAAACTTTTGGATGGTAGTCAAGTGGTTGTTGAAGAAAAAAAAAATTATTCCCCCCCCCAGCAAAAAATCCTGTATGATGACTGCCATCCAATCTTGCACTATCAGACTTGCCTACCTAATCTCGCACTGACACCCAGGGCCTATCTATTCTTGCATACACTATCAGGCTTGCTGCCTATGTTTTCTCAGGCTCACTGCCTATGTAGTCTCAGGCTCACTGCCTATGTATTCTCAGGCTCACTGCCTATGTATTCTCAGGTTCACTGCCTATCTATTCTCAGTCTCGCTGCCTATGTATTCTCAGCTCACTGCCTATGTATTCTCAGGTTCACTGCCTATCTATTCTCAGGCTCACTGCCTATGTATTCTCAGGCTCACTACCTATGTATTCTCAGGCTCACTGCCTATCTATTCTCAGGCTCACTACCTATGTATTCTCAGGCTCACTGCCTATGTATTCTCAGGCTCACTGCCTATGTATTCTCATTCTCAGGCTCACTGCCTATGTATTCTCAGGCTCACTGCCTATGTATTCTCAGGCTCACTGCCTATGTATTCTCAGGCTCACTGCCTATGTATTCTCAGGCTCACTGCCTATGTATTCTCAGGCTCACTGCCTATGTATTCTCAGGCTCACTGCCTATGTATTCTCTCACTGCCTATGTATTCTCAGGCTCACTGCCTATGTATTCTCAGGCTCACTGCCTATGTATTCTCAGGCTCACTGCCTATGTATTCTCAGGCTCACTGCCTATGTATTCTCAGGCTCACTGCCTATGTATTCTCAGGCTCACTGCCTATGTATTCTCAGGCTCACTGCCTATTCTCAGGCTGCCTATCTCAGGCTCACTGCCTATGTATTCTCAGGCTCACTGCCTATGTATTCTCAGGCTCACTGCCTATGTATTCTCAGGCTCACTGCCTATGTATTCTCAGGCTCACTGCCTATGTATTCTCAGGCTCACCGCCTATGTATTCTCAGGCTCACTGGCTAGGTATTCTCAGGCTCATTGCCTAGTATTCTCAGGTTCACTGCCTATATATTCTCTGGCTCACAGCCTATGTATTCTCAGTGCTGCCTGTGTATTCTTTGAGCTGATGGAAGCAAATTAATTTTAGAATTCCACCATGTGTTAAAAATGTTACTGCAAACATGTCTTGTATCTATATCAGAAAGGCCAATCTTCCTGTAGCACATTGCCCATTTTTGTGAAATAACATGTAATGTACGTGTATTACATTGAGCGACCAATAGTTTAGTTACATGTATTACAAGTGTATCATATGTAGTATTCTTCAAAATACTTATGTAAAGATGGTTCTGATGTTTTGTACTGCTTAGAAAAATTTAGTAGAATCTTTTACAACCTATCTATATTTCGCTCTCTGTTAAATTCTCAGGATTAAGCAAAACTATCTCAAACTGCAAGAAATTATTTGCTCACATGATTACGACGTGTACGATAGGGGGACCTTTTCCACAACAGTTAGTACCCTATGTGAAGCCAACAGCTTCATGTTTTCTCATACTTTCATGTTTTCTCTGACTGTAGTAACTATAACATTACATTTTATTTCATCATTAGTATTCATGCATGCTTATTTGTTCTTATTTTCGTGTACCGTCGATGGTCGTGCATCGTCGATGTTCCATTTTTTGTTTATATTTATCACCTAGAACACTGTCATTGACTGTTCTTACTGGAACTCTGACGCTACCATACCCGCTAGTGGGTCTTCACTGCACTAGTTACTCTGTTCTGCTTGGTGTAGTGCGTGTCGATAGACTATGCTGGGATCAAGTCCTCAACTTGCTTGATAGTCCCTCTTGTACATGCACACTGAGGGCTAATAATAATAGTAACAAATTGTAAAGATTTTGTGTGTTAATATTAACGTATTCATCAATCACCAGCGTTATTCATTTAAAATCATATATAAATTTTAGTTATTTTGAATGTAAATTCAATACAGACTACTGTGTGTAAGTATTGCTGATACGTTTGTAGTTGGGATTTAGTTTGTATTGCAAGTAGGCATTGATCTTTAGAAGGATCCACAACACCTTGTGTATTGTATATATCAGATAGGATTGCAATCTTCACTTTGAATCTCTCTAGTGAGAATGTTCACGGATTCTTCATCATCAGTGATGTGTTCCACCTCAGTTTATTTATCTTATTATAACAATCTTGTTTCAATACTCTATACTTGTATTGTATATGCCAGTTAATTGTTTTATTTACCCCGCCCTTATAATTGTTATATTTTTTTTTGGTTAAAATGGCCCAGCTCCCCCCCTCCCCAATTCACGCGCCTGAAAATATTTAACGATTTACACCCACACTAATTGAACCACACCAGACCCTTTTCCCGCGCAGCGATTGGTAAAGGCTCTGGGTACGCGTGACTACTTAGAGCCTACCCATACCAGTTTGCATTGCTCTTAAATTTACTACTTTTGCATTGTTTGTAACAAGAGGAGTCCATCTGAATACTTTCTGACACAGTTGTTCATGTATGTGCATGTGATACAGAGAGTACCAGTACTTATGATTGCAACATTGTGCTCATATCTATCAGGATCCTGTACATATGGCAACAAAATGTTGGATGGCTTCACTAAACTTTGCTCTAATTACAAAAACCTTGCCAGGCATGTAAAATCATTGAGAAATGATAGTTTCAATTATTACACATTATTGTATCAGCCCATGAGTAAATTGTAGAGCTTTTGCTGCTAGTCTGTACAAATTAAAGTTTTTGTTGTGGGGCTCGTCACACCTGTTTCCTCATGTACAAACTCGTATATTGTATACACTTACACATGTACATGTGTGTAGTATATAAAGTGCCATTGTGGTCTCTTTCATTCATCTTAGTAAGAGGTACTTTCTTGCTTTTTTCTTCATTCTTACATTCATAATGTATATTTAGTTTTCTAATTAAGCATTCCTAATTAATGGTTATTATTGAGACCTTTATCAAGTAGAGATGAGCAGTGTAACATCAAGTGCTGTACTGTACTGTAGTGAAAACAGCATTGTGTTCCTGAAAGGAGCACTGGACCTTTGGTAACATGTAATTACTTTCTTTTCTTTGTTACAGGTTTGAGATGCAAGAGTGTCCAAGGAATTGCCATGGATACGTTTCCAATGACGATTTGATCCTTGTTTGAAGGAATATCTACTGGAACATTGAGGACAACTAAACTTATCACTGACACTATCATAATCCAACTCTTTAAGAGCTTCTTCATACTGGAAATTTACAGTATTTTATTTTTATGGAATAGTTCATCAGTATTTTGTCAATGATATTGGGAATGTTATACTAGCTTACAAGCAGACTGCATTTTCAGAATAAAGTTGACTAACATAGTACTCAAGGTTTCTTCAGTTAGTGACCTCTTAGTGCTGCCTTGAGTCATCACGTCGATTGTATTTACCATTTACTCTTAACACATTGGAGAAACATTTCTATGAACAAATTGGGGTGGGGAAGGGAGGAGGAGGCGAGTGAGATGCATGGACGCAGGAAAAGTGCTTGTAACTAGCATTATTGTCGCTACTAGATACATACACATGTAGTTTGCTCCATTATGGAGTTGTGGTCTGTCGACTTAAGAATATGTGTCACCAGTATAACATATACTTCAACTTTTAGAATGAGCAGTCACGCCCAAAATTGAAGCTACACCCTTTGATTGTTTGTGAACAAGTATTATAATTATAAAACTACAGTTGCAAAATATTGATGTGTACCTACAGCTATTTTTCCAATGTACTAGCATGATTGAGGTGCTGCTTGGAATGGGTCTGTCAGCACACAAATGGTCACCCCCGCAGCAATGGTCAGCCCCCCAGTAATGGTCAGCCCCGCAGAAATGGTCAGCCCCGCAGAGATGGTCAGCCATATGCGCATGCGCACGTGCTTAAGGTTCAAAGTTCATTTGATCGGCGGCGCTCTTTAACAACGGCCAGGGATAATTATCCTAGAGCGGTCAAAATAGTAAAATTATAGCTACATATAATAATTGTTCTTAACAGCTAGTTACAAATGTCCAGCAGCGACCAGTGGTTCAAGAGTATCTTTCAATCTTTGTATATACCGTGGCGGACCGTATAAACGATAAACACAGAGTATTTCCAGTCCATAGCCGCCACCTCTGTTCACTTTTTCACCCTAAACAAAAACCTTGTTGACTTCTCTTCTTAAAAACTGGTACAGAATTGGAGCCATGTTAATGGGGACATGTCCTGTTAATGGGGACATGACCAACAATTGATCCGTCTTTGAAGACTGCTACAGCACTCTTGTCTCTGACATTGGAAGGTTCAGGTTTGGCGAGCAAAATCTTACCTGTAGTTGGTTCCCATAAAGCATGATACCCCCGAATAAATGAATTTGATTTCAAGTATTTCCAGCGTTGTTGGCGTCACTACCTGACTTGTCACAGCCTAGTCTGGCGCAGCCAGACCCTTCATCTAACCGCTACGCGGAGAAAGGGTCTGGGGACAATCATGCATCTTGGCTGTTTGTTGGCTGCGCCAGACTAGCCGCAGCCATGGCTGTTGAACTGCCAGTTCAAAGGTCAACCACACACATTTGCATTGGTGGCTCATCTGCAATATGGCTTCTTCTAGTTCTGTTAAAAAGCGAAATTATTTAAAGCTTGAGAAGAAAGTGGAGGTACGTGATTAAAGCTGTGGAAAGGGATCGCACGCTCAATCATAGGACTTTAGCCAGCATGTTTAATTGTGGAAGGACCCAGATTGCCCAGACTTTGAAGAATAAAGATTCTGTGATGTATCTTTACCAATCTAATCAATCCAAAAATATTAAAAAAAATGTCTAAAGTTTCAGTGTTTAAAGATGTTAATGAAGCTTTATATAAATGGTATATATGGCAGCTTGTTCTCTAAGAATATCTATCCTGCTGGACCTCAACTTATTGAGAAAGCGAAGCAAATAGCTGATGTTCTTGGAAAACCAGAGTTTAAAGGCTCAAATGGATGGCCCACAAAGTGGAAGAACAGGTATAACATCAAGAAAGTCAGAATTTGTGGTGAGTCTGGAGATGTGCGTGGGGAAACTGTTCAATCATGGAAGGAGAGGTTACCTGAAATACTTCGTGGCTATAGTAAGGAGGATATCTGGAATATTGATGGGACATATTTTAACAGAAAGGAAAGGCATGCAGATGGGAAGAAGAGTAAACAGTGGCATTTTTTGTTACAGCTAATGGAGAAAAAGAAAAGCCAGTTGTTATCTGGCACAGCGAAAATCCAAGATGTTTAAAACGATTTGACAAGACTGTCCTATACCCATAACCTCTTGGATGACAAGTGAATTGATGGAGGCAATTCTTACAAAATTGAACAGTTGCTTAGCCCATACTAATCAAAAAGGTTTCAGAAGACTTAGAAGAAAAATGGCGTAATTATAACAAAGCTTGTGGGAAGCCAATGCTGCTTGGAGAAATAGAGAAAAATATGCTTTAGAGTCTGCACATGTGGTAGGAATGACTACTACAGGAGCAGCTCGATATCAAAGTGTTCTTCACAAAGTGAAACCAAAAATAGTAATAGTTGAAGAAGCGGCTGAAGTACTTGAATCCCACATAGTGTCTGCCCTAAATGCTGGCACACAGCATCTTATCCTCATTGGTGATCACAAGCAGCTTAGACCAAAGCCTAATGACTATAACCTGGCACAGAATTACAACTTGGAAATATCACTCTTTGAGCGGCTGGTTATTAATAACTTCCCACACGTCACGTTAAACATCCAGCACAGGATGCGCCCCGAAATAGCGGAGTTGGTCCACCCTTTGATATATGACACACTATACAATCACGAAGATGTACTGAAGTATTCCGTGATCAATGGTGTATCAAAGAACATGTTTTTCATCAATCACAATCATGATGAGCACCCCACTAGTGATCGTAGCCATGCTAATGAATTTGAATCCAAGTATTTAATGGCTTTGTGTATGTATCTACTCAAGCAGAGATATAAACCCTCCCAAATTACCATTTTAGTGACCTACACAGGCCAACTCCTTCTTGTCAAGAATGCAATGAGATCTAGGCAAGGATATTACGGTGTACGAGTCTGCACTGTTGACAATTTCCAAGGAGAAGAAAATGACATAATTTTACTTTCCTTTGTACGAAGCAACCCCAAAGGTGAGATTGGCTTCTTAAATAAAGATAATCGAGTGTGCGTTGCTCTCTCGAGGGCAAAATGTGGTTTTTTCTGCATCGGCAACTTCACAATGCTAAGGAAAAAATCACTCACTTGGGAAAGAATAATTTCAGATATGCAAATCAAAGGAAAGTTTGGAAGCAGCTTAGAACTGCAATGTTCAATCCATAAAGATGAAGTGAAACAAGCTAAAACGGCCGAAGATTTTCTTGACACTGTGTGTTCCAAAGAGTGTGGGAAACGTATGATTTGTGGCCATGCATGTGTAAAAAAATGTCACAAGGATGATCCTATGCACAGAGTGATTAAATGTAAGAAAATGGTTGTAATAGAGTGCCCATTCAAGCATAAAATTCAGTGTATGTGTCATGAGGCACGCCGTACAATTCCTCCCAATTGCAAGGAAATGGTCGAAAAGGAATGTCCTCAGTGTGGGCACAAGAAGATCATCTGTTGTCCTCAAGAATTATTGTGTAAAGAAAAAGTGGAGAAAATCATCCCAAGATGCAATCATACTCAATTAGTTCCTTGTTATATGAAACCAGAGCAATTCCAATGTACCAAGATGGTAGAGAAGAACATCCCCACATGTAATCACCTTCAAAACATAATGTGCCACATAAACCCCTTGTATGCCAAGTGTTTGACTAAAGTTGAAAGACATCTCAAATGTGGGCACTTTCAAGAGGTAGAGTGCCATATTAAGGTATGGCGTGTAAGATGTCAAAGCAGGTGTGGAAAGCTCTGTGCAAGAGAACTTCACCCATGTTCTGAGCCATGCCATTATGATCGTAAATGTGCAGAGTGCAATGTTCGAATTGAAGAAACTTTTCCTCAGTGTGGTCACCAGCAAGAAATATTCTGTCATGAAGATGTAAGAGAAGTGAAGTGTCACAACAAATGTGCTGTATTATGTGCACGAGGTCACCCTTGTCCACTTGAATGTCATGAACAGTACCAATCCTGCCGTGTGCCTGTAGACATTACTCCTGCCTGTGGACACGGAATAACTGTGATTTGCTTTGAAGTTGAGAAGTATGTATGCACCAAGCAAGTGGAAAAGAAATTAATCTGCGGTCATGCAAAGAAACTCCCGTGCTCCAAGGATGTCAAAGGTGTGAAGTGTTCGACTCCAGTAGAGTTGACACTTCTAAAATGCAAACATAGTTTAAGAGTCGAATGCAACGAGTTAAATGATATTTCGAAAATCAGGTGTACACAAGAGGTAGAAAAATATCTAGCATGTGGTAATCACTGCAAAAAAGTTGCGTGTTTTGTTGACATTAAAACTATACTTTGCCGTGAAGAAATAACTGTTACTCTACCATGTGACCATGAACGTGTGATCCCTTGCCACAAAGATGTCAATACTGTCATATGTGATGTACTACGTAAGAACCTCTTGAGCTGTGGCCATACAAAAGAGTTGCCTTGCCATGAAGTTCCCAATGCCGAAAGCTGTACAGAGCTGCGTAGTAAGACTCGCAACTGTGGACACAGCATCACAGTAGCTTGCAACAAGAATCCAGATACAGTGTCATGCCATCATATCTGTGGGAAATGCCTCAGTTGTGGGCACAATTGTCAAATGACCTGCAGTCAAAAGTGTGCATGCCGTCAAATAATTGATGTCAAACTTCCATGTGGCCATCATAAATCATTAAACTGCCGCTTGTCACAGGATCAATCAAAATTGATGTGTACTCATTCTAGTCAGAAGAAGCTGCCTTGTGGACATCCTTGTACTAAGATGTGCTATGAAAGATGCACTGAAGCTTGTAGAGTAATGGTGAATGTTACTTGCGGCGAAGGAGTTCACCAGCAAAAGTTAGCTTGCTTTAAAATGGGCCAATTGCAACGCTGCCAAAAAAAATGTCAGAAAAGGCTCCCCTGTAATCATGTTTGTCAAGAACCCTGTGGCAGCGAGTGCACTAGTCAGTGCCAAGAGATAGTGCTCAGAAGGTATCCATGTGGGCACAGTCATAAAGTTCCATGTTTTACTAGTCCTGAATCCAGACCTTGTGACATTCAGTGCAAGCATCCACTGACTTGTGGGCACTTGTGCAATGGAAGATGCTCTGACTGCTACACTACTCGTATACACAAACCTTGCACTTCTTCAAATCGCCTGAGGCATTTTTGTGGAAAGCTAACAAGGTTACCGTGCTTAGGGATAAAGAGCAAGCACACTAAATCGGACGCTGGTAAATTTGAAGGCATAAAGATTGGATGCCATCATTCTAAGCATCTTTGGAAGTGCTATAATTCAGTGCCTAAATGTCAGGCTAGGTGTGACTGGTATTGCCCTCCCCAGTGCCCTCATCCAAAGAAATGCACTAAGACATGTTCTGAGTTTTGCGACAGAGCTCCATGCAACGAGAGGTGCTTGAAGATGCTCAGTTGTAAACTGCACCGCTGTGTAGGACTGTGTGGAGAGCCGTGCATTAACATTATGTCCACATTGCGACTCTGATAAGTTTGCAGGAATGCTTCAGCTATCATCGTCCTATTGTGAGAAGCAGCTGTACGTTCAACTTCCTTGTGGGCACATATTCGTTAATGAAGATATGGACAAGTATGTTCATCAGAAGTCAGCAGAGAGTGAGGTGTGCCCATTGCAGTGCCCCGCCTGTTTTACTCCACTTTCATGCAGCTATCGTTATGGTAATGACATGAAGAAGTCGCTACTGGATATTGCTGCAGTTAAGATTTCTATTGGTAGAAATCAAAGCAAAAGAATACAGTTGTTTGAAATGTACAATGAAGCCAAAACCGATTCTCAAATGGATTGAAGACAGAATGCCCAGAGTTTTACAAAAGCTTTGCTATAATAGTTAGAAAATTCACTGATTTAAATCCAGAAAAGGAATTTTTAATGTTTCTGTTTGTTAAAATATTTCAGTTTGCTCAGCAAAATAATCTGTCAGCAGTTGCCAAGTCAGTGATTGAAAATTTAAGGGTTTGGCTACATAGTCAAATGGACTCACCAAAGCTGTCTTTTCAGGTGATATATGACTTGCTCAGTGAATACTACAGAATATGCCTGGAAATATTGACTGAAGGTCAGTCAAAACTTGCTTTGCCAAAGAAGTTCATTGATAAGCTGAAGAATCCTCACTTCAGAATCTCAACATGAGAATTCCAGCATTTGTCACAAACTTTAAACAAACATTTTGCAGCTGCTATAATGGCAGGGGTTGAAATGTTTCAGCCACAAATTAGTAATGGCACATGGATGAGATGCAGAGCTAACCACTTTTACTGTATTCCTACTACAAGAACCAAGTTTCAATACTTGAAGAGTGAATGCTTTGTTTGCAGCAGCAGTAAGTGTATAATTAAGAATATGTTATTATTTGTTTTATTGCCAAATATCTGCATTCAATTTCTGACATAAAGTAGTTCCCTGTAAAGAGAAAATAGTACATTTCAGCGATTAAATGTGCACTATTTTGTTTGTTAATTAGGCTCATACAGCACGAGCATTGTTGTAGAACTACCACAAGATATTAGAGCTATTTCTGATCAGTTTGTGGATATTTCCAGTGAGCGTGAAAAAGGTACGTGTATAGAAATAAATACACGGTAAAAGGATAATGGTATCAATCTAGCCCAGGTTCAGTTCGAACTGATAATATTGTCCTTAATTTAGTTTATATTTTCTTTTTCTAGTTATCATTGAAGGAAAGAAAAAGAACAAGAAAGGACGAAAAGGTAAATAATATTGTGAAGCTAGTGCCCCATTATTATTTGGTGTTGCTTTAGTTTGCACTATATTGGAAAGATGTTTAGTTTTAGTTATTGAATTAAATAATATTACTAAAATAGTGTTGATATTAGTTATGACCACCCTAAACAGTTATTTTAATTTTTAAAATTTTATTTGTGCATGGAAATATCTATAACTGCCGTATTAATTTTCCACCATCCTTCTTTTACATCTTCATTAATTGAATTAAATAGTCAAGACATGCTTAAAATCCAATACACATATGATCACAAGTACTGCTAGATTTTTCTGATGAAAATATCTCTTTCTAAATTCTTGTCTATTAGTCGGACAAAAGTGTTTTCTGGCACAGTACATAAAATTTGCACCACTAAAGCTGAAGATGTTTAAATATGCACCAAAATTACAGCAATAGTGTAGAGCTAGGTAGTCTCATTGTATATCCAAAACATCTTTGAGTCTTCATCTTTAGACAATGTTGTAATAGTGTCGAATTTCAGCTTTTCCAGAATCTAACTTTATTTTTTCCATTCCTTCCTTGATACATGACTCAATCAAAAACCTTCCCCATATGTTTAAACTGCTTCTAAGCTGTTACGAATTTCTCTGTGCTGTCACTTTGCATTGGACTGAGAAAGAAGTGAACTTTATAAAAGATTGTCCTCCACTCATTATAGAACAAGGTGATCCCAATCTAATTCACCTAACACTTATAAGGTGATCATACTTCTAACTCCACTGTGGATAGTCCTTCATTCCCTTTTTACCAGGCACACAATTCTTTGACTTAAAACTCTTCCTCAGTGTTTCAGATCAGTAATAGTCATAAAGTCAGTATGTTTATTGGCAAGGTGACCCATTACACTAAACAACAGAATTATAGCTTCATACAATGGCAAGAAGTGGGTGTGGTGGGGGGGGGGGGTGCCTAGCTTATTGATTTTAGTTATAAGAACTGTAACCAATTTTTAGTTTAGTTTTTTATTGAACTTTGCTTGTTGCCAATTTATTAGTTTTTGTTCTGACAGAACAAGTAGCTAAATTTTATTCGTTTTAGTTTCAAGAAATGCACGACTTAAAATGTACTATCTTAGTTATAGTTTTAGCTGATTAAGTAAAATGTCACTTTTTAATAATTATGTTATCTATTATAGGTTTCATAGCCATATCAAATGTATCAGAAGAAATTAGGATTCGAAGGAAGCCGAAGTCCAAGAAAAAGCGAACCAAGAAGAAATAAGTTTGACAAGAAACTCCAGCTATCACTATTGAATTGGTGTGTGTTTGTGTGTTTTTCCCTGTGCATGTAATTTCAGAGTGTTTAACCCACAAAGATATTGTAATTATTATTGTTGTAGTTGTGTTTTACTTTGTAGCAGAGTAACATTAATTTAATACATTTGAAATGTTAATAGGCTGCATATCATGATATTAAATTTGATCATCAGCTCTCCAATTTCACTAAGGCAAACAATTTGGAAAGGAAACAATGAAGTCTTTTCCCCCACCTTATGCATCCTTAAAGATGTCTATGCTAGAAGCTTGGGTAATCTAGATTTGCTTATTGAAGCATAAGTTACTTTTTATAAGTTTTTCTGTTTGGTCAAGCATAAAGGACTACTTTTTTCACGAATCTCTAGTTAGCGCAGTGACTTGATAAACGCATGAAATACTATATTCAGGAAAAGATTGGGGAGGGGGGAATAAGGGGCCATGACCCCTCTCTTCCCCCGAACTAAGTTTACTGATAATAATAGTGCACACAAGAGTACCGATATACACAGGCAATAGTTCACAGGACAACTCTAAGATAATATTATGCTCTTCATTCATAAATGTATATGTCTAGCTTATTTATACATTAATAATTAATTTAAAAAATTTTGATCTAAATATATTTTGTCCTCCCTGTCATTATAAAACTGAAGTCATAATCTGACAATAAGACTGGTAGGCAGGGATGGGGGGGAGGAGGAGGAGGGGAGTGAAAGACAATTTAGGGGTTGCCAGCCAGTAACACCCCTTTGAAATTTATAATGTAAAAAAAAAAAAAACATTGTGTTATTGAGAATATTCTCTCTCTAGCTAGCTACAGTACAGGAAGGACTTTTTTCCCCCCTTCTTTCTCTTTACAGATAAGTTATTTTACATAAGTAAAACAGTGAAATGTGATGCAGCTATAATAGAGTGGTTGATTAGACAATTTACAGATGCATTCATCATTTGTAATAGTTTGCTGATATTGACACAGTTTATGTAGCTTGCATTCTTCTAGCAAAAAACAGTAGCTAGTAGTTTAGAACTCATTCATGGACTAGCTACCCTGACTTCAAAAATGACAAAATTATGTAAACAGGTTTTCAAAATATCGCATAGATTGGGAAAAAAAAAGCAAGTTTATTATTATCTAATAATAATACAATTAAAAAAAAAAAAAAAAGCTAAATTACTCCATTTCTATTTCTGTGGGGACCACACCCTACAACAGTAATAACTTATAATTTTCAGACATTAATTCTGTATGTATGCTTGTATGTTGTTTGTGTGTTAGTAGTTTCAGTAGTTTTGTAGTTGTAGCTGAATTTTATGTATCATTTTTTATGTTGCCTAGATGACTTGTTACAGTTTTGTGAGTTTTACATTTTATTCCTTTTCTTTGTGATCCCATTGGCAGTCTATTAAAACCCCCTCAGACATCACCCCTCTCCTAAGACCTGACCTGAAAGACACTCACTCTCTCCATTATTTTTATATTGGGTTTATTAAAATGATTTGAACTCAACTGAACAGAATTAATTTTAGCATTGTTGGGTGGACCTAACTAAGAAGAACAATATCTCCCAATGTTTAATTACAACTTGGTTACTAGGGTCACAATGAGTATAACACACACACGTACACACACACACACACACACACACACACACACACACACACACACACACACACACACACACTGATTTTTAATAAGTTTTTCTTTTTTCAGAAAGTGGCCTCTATATAGGATCTTCAGGCCCTTCCTGAATATATATATAGTATATTTAGTATGGTTTGGGCAAAAGAATTAAAGTACAACAAAGGCACAAACTAGATGCAAACTAATGCTGAGAATTTAGTAATTAACACGTCAAATATTGCAGGTCAGGGGGGGGGGGGGGTGTTGCTCCCTCGCTCTGCTGTAGCTATTGAGCTTTTTCCAGGGTAACTGGAATCGCATTATGAATATCGCTTTAGATTTATAAGTAATTTGTGTAATGATATTCACGAGATCGTGCGAAATGCCGTTACTACCTGGAAAATTGAGTGGGTGTGGCTTACCAAGCTGGGGCGGGCGGAAGCGTATAAAAGAGCGACTCTGTCCGCTGTGGTGGGTAAACTTTGGAACGGAAAACTACTGAGAGGGCTGCTCGTCATTTCGCAAATGTTTATCGGACAAATATTCTAGTAAGTATTCAATTGGGCTAGACTGTGTGGTACATTGGAGATTTGGTGCTAACTATTTTTATAACTGCAACCCTCCGGCCGAGTCCTCGAGCGTATTGACTATAGTTCCTGTAATTATGCAGCTAGCTAGGTTAATTTAGATACTTCTGTAGATACTGGGGTTTGTCCCCTCATTGTATGAAAGGGTATGTAGGATTTATATCAGCTACATGTCAAGAATTACCTGAAATTTGTTTGCCTGACTGGGCTGCCTTCATAATTGTTGGTTGTTGGTAGTAAATTTCAGGAATTTCCCTGGGAAAGTACCAGTTTGGACAACTGGCCATTAAAAGGTGGCTGTGGTCATGCCCAAATATAGTAGATATATCACATTTACTCTTACAATTACATATGTATACATCTTTGGCTGGTCAGTTTTTTTGTTCAGTTTTTTTTTTCTTTCCAGTAGCCATGATTGCAGGTTGTTCTATAATGTCATAGCTATGTGCTATATAGACTTTAGTATAGGGCAAATAGTATGTACTATACGAAGTATTGTATATGACCCAATTCTACCTAATTATTAATACTGTAGACTGAGGACATGCATGTGAAACTAGTAATGCACATGTTAGAGTAGTTATTTTAATAACCATTCATGGGTAAAGACAGTTTTAGGCCACTCAAACCTACTGTAGACTTGGAATGTGTAGTCTGGGTAACCTTGTGTTTACTTATGTATCTACTCATGCAACAGTGTAGAATTACATCAGTTTATCCCCGAGTGTCACTAACCATAGGCTCAAATGGCAAGCAAATTCAAGTGATGTTGTATGTATATTATAAGGACTTCTGTACACATTGATAGTGTCATCCAAATTCATTTGTATCCTCATACATGAGTAGTGAGCCAGCAAAGAGTTCACTGTGAGATCCAAAGGTAAACTATGAATTGTCTTTGAGCCTAGTTCCTCACCTCTAGTTTTTCTTGAGGCCTAAGTGTAGTGTTTAGCAGCTAGTGAAATAAAAGTGTACTAACCTTTGAAGAGAAGTTGATTTCTTCTAGCAGATTTATATTCCACTACAAGTTGTGTTTGAGAATTGAAGAAGTAAGGAAAGGTTAAGTATATAAGTTTGCACAATGCTAGACCTGCTTTGCAAATCTTTACTGAACAGTTGACTTCATTACTTTATCACGTGATAGACTACTAATATGCCACATATACATATAATATAAACATAACTAGCAAGTATCTCGCCACACACTGACTTTCGCAAATTAGAAATGTAGTAGCATAAGTTTTTTTTCCCTCCTTCCTGTGGTTTTAGTTACATCAATCTGCTTTTGCTCACTTACCTTTTGTGGCCCATGTATGCACACACTACGGTTGCTGTCGTCGTTGACACTTTGTCAAAACAGACTCAGTTTTCATGAATACACACACAACCATTGTCGTTATAACTGAGGATATTATTTTACCAACCCAACTCAGCTATGCACACACAGTTGTCGACACCAACCCAACTAAGCTTTATTCATGAAGAGAATACACACACTATTGTTGTAGTCATCATTCTTGATGACACTTCACTGACTCAGCTCAGCTCATGAATTATTCATGAATACACACCGTCATTGATGTACTTATAGTCTTACAGACATACCAGAGTATTATTATATAGATACCAGATTTAAGCAACCCCTAATATTAATGCCTTTCTTCGGTTTTCTTATGTTTATAAAAGATTTATGATCTCTAAACGAAAATGTTACACTTATGCATGTAAATTAACCCTCTCGTTCCCGAATTGTTTGGACGCGCGCGGAAAAATCTAATCTCCTACCGCGGAATAGTGCATTACCGTTTTATTTTTTTAACTCGATGCTGGCTGGGAAAACCCCATAGCAACCATATATCACTAAATAGACCAAGAGTTTGGGATTCCCCTCATTTTTTGATTGAGAAAATTGAATAATATTTAGGCCCTCTACCATTACTTTAAAAAAAAAAAAATTTTTTTCCCAAAAAATTCCACTTTTCCCATCAATAATAATAATAAAAAAATAGAAATAATATTGTTTGATGTACTTTATACCAATATTATATTAGTTCAACAATAAAATATGTTGTTTGTTGTGTGTGGTGCTGATTGTGATCATGTAGGAGACATCTATGAGTGTCCACAAGGAACATACGCCATTGGACGTCGAGCTCCACTACAAAACAATTTCATATACACAAAAACACCAACAACAAAGATATTTGTAATACAAACAACAAATTATTCATGATCCTATATAATTGCAACTTTATGATGTATTGTATGCGGTTTCATACAGGATTTTTGTTTGGGAGGGAGGGGGGGTGGGGCTCCGAGTGTACTTCGCCAGGTCCAGAATCTTCTCCTTCGTCAATGGAAGACTCTGCTCCTGTTGCCTTATCTGCGTCCTCTTCACAATCCCTCTTCACAATCGGGTCGGTGACTGCATACACATCTGGTCCTAGCAGTACATTCTGGTAAAAAAAATTAAATTTTTTTGAAAATTTGAAATTGTTCAACAAACCACAACCCACTTTCAAATCTCAAAACTCAATGAAATATATATATATTATAGCTAAACCGCTTTCTCCATCTCAATATAGCTATAAATAAGTCCTTTCCACAACAGAAGCTTGCTAGTTTTCAAGAGAAAGACAAGAGAAAGACAAGCTTACATCGATCATCTTCTTGACTTCCATTGTCAGTGTCAGAGTTGACGGGGTCTGGTCCCCAACCCTGATACAGGGCCTCCTATAGCCCTAGATGTCGTCTCCCTCTTCTCCGCTTGATCCTGAGTCGCTAGAGTCAGTATCAAGCAAGTATAAAACTTCCACAGCACTGTAACTGGTAGACGCCATCTTTCCAAATTGACTTCGAAAAAAATTTTTTTTTTGCATAGTTACCTGGATCACACGACACGCTCACTTTTTTCCTGTGATGTAATAAGCATTACCTAAGCCTGTACGTAATGGGGAGGCCCCCAGTTGAACTGGCGATTTTATAAAAAAAAAAGAAGACAGTAAGTCAAACCGCAAAGTCTTGGTCGGCAAAGAAGCGGTTGTTTCAATGTGTTATGGAAGGCTACTGGGCTCAAGCAATTTTTCGCTGCTTCTACAAAGCTCTGGAGATGACTGGATCCATAAATGAAGCTGCTGTGAAGAAGGTAACTTTTTTTAAAATTCGACGGAGAACCGATGTTTTTTTTTTTTGCCGAGGAAGAAATAAACGCAACTGCTGTGAGGTACTGTCGAAGCAGCCCTGGCTGAAAGCTATTTTAGATGCTTCTCCAACGCATTGGGCACCTGTGTATGCAATCTGAAGGTTCTAGCTATAAAGTAACTATTTTAAAAAATTCGGAGAAGCCAACCGGTCTTCACCCGCTTTTAAGCGGGATTGGGAACGAAAGGGTTAAAGCTCTTACTAACATTATAATATTATCTTTACTGTGCATGTGTCTGTAGGCAAGCAAATTAGAAAATAATAAAATGGCTGGTATGCATGGACATGGCAATGGGAAAGGTGGAGGAAATAGAGGTGGAGGAAATAGAGGTGGAGGAGGTAGAGGTGGAGGAGGTAGAGGTGGAGGAGGTAGAGGTGGAGGAGCTAGGGGTGGACGAGGTGGCTTTCAGGTCATGAATGAAGATGAGCTTATGGCATACTCCCAAGTGGAACCTGAAGAAATTTTGCAGTATGCTACACAAAATGAACTGCTTTTTCTGAATTCTTTTAAGAAATCATACTACTGTAGAAACACTATGCGTTTGAAACAGCTGATTAAGCTGATGTACAATCTTGTGCAGAGTGAAAATAAGGAATTTGTGGCAAACAAATTGGCTCAGATTCTTTGTGCAGATGGAGAGTATGCTCAATTTAACTCGGCTGTTGACCAACTTGTCAAAAAAATGCCCATGGAAAGCCGAGGCTTTATTAGAAGGGAAAACATTACTTGCCTCTACCACTTAATGGTAATTGGTCGTGAAACTTTACCAATTATTCCAGATACAGTTCTTTTTACTTTTCCAATTCTGAGCATTCAACAGACAATGCAAGATCTTTTAATGAGTGAAGAAAGCCTTGGTACACTTCCCAATGCAGTGGAAACATTGGCAACTTCTTTTAAAGAGGAAAAGCAGAAATTGATAATGAAAAAGAGGAAGCCCAAAGCTGATGATTGCACAGATGAACCTCCTGAGCCTTTCACAGAGCTTTCTGTATTACCCTCAATTAAGGAACTTCTAACAGATTCTAAAAAGGTGTTTTTGAGATCGAACATAACATGTGGTGGATATAAAAACTGGGATCACTATTTCGATGTTCAGTTTCGTCTCCTTCGTGAAGATTTTATTCGTCCCCTGAGGGAAGGCATTTCAGCACACTTTACTCCATCTTTGTCTTCTAGAAAAAATCTTTCAGAAATAAGAGTATACCAAAGTGCCAGAGTACTAAATCCAGTGTGCCTTTACAGTGGTTTAGGATTTCAGATCAAATTCGATGTCTCCAGACTGCAGCGTGTGAAGTGGGAACATTCGAGGCGTCTCATCTTTGGTTCCCTACTTTGCCTCTCAGATGATAACTTTGACAAGACTATTTTATTTGCTACTGTAGTCAAAAGAGACCCAAAACTCTTAAAAGATGGCATCATCACAGTGAAGTTTGAAGATAACAGCAATCCTTTTGCTATTGATCCAATGACCACTTTCCACATGGTTGAGTCTACAGCTTACTTTGAAGCTTATCGCTACATTTTGAAGCGATTGCAGGATCTTTCAATGTATCCTGAAAGAATGCCCATGAAGAGCTACATAGTTGATTCCATTGACTACCAGAAAACTGGAATTAAGGCTCCTGGATTTCTGAGGCTAAGGAACAGCAGACCAGTGTTTGATCTCAAAGAAATTATAAAAACAAATAGACCCTTTGACATAACAGACTTAGGAAAGTGGCCTCTTTCAGACACAACTGGTCTTGACCCTTCCCAGCTTGAGGCTTTGAAAATGGCACTTACTCAGGAAATAGCTCTCATTCAAGGTCCTCCTGGCACTGGTAAGACTTTCATTGCTTTAAAAATAGCTGAAGCCTATTTACGGAACAGGCATGTTTGGGATCCTCAAAAATCATCTCCTATTCTTGTAGTGTGCTACACTAATCATGCCCTTGATCAGTTCCTGCATGAAATATTGAAAATCCAAGGTTTAAATCCTAACATTGTTCGAATAGGAGGGAGGAGCAAAAATGAGGCTTTGTCTGAGTGCTTGCTTCGAGAAAAAGTCCAAGAAGCTAGGTCCGACAGATCCATTCCAAAAGATCTTTTTGTGCCATTTCAAGAAGCACGTACTGAAATGATGAGGTGTCAGGAATACATACAGCGAGTGAGCCACAACTGTGATGCTGAATCGAAGAATAAAATAATTAACCTGAATCTCCTTAGCCATTGCATGCATCCAGATCACGATAGTCAGCTGCGCTATAGTGGACATGCAGAAAGAAACAAAGAAATTGAAGTCTGGCTTGGCTTATGGTATCCAGAAGAATACGCAGAAGTTGCTGTAGATGATGACATCATTGTCAATGACGACAATGATGATGCCAGAGCTGATGAGGATGATTCCGGTGAGGAAGATTTAATAGAAGTTGATAATGAAGCTCGAGTTCTTGAAGATGAAAGAATGATAGCTGGAGTGGATATTGAATTGCCAGGTGGTGACTTCTTCAAATCCTCTTCTCCTCAAAACCAAAAGAAAAGGGAGAAAAAATCTGATAATGATTGGAAAGTAGCCCAAGTATCTGAGAAGAAAAGGAAGAAATTATTGCACGAAGGATTTCAATGCAAGCCAATGACTAAGACAGAAGCTGATGGAGTCCCCAGTATCTGGACACTTACAAAGAACAAAAAATGGGGCCTATACTTGTACTGGGTGAATAAATATGTTACTCAGTGCAAGGATAAAATCAATCTTCAAGCTTTGACATACAATTATGCTTGTGCAGAATACAATGAAATGCAGCAAAAAATTGAATGCCATGTGGCGCAGAGTGCAGACGTAATTGGCATGACTACCACCGGAGCTGCAAAGTACCATCACCTACTGGAAGGCCTCCATCCAAAAATTGCCATCTTTGAAGAAGCTGCTGAAGTGCTTGAGGCTCATCTTGTTACATCCATTGCCTCCAGTGTGCAGCAGGTTATCTTGATTGGGGATCATAAGCAATTAAGGCCAAAGCCAACCTGCTATGAACTTGAAAAACATCATAATTTGGGTATTTCTTTGTTTGAGAGATTAGTTGAACCAAAGAAGACTGATCGTGCTCAAGAATGTAATGCTTTCCCTCATGTAACTCTAGAAGTTCAACACAGAATGAGGCCAGAAATTTCCAAGCTTATTCATCCCAGCATTTACAAAAAGCTAGTTGATGCATATAATGTGAAACAGTATGAACACGTGAAAGGTATCAGTAAAGACTTGTTTTTTATTAGTCATACTGTACCCGAAGAAGACACAACCTACAATGATTCCACATCTCATGTAAACATTTTTGAAGCTGATTATGTCGCACAACTCTGTCTTTACCTCTTGAAACAAGGTTACTCACCAGGAGAGATCACGATACTAACTATGTATCGAGGACAATTGCTGGAGCTGAAGAAGAAAATGAAGCGCGAAGACTTTGAGGGTGTGCGAGTAGCTGCAGTTGATGACTTTCAAGGCGAAGAAAATGACATAATTATTCTCTCATTGGTTCGTAGCAACTCAGACAATAGCATTGGCTTTCTTAGCATTGAAAATCGAGTTTGTGTCTCCCTATCCAGAGCTAAGATTGGATTATATATAATTGGAAATGCTTTACTTCTGAAAGATCGTTATGAAACCAAATGGCCTGAAATACTACGTTACTTGGAGAGTGAAGGATGCATTGGACGAAATCTCCTGTTATATTGCCAGAACCACCCTGGGGATATCAAAGCCATAGTTTCTCCTGAGGATTTCAAGACCAGACCTGAGGGAGGATGTCAGAAAGTCTGCGGAGAAAGACTTCCATGTGGACATGCGTGTCCTAGAATATGCCACATCAGAAACAGGAATCATGAGAACACGACTTGCACTAAAACTTGCAATAAGCAGTTTGCCTGCGGTCATTTCTGTAAGAGTAAATGTTATGGATGCAGGAAGAACATGAGGTGTAGACCCTGTAGTGAGTTGGTTGATAAAAGACTTCCTTGTAATCACAAAATAACTGTCCACTGTTCTACAGATGTCAATTTTGTATCCTGCCCTAAACCTTGCAGCACCATTCTTCCATGTGGACACAGTTGTAGAAACTTGTGTACCCAACCTCACACCACACGATGCAGAGAACCTGTTCCGAAAGTGTTAGCTTGTGGTCACCAGAATACCGTGGAGTGCTACAAAGATCCTGATCAGGTTCTTTGTTCTCATCCATGTCAGACAGCCTTGGAGTGTGGTGATACATGTGAAGGAACCTGTGGAAGCTGCAAGCATGGTCGTCTGCACATTCAATGCAAGAAAAAATGTGGCCGCACCTTATTTTGTGGACACCATTGCAAATTCCCGTGTGCCAGCACATGTCCACCTTGCAACGAACCTTGCAACAACTACTGCCACCACAGCCCTTGCCCACGGAAGTGTTATGAGCCATGCCAACCCTGTATGGAGCCATGCCTGTGGAAATGTGCTCACCTCAAGTGCACCAAGCCCTGTGGGCAATTGTGTGATAGGCGACCCTGTAATATACCTTGTAGAAAGATTCTCAAGTGTAGGCATCCATGCATTGGACTGTGTGGAGAGAAATGCCCTTCGAAATGCAGAATTTGTGACAAAGACGAAGTTTGTGAATTTATTTTTGGCACAGAAGATGAAGAAGATGCTAGATATATCGAGCTTGAAGATTGTGGTCATGTTTTTGAATACACTGGCCTTGATAATTGGATGAACCAAGAGAGTTCGGAAATACAATTTAAATTTTGCCCCAAGTGTAAGATATCAATTCGTAAATCAGTCAGATATGGAAACCATATCAAGAAAGTGTTGATAGACATCGACGCTATCAAGAAGAAGCAGATTGAAGGCAGTGCAGTCATTGGTGTTGCCTTGAAGCATGCCACACGTGAAGTAGCTCGCTTAAAGAAACCAGAATTTGTTTTGCAAGACATTACTGAAATTGCTCGTGAAATTGAAAATGAAGTAACTGCTCCAAACACATTTCGAGTCACAGCTATGAAAATGCAACTTTCAGTTTTGCCAAAACTGTTACGACTGAAAAACATTTTGGATGATTTATCATCGGCTTCCATTGACATTCAGGGATACCACCCGGCAAGAGCTGACCAAGACTTGCTTGATTTAAAGTTATTTGTGCTGCAAACTTATCTCACTTCTCAGCAACAGTCTGACATTTATTCTGAGGAGCGTCGAATTTCGTGTTCTATTAAATTTCTTGATTTATACTACAAGTTGTCAACACAAGGAAAATCAGTTTCACAGTCACATTTGGACTGCATCACTGAAAATATAACAAAGCTCAATAATCCGTCATCCATTGATCAAGTGACACAAATAATTGAGAAAGAATGTTTGGACTTCATAGAAAAACTGAGTGAAGTTTCGTTATGAAATATGGGTCGCCTGTATAAGATCATCTTTGACAATAACTACGTACTCATTCCAATTCAAGCATATGTTAGTTTTTAAAGGGAGGAAATTATGAGTTTACGAATCAACGAATCAATGATTATCTTGCACAGTTTTCAGTAAAGCATTTCTGGCATGTCAATTTGCAAACACACATGGCGTACAAATATAGTTGGGGTAGAGAGACACTAGCTGTGCTTCAAAGTTTATTAATGCTTGTGGGATCAGCAATATGTATGTGCACACTTGAGTAGCATTGTGTGTGTGTGTGTATGTGTGTGTGTGCATATGTGTGTGTGCGTGTGTTTGTCCAAGTGCTCACTGATTGTGCTACCTATTGCAAGGGTGTCACTGGCTCGCCAGGTAATGGACAAACTTTTGATTGTTGGTAGCTATTCATTTTTGATTGAAAGAAAGCCATTAGTTGCGATGTGCCGAACAATATATGTATGGAATAAATCTCCTTTTTGTATTTAATTTTATTTTCTAACATTAGTAATCTTACAATTCTGGTTTTCAATATTCTAAACTAGAAGACACTTATGGTTGCTTAACATTGGCCTCTGGCATTCTGTAACATGAAGGTTTAAATTTCAAATAATGATTTGGTCAATCTTCCAAAGTGGGATGATAATAATGAATCATGGTAGGAATGAAGCACCAAAGGTGCGAACCCTCAGCGCTATTAAGCACTACCTAACTATTACAATATAATCTCCTTCCAAAAGAAAAAGCAATCTGTTAGCTATTTTAATGAGGCATCAAAATATAGTTCGACCAATGAAAATGGTACATGGAAACGCTGTCTTGATAAGAAAAGAAGCTAAACTAGCCAGAAACACACACCGATACACATTTTCAACGCGAAATTTCACTTCTTTCAACTCCGTTAACTTCCCTGAGCATAAATCAAACTACACCGCTGGCTGCAAGCAATTATTTGCTCACGTGGTTATGACGTGATGCTAGGGGGCGTTACCCATAAAAGCTGGTACCTACCGCGGAGCTGAAAGCTTCGCGTTTTCTCAATGATTAGCCCAAAATTCAAAAAAGCAACACAATAAAAGGTCTTAAATCTTCGTCCTGAGCAAGTTCATACCTAAATCAACTGTTTGTATTACAGACCAACAGACAGACAGACAGACAAACAGACAGACAAACAGATAGTACGACTACTATAACCCTCTTGCGCATGTGCGCTGTGGGTTAATTATGGTAGGTAGGAGGTCACTTCTGTATGATAGATACAATTTTCATCAACCCAAACCAAAATGTTGGCAGCTACAGATAAATTGTGACAGTGACAGTTGCATAGGCTTCAAATTTTCAGCATCATTTTGAAAGGATAAAAAATCTATTCCTAGACATGGTTGCAAAACTCCCCTAAATATCTGAAAAAAACAACAACACCAGTTCCGGTTGCCACGACACAACCAGAATGTATAAGAAAAAATAAACCAAAACTAGTTATCATACCCCAAATAGACAAGTCACGTTTCCTCACTTCATGTGACTCAGTGACTGTTATAGCAATGCACATTTTTATGCCCCTACACAGTTTCAAATTATGCACAGTATGCAAAATCATGTGTACCTGGCCTTAGTTGTGATTAACTAAGTAGGGACTTCACCTGGGAAAATCCCAAAACACTTGTACTTTGTCCTTGAATAGAAATTGCTAGCCAGTGGGAATAAACCTGGGAGTTACCCTGTTAACACAGGTTGTTATCAATGCTATTCAGTTTTTTCCTCCATAAGGGTTTAGTTTATCTATAAATGCTAGCAGCTTATGTGCTGGTAGCTAGCATATTGGTATAGAATGCATATTTAATATGGGATGCCCTTAGCTATCATCACATATTTGCTTATGGATAACATAATTCAGTATGAGTCACATCCTCTAACTATGTCATACCATGCTCATATAGAAACCTTAATTTAAAGATAGTGTGAAGTAGTAGTAGTGGAGTAATGACAGAAATAGTGAAAGTGGAATTTTAGCTTTTATTTAGTGTGACGTAGAAGGTAGGGATTCAATTGAAACATTTGAGTATTGTATAATATATTTACATACTTACATATATATTTGAAGCACCAAAGGTGCGAACCCTCAGGCGTGTGCATTTGTGTGCATGTATATCTGTGTGCATGTGTTGTGTGCATGTGTGTGTATGTTTTAACTATGTGAAGTGTGCATGTGAATGTGTGTGGGACCGATGGAAACAGTTAGACTGAAATGTCATAGTGATCGCCTCAAGAACAAATGAATACTTCAGAGCAAGAATTTAATTTGTAAGAATTTACTATACTGCAATAAGATTGTCTTATCATCTTGACATGTGTAATGCATATCTTGATCAGTTGGTAAGGTGGTGATAGTATTATCATCTGTGCAGTATCTAGTTGAATTAGACTCAGTTGTACAGCAAGTTACCCTAGTATGCACATGTCAAATCATATGATAGGATTGATGGTAAATATTATAAGGTAATAAGGAAAGCGGCTAGCATTCAAGTTTGATTTCATTGTCTTGCATGGAATTGCTGCATCCCTATTATTCCCCTGAATTTACAATGTCAAACTTTATTTCATTAATTTAGCTATGTATGTCTAAAGCTAGTCAAGTCTTTATTGCTAAAAGGGCCTGAGCAGTTGTGGCTGTAAAACTAGACTGTCCTATCCAGTGGCAAAAGCAAAAAAAAAAGCAAAATAAACAAACAAACAAACAAACAAACAAAGCACGTCTTGACGACCTTTTACCAACCATACGTTTTAGTGGCTTTTAAAGTTGACATTAAATTATCAGGAAGTGATAAACCTTCTCTCTACTAAAAACAGCTTATTTTATAACACTAGTGCTTAGGTAGCTGGCTAAATACTTCTCCGTTGATCAGATGCCTTTGAAGTTTTATTAAGTTCCTTATTAATTATACCCATGGCAATTATTAAACTACAGTACCCATGCCACACAGTGGCACTTGATATATAAAATCTTGCAAACTACCACTTGGTTTAGTTACATCAGCCCACTTATACACATATCACCATCATCTTTGCTCTTTACAAACCAGTTTACATACCATTGTATTCTCTATAACTGACGACACTTTACCTACCAACTTGACGATGCTTTACCAACCTAGCTCAGTGAAGTATTCATGAATACACATCGTCGTTGTCCTCAGTCGTCATCATTGTTGTGAGTGACACACAATCGCATTATTTTAGCTATCATAAATATAATCTTGTGGGAAATAATTTTTTAAAGTAGCTGTATTCACTCCAGGGTGTCTTCACAGCAACGCCTGCACGCCTTTAGTAGCACACTCCAGCTGAAGTCATGTATTATCTACCACAAAGTCATGCTCCTCTTTGCAACAAATTAGTGCCCGTGAAATGCAGCTGTGCCTCACTCACCATTACGCCCGTACAGTTGGGGCAGGGTGGAGTCAACTTACAATTGAAAATATTCGCGCATACAAGTAATGGATCCAGAATCTACTCTCTTGTACTGCTCTGGAATGGACGAACGGCTATCGTTCAAACTTTGCCAAGGCCTATAACGATGAGATATTATTAATATACGGAATTTTACAGAAATAATCGGTAATGGTTCACGTGGTAAGGTGAGTAAATAGAAAACTAAAAAAAACTCATCGTTATGACATACACGCAAGGATAAGAAATAGTACACAAAAAATCGGCTTCTAAACTTCAGCTGTAGCCGTGCAGTATTGTGGTGAAGTCCAGAATGGTGACAGGGCTATTTCTTGAGATGCGACGGACTTCCAGTCTTTATTCTTGGTAGGTGCTTTCTCCTAGTAGTACTTGCTGGCCTGCAGAAATAAAATAACTTAGGGAATAGCAGAAGTAAGTTTGTCACGCCATAGCAACCATGGCCTATTCCGCGGGTTTTTCACAAAGTGTGATGGCACCCTTAAAAAGTCAATTTTTAAGAAGCCTAGATCTGCATTGAGGTAGTACACCTGGAAAAACGGTGACTTAGGCATTTTAGATTCTAGGACCAGGTAGTAGAGAAGATATTTTGTGCCTATAGGAGCCATTCACCAGCAAAAGACATGGAGTTGCTCCATGAAGAAAACCAGACATACTACAGCTCTAGAGAAAACAAGAGCTAGTTGTGAAGTCTTGCATGAGGATAAAGAAGTTTTTCTGGACTCTGCATTAATTACAGATTGTCCAGTATCATATATTTACCTATTTGCAGTTCCTTCTTATTTGACAGCCTTTTCTTTTATAGACATTTTAAACTTCTCTGACACTTTGGTGTTGAAATGGTTAAAAAACAACAACAATGATTATTGGTAGTGCTGTATATGTAGAAAATGGTTCTTAAAAGAAAATATTAGAAAATGTGTTGAGTAAAGTTCCAATAGAATAGTGTGTAACTAATTTGCTGCATTAGCTTGATTAATTTGACTGTGCTATTAATTTGAATATGTTCACTTTTATTACATGCAGTAAATAATATGAACTAATTCCCTCATGATGCTGAACATTTTTGGGAAAAGAGAGTATTTGGAATTAAATTATCCCCAGGAGTGCCCCAATTAATTATGCATATCAACTTGCGACTGTTTTTTTTTAGTAAGACATTGAGTTATATTTACCTTTATGAATTGCTGTTTATTAATCCTAAAGGAATTTTATATAATAAAGTTTTGTTGGTTGATATGCGGATCCATTATTGTTAAAACAACAACAACAATAACTAAAGCAATGTATTGCAATCAAACCGTTCATTTCTGGTTAGAAGTGAGTTTGTGTATTAATTCTTGCATGCAACTTTTATATGATTATACTAATTTGATGATGGTTATTATTATAATCAGGGGAGTGGGGGGGGGGGGGGGGGGGGGGGAGAGAAGGGAGGAGGAGCACAACATGAAGCTATACTTGAGGGTAGTCTGGTGGAGCCAGACCCATCGTAGCTCACAAAGCGGAGGGTCTGGGGACATGGCCATACCAAATTTGTTCTGGAGGAATGTGGAAGTGGTGAGTGTCCCACCTCCATTATACCTTAATTTCTACCGCAAATTAGTCATGATTGCTAAACGTAGCATTGAAAGGGTGGCTGATACGTACAGGAATTTCTATTTGTGTTGAGGAGTGCTATTCCCGGTAATTTCCTAATGGTAATTGACTGCCGCAATATTTGTGCGGCAGAACAAATTTAATGTGGCCATGTCCCCAGACCCATTCCCAGTGTAGTGGTTCGGTAAAGGGCCTGGCTACGCCAGACTAACTTGAGGGTGTATACTTCATGGAAAGGTATTTGTGTTAGGTTTAATATGCTTGTGTGTCAGTAACGACGACAACAGTGACTGTCTATGCTGACTGACGATGGTATGTGTATTCATGAATAAGTCATGAGCTTTAAGTTAGGTAAAGCATCGTCGTTGTTTTGAGTTGGTAAAGTGTCATCACATTCAGAGAAATTGTAACTAAAAAGCGGGTGGAATAGATGAGGGAAGGTGGTGCAGGTTTCAAAATTAAAGGAAGCAAAAGTACGAAAAAGAGTACGAAGAAGAAGGCGAGAGTTTCACATAAGCCTAAGTCCACATTCCTGATAGAAGGACAGAAAGATTCAGATACAGGAAGGAGAAGGGACTCCATGACTCAAGAAAAAAGAGCTGAAGAAAGAAAGGGAGGGGATAAGAAATGCTGAGATAGTTCAGAACAAAGAGAGCAGGAGGGGGAAACTGATGTAACAATGAGTAAAAATAACTTATGCTATTGGATTCTTACTTTGCACTACGTCAAGTGCCACTGTGTGGCGGGATACTTGCTATATAACATATTAGTGGTGTGTGTGAGCACAAATGGTGAGCAAGCCTAAAACTACACTATTGTTAAACAATTGATTTTAAATTCTAATACTCCTAGCTACTAAAAAAATTTGGGGGGAGTTTTTAAATTACGTATGCCACTGTGTGCTGTACTATATGGTAAAGGGGTTTCAATGTTATAGTAACCACTCCCTGCAACTGTTTGATTGAAAACAAAACAAAGGCAACAAAAAAAAAAATTCACATAATTAATGTTTTCTTCTAAGTAGTAGGTGTAACACACAATATTTTCACACAAATGGACATACCTACACAAGACATTGACAATGACCAAGTAAATACTTTGCTTAGGGCTTATAACTATGACGTACTAACTTACCCCCACCACAACTCGAATAGAAATGGAACTCCAGTAAGTTTTTGAGTTTTAACTGCACCCACAAAAGAATTCAAAGCGGTAAACAATTTAATTTCCAGGGTGAAATGGGTAATGATCAATAAACTGGAGGATTCATGAAATTTGGGACGGGGTCGAACACCGAGCTAACACAAATATACGAGAATGTCAAAGTACAAATGATATACATATGTCCACACATATACAAACAAATATCCCCGATTCTCAATTTTGACACCACTGTAGTGTCTTGCTCGCTTTGCTCACTCACCAACTAGCAAGCACTCTGCCACACAGTGGCGCTTGATGTAATAGCTTGAAAATTATGTATACAGTAGCATGAGACCTTTTATCCAATTCTAAATTATCCTCTACCACTTGATTTAGTTGCAACAGTTTCCCTCTCTTGCTATCTTTCTTCCTGAATCATATCGGCTCCTCTAACCTTTCCTCTATCCAGAACTCTCTTCTTGAGTCATGGATTCCCTTCTCCCGTTGTCTCTACGGCTTCTCAGGCTTTCTGTTATCTATCATGACAGCTATTGCTTCTCCAACCATTCCTCACTCATTTCACCTGCCTTTTTTTTTTTTTTTTTTAGTTACAATTAGTCATCACCTTATTCTCAGAATGTAGTGATTCTTTCCTAATCCACTAGTGGTAATGCTTTACCAACTAAGCTCAGCTCATGAATTATAAGCACACTGCTATTGGTTGTCATCATCATTACTGACACACAGTGTGTTATTGCATAGATCCTATCATTCATAGACAAAATTTTTGGCAATGTCGAAAACGTTTAATTCTGTCCTCTGTTGCTGTAGTTAATTAATGCACAGGCTAGGTAATTCTGATAATAAACACAAATGAGGTTCAAAATGTGGGGGAGGGAGGCACGTACTCCCAGTGCCCCCCCCCCCCTACCCCCATCCCAGTTCCTACACCTATGGTTTAGTTGCTTAATTTCATTTCAATTAAAAAAAATGGCAATTTACAATTTTGTACTATTTAATTTTTTTTTGTACAACTATTAATTGTAATGTATACATTATTAGTCCAAGATGGATGCCGATGGAGGGGCATGGACAACAGTAGCCAAAAAAGAAAGAAAAAGTAGGAGACAAACTGATACGAATGATCTTCCTAATACTCGTGCTAATAAACAAGGCATTAGCAAGAGTGCTGCTGAAAATAACCGTTTCAGAGGTCATGATCAACATAGTAGAAGAATTCAAAGTTTTCTTTTCTCCAAGGAAAAATTGCATGAACTTATCAGAATTAGTGTTCCAGAAGTTATAGTGACTATATCAGGCCAGATCAAGTCATTTCAAACTGTTATTGAAAGATCTGGTATTTGTAAAAAAGACATGAGTCTCGTTCTACAAGTTCTACTGAAAGTATCTAAAGGACTTTCTTGCGAAGGTGATGACAAGGCCAAAGCTATTATGATTTTAAACGAGGTGTTTAACCATCACCAATGCTATAATTTTCACTCACAACTTAAACAATTTTTGTCGCGAATGTGTTTGGGTGAGTCATTTAGAGAGAGTGATTTGAACGTGGTTGGTGACCTCTTTTATAATCTGCTTGAAAAGATTCGAGGAAAATACTGGACAATACTTCCTTTGGAAACATTGTTTGAAACAGTGAGGGTGCTTTCTCAAAATAAAATGTTGAAAGCAAAAGCAAAAATCAATTCTACGTGTGAGTATTTGCGTGCTTTTTATGACGAAATGAAAGAAAAACAGATGACTAAGAGCGTCAAAACATCTCAGCATGGCAAAGAAGATCTCAAATGGGACAACTCAGAGTATCGTGACATTCAAGTCTCGCCACAGTGGCATGAAATTAGTGATCCAAATCCTCCACACAAATTAAGAGCAAACATTGTGCAAGGAGAATACGACGACTGGATGCATTACTACGACGTGCAGTTTAGACTACTCAGAGAAGACTTCATAGCTCCACTTCGGAAAGGCATCGCTGATTACCGAGCTGGAAAAGAAGGAAGACAGATCAGAAATCTCAGAGTGTACAGAGGTGTTCGTATCGGTGGGAATCAATTCACTAGAAGTGGCTTGTGCCATACTATTAGTTTTGATGTCAGCAAATTTTGGCATGTCAATTGGGAGCACTCCAAAAGACTCATTATTGGCTCCCTGCTGTGTTTGTCTTCAGATAATTTCAGACACAAAGCAATTTTTGCCATAATTACGGATCGCAACACAAAGGACTTACAAAATGGCAAACTAAAAGTAATGTTCCAGAAAGGATCCAAAGTTGTGTTCCACCAGAAGAACCAGACCGAGTTCATGATGGTTGAATCAATTGCCTTTTATGAAGCAAGTTCACATGTCTTACGTAGCCTGCAGGTAGCTGAAGACACTTCAATGCCCTTCACAAAATATCTTATTAAGAACTCCAGCACTGTTGAATGTCCTAAATACTTGAAGATGTCTTCAAGAGATGTATTATACAACCTTAGCTTTATTATCAAGAAGGCAGTCCTTAGATACCCAATGTATGCCAAGATGTATTCTGAGGTAAAAGTACTGAATCAACTAGCTTGGCCTTCACAAGAAGATACCTTACTGGATGAGTCACAACTGAAGGCAATGAAAATGGCCCTCACGCAAGAGGTTGTGGTGATACAGGGACCACCTGGAACTGGCAAAACATATATAGGTTTGAAAATTGTTCAAGCTTTACTTGATAATCCAGACTTCTGGTCTCCCAAAGAAACACGTAGAGAGAATACTCGAAATGGTCCTCCTCAATTAGTCGAAGTTCGCACCGGTGGTCCTATTCTCATAATGTTCTATACAAATCATGCCTTGGATCAATTTTTGGAGGGCATCCTTGATCTCTATAAGGACAAATCTGATGAAAAACCCAACTTGATTCGAGTGGGTGGTAGGTGCAGAAGTGATACTTTGCAGCCATACAATCTAACTGTAGCCATGAAAAATCAAAAAATCCCTTTCCATTACCGCAATGCATACTGGGAACTGGAAAAAAAAATGGAGGATGTTGGTGAACGCTGTAAATTAGAACTGGCAAAATATTCAGATCCTATTCATGAATTTGTCTGGTTTTCAGACATACAATCTTTCATTAGTGAGCACCACCTTAGAAGTCTTAAAGACAAATATAACACACCTGAAGAAAGGGAAGCAGCATTGGAATTATGGCTTGGTCTATATGACGTAGAGGAATATACTCTATTGACACCAGTGGAAATTGACGATGTTCAATCGGAAGAAGAATATCAACCATCCTCAGACAGTAGTGATGATGAAAGTGAGTATGAATCTGCTAGATCAAGTTATGGTGACAGGGAAGATCAATATTCGGGAGATCATGATGTCATCAAAGACGAACTACGAGCAAGAATGCTTGATGGCATGAAGGACATGTACACAGATATCTTTGGAGATCGCAGCATCAAGCCTGTTAAAACAAATAAGAAACCAACACTAACTCAGAGCATCAAGCGAATTGTGAAAGTTGTACATTGCCGTAACTACAAAAAATTCTTCAGAGACAAGACTCATGACTTGACCAGTTCTCAGTACAATGATCTTGAAGCTGAAAAGATTGAAGATGTCCATCAGTTGGATCTAGATAGTCGCTGGGAACTCTACAAGTACTGGCACTCGAAATTCAGGGAAAGAAAACTAGAGGAGTTGGAGCAGAAGTGTCAGCAGTATAATGAAGTTTGTGAAGATGCCAACAGAGCGAGACAAAACAAGGAGCGGTTTGCGCTGGAAAATGCTCAAATTATTGGCATGACAACCACTGGAACGGCCAAATATCAGCATATATTGCATATGGTAAAGCCAAAAATAGTAATCGTGGAAGAAGCAGCTGAAGTCATGGAATCACACATTGTGTCTGCGCTGAATGCCGGCACCCAGCATCTTATTCTCATTGGTGACCACAAGCAGTTAAGACCCAAGCCAAATGATTATGATATGGTAAAGAAGTACAAATTAGACATATCTCTGTTTGAGCGACTGGTGACTAACAACTTCCTTCATGTGACGTTAGAGAACCAGCACAGGATGAGACCGGAAATTGCTGAGCTTGTGCACCCTCACATCTACCCAACCCTTCATAACCATGAGTCAGTTTTGAAATATCCCAAGGTTGACGGAATCAGGAAGAACCTCTACTTTATCAGCCACAACGAGTTGGAAAAGGCTAGCAGTGACTTGAGTCATGCCAATGAGTATGAGGCTGAATATCTGATTGCTCTGTGCAAGTTCATACTTCAAAAGAGTAATTACCAGCCCTCTCAAATTACTATTTTGGTGACATACACTGGCCAGCTATTGCTGATGAAAACAAGAATACAAAAAGCAGCCATAAAGGGAGTTAGAATTTGCACAGTTGACAACTTTCAAGGTGAAGAGAATGACATCATTCTGCTCTCTCTAGTTCGCAGCAACAAGGAAAACATTATTGGATTCTTGAAAGAAGAAAATCGAGTTTGCGTGTCACTTTCTCGTGCACGACATGGCTTTTACTGTATTGGTAACTTTAACATGCTCAAAACAACAGAGAGCATCTGGAAAGAACTGGTACCCTTTATGGAGTCCAAAGGTAACCTTGGACAGGGATTAGAAATACACTGTGTCAATCATCCAAAAGAAAATTATCGGATACACCTTCCTGAAGAATTTGAACAAAAATCGCCTAAAGGTGGCTGTACTCTCCCGTGTGGGAAAAGACTGAATTGCGGCCACACATGCCCCCACAAGTGTCATCTAACAGACCCTAACCACAAGGAAGTCCGCTGTTTCAAACCTTGCATGAAGCAATGTCCAATGGGACACGATTGCAAGCATCCCTGCTGTGGACCTTGTATTTGCAAGGAAAAAGTAGAAAAAGAGCTTCGTACTTGTAAGCACAAGCACCGTGTTGAATGTTCCAAAGATATGAGCCACTTTAAATGTAACAAAGAAGTGGAAAAAGAGATCCCAGGTTGTGGCCATGTTCTAAAGATAGCTTGTCATAAGGACCCCCAAATTGTCAAATGTTCAGAAAGAGTGGTGAAAAGGTTTCCAAGTTGCAGCCATGAACAGGAGATGGCTTGTCACGAAGACCCCAGAATGGTCCAATGTTTGGAGAAAGTAGTCAAGGTGCTCCCCATCTGTGGCCATGAGCAAACTGTAAGATGTAGAGAACAACTGTACCGTGTAAAATGCACTAAACTGGTGCAGAAAACTTTACCTGGCTGTAACCACACCCAGTTTGTAATGTGCCAAACTGACATATGTCTCGTGCGATGCAACAGCACTTGTGAAAAGATGTGCAAGAGGAACCTTCACCCCCTGTGAACAGACTTGCCACTTCAATTCTCCTTGCATGCCGTGCATGAAGACCATAGAAGAAACCCTCAAGTGTGGTCATATGCAAGAAATTACCTGCGGTTCAAATCCCGAATATGTCAACTGCATGAGCAACTGCAATAAAAAATGTGTAAGACACCATAAATGCCAACAAAAATGCTATGAAAAGTGCCGACCATGTCAGGAGGAGATAGAATTTCGTGTAGAGAAGTGTGGGCACGTGAATGAAGTGAAGTGCTTTAAAGTAGAAAGATTTGTATGTACGATGCCCGTTCCAAGGAAGCTAAGGTGTGGCCATGTCAAACGGCTTCCGTGTGCAGACGATCCTGATAGAGTCAAGTGCTCAGAAATGGTGCCGTTAACACTACTGAAGTGTAAGAACAGCCTAGAAATCAACTGCTGGAAAGAATTGGACCAAGTGAAATGTCTCGAAATATTACCTAAGAAATTGAGATGCGGGCATGTCCAAGAAAGTCACTGCTATCAGGATATTGATGATATTATATGTCAAAAAAAGAGCATACGAGAGCTTGAGTGCTGAAATGCCACCTCGACCTCAGTACTGTAAAATGTGATAAAATATGTCCCAAATATTTGGAATGTGGACATGTAATAGAAGTGGAATGTTACGAGAGACCTACCAAAGCTGATTGCACGAAGCCCTGCCCACTGAAGCTGGAATGTGGTCACACTCTAACTGTTCCTTGTAATCAGACTTTGAAGAAACAAAAGTGCATGCAGCAGTGTGGAAAGAAGTTGCCATGTGGCCACACATGTAAAGAGCCATGGATGTATGAAGGAGTGTATATGCAGAGAGATTATCCTGCGTTATCTTCCCTGTGGTCACACTGCTCAAGTTCAGTGTCATATCAGTATAGACAACTTTAAATGTAAAGAACCATGCAAAACTATTCTAAGCTGTGGGCACAAGTGCAAGTCACTTTGCTATGAACAATGTGTGACTCAGTGTAAGGAAAAGGTTTCACTGTTTTGTGATCAAGGGCATAAAAGGGTTGCCGAATGTTTTAAGCAGAACAACAGCCTCTGTACTGAGAAGTGCACCAGATCGCTGCCATGCAAGCATCCTTGTAAGAAACGCTGCCATGAGCAATGTACGACAGTGTGTAAATACTTAGTAGAAAAGAAATACCCTTGTGGGCATACTCACAGAATTCAATGCTCCTCTCCACCAGAAGAGTATCCGTGTGATTATATTTGCCAGTATCCATTGTCTTGTGGTCACCCATGCAACGGGAAATGCTCAGACTGCTTCAAAACGAGGATACACAAACCATGCACTTCTTCCGTTCGCCTGCCGCATTTTTGCGGTGACAAAACTAGGCTTTCATGTTTGGGATTTAAAAGCAAGCACACTACGTCCCTTACCGGTGGTGACTACCCTGGTCAGATAATTGTATGCCAGCACAAAGATATTCCCTGGAAGTGTTCGAACCCACTTGAAAAATGTCGGAGTATTTGTGATTGGTCCTGCCCAGATCAGTGCCCAAGGCCCAAGAAATGCACCAGGCTGTGCTCAGAGCTGTGTGACCGACCTTGTTGCGATGAGCCATGCTCTAAGATGATGAAGTGTGGGAAGCATCAGTGCATTGGCCTCTGTGGTGAACCTTGCATTTCTGTATGTCCACTCTGTAATTCTAGAGTGTTCAAAAATCACCTCAAAAAGGCTGAAGAGTATTCTGATGAGCAGCGGTACGTCGAGCTTCAATGTGGCCATATTTTCACAGTAGCGTACATGGACCGTCACGTATCTCGTAAAAATGATCACGAAGTTAGTCTGCTGCAATGTCCTGAATGTTTCAAGCCACTGTCGTGCAGCTATCGCTATGGTAATGCAATGAAAGAGTCCTTACAAGATGTAAGAGAGGTCAAAAGATTAATCAATAGAAAAAGCAAAGAAAATAAAGATAGCTTGATCAAACTATATTATTATACAAGTGAGGAGCTTAAAATTTCTCACATTCAAATGCCATGTTCAGCACAGCTATCTGAAATTATTTCAATTGCCATGAAGAAAGTTATGAATGAGGAAAAGCTAAAGGAAGAAGAAGAGTTTTTGTTTTTTATTATAATTAAAATCTATCACCTTGTGAGAAGACGTGAGGTTCCTGAAATCGCAGTCTCCATTTTGAACAACTTGCAGGAATGGCTACTTTGTCACTTAAATAACCTCAAAGTATCTATTCAAGTAGTGTACGATCTCCTCAGTGAATATTATAGACTCTCCTTGGCAATGGTGAAAACAACCGGCAATGACTCTGGGGCTGTCAGTAGGCATATAGACTCGTTCAATAGTTCACGAATTTCAACTGAGCTTTTTACTAGGCTTGATTCCAGTCATGCAGGAGATTTTCTGAGTGAATTGGACAAATTTCTTCCCAGGATTAGGACTGGAATCTGGATGAAGTGCAGTTTCAATCATTACTATTGCATTCCTGTCACACAGCCGGATTTCAGAATACTGAGAGTTCGTTGCTGTGAATGCATTGGTAAGTTAGTGTAGGTAAAGGATATTACATAATTTTTTAGATTAGATATACATTATTACTAAAATTGCTACACAAATCAAAGCTGAGCATGCTCCTTGTCCAACCTCAGAACATAGAAGATGAATTACAGTGATAGCAATGAATATCATTAATGCATAGAATTGACACCTTTTATTCATTCTATGATGTTTAGCAATACATTATTGTAATAACCAATTACTAAGTTCCAGAGTTGTCACCAAAAATCACAATAAATTTAATTATTTTTTCCTTTGTGATGTACGTATGACCTTCTGTAGGTTCTTATTCGGCCAGCATTCGTATTGAAGTTTCAAAAGAAGTCCAACAAAAAATACAAAGAAGTGTGGACATTTCAAAGGCACGAGATAAAGGTGAGCAGAGCAATATTTATTTTGTTTTACTTCTGAGTTTTAGTTATTAATTGTTTTGTTGTTCCTTCTTGGCATTCTCATGACCTCTGACTAGAGCTTGGTAAATCCTATTACTGAGCATTGGTCATTGATTAGGAGCTCTACTCTGATTTTACTTGCACAGAAAACTGAAAACTTAACACTATCTATAGTGGGTGCTAATTAGAATTTATAGAATAATGAGTAGTTACGATCTCAAGTACAAGTGCAAATGCAATATGTGATAACAGATCAAGTTAGACTTCCATACTCCAGAGAGCAATAGAGAAAGTATGTTGTTATAATTAACACTTAGAAGATCTGAATGCTGTTAAACTGTAGAAGAAGAGCTATTATATTTCACTTTATTAGCATTAAAACTTCTTCCACAAACAGAATATATAAAAATAATTTTTGTTTGGTTTCTTTTCACATTAGCAATCGAGGAGGAAATAGCAAGAGAACAGGAGGAAGCAGCCAAAGGAGGTATGTTGTATTTTCAGCTGAATAAACAGTATATTGAATAAAATTAATTGCATGATACTATATTATTTAGGTTCAAGAAAGAGAAAGTCAAAATCAAGGAAAAACAAGAAAAGAAACTAATAGCTATCTTTGGTCTTTCATTTATTTTTTTCAAAAGAGTGAACTTTTTTTTAAATAAAATGCAATATATGTTGCACAATAAATATTCTTATTAATTCGATTCCATATTATTTATTAGGCTTTTGTTTTTTCTGTTTTATTTATTTTTGTTTAGTACAAATAATGTAATTAGCTCATTGTTTGCTGTTGTTTATAGCTACAGTATCATGAACCTTACAGCACTTCTTTTGCTTTGTTTGTGCATTTAAAAAACTGCTAAAAACTTCAAGTTACACTAATATTATAATTGGGCACTAAACTGGATTATGACTGGGTGACGATACCTTGTCCTGGTTGTAAGTTCGGGTGCATGCTGGAAACATGTTTCCAATGAAGTGACAAATTTATTCGATATGACATGAAAATGTGGCTACATAAAAATGAATGATCATTGGTTTTAGGGGGAGGGGTTCTAATGAAATCATGTACATTAAGTTATGACAGCAGCAGATGGTCACTTCTCCTTGGAGGAAGGGTTAGTTGAGATAAGAGGGCTTGGACTAAGGATTTGGAAGTCTCTGCGGGTAGTCAGGTAGGTTTTGAGGTAGTCTCTTGTCTGGCTTGGGTCTAATGACTACCTAAATGACATGGAATGAAGTCTACTCAGGGACAACTGAAGGACTGATATAATGACTTTGTTTACATCAAGTCAGAACACCTCAAAGCAAAAGCCCGTAATATTTTTGGAAAAAACAACCAGTAACTGCCAAACTCAGCATAAATTTAGCCCTCATTTTAGACCCTTTTAATGCCCTTACATTCCCACTCTTTATGACAAAAGAAAGAACGAAATAGCTATTGACAACGTCAGCAACCTAGACTGCACTTTCTGATAGTGTCATACATGCCACTCATAAGTATCACAAGACAACTTGAGGGACTTTGTGGAAAAAAATGGTGTCAGCTCTTTTTATAAGTAATTACAGTAAAACCTCCGAACGACAACCGGTCTTGGGGACAGATTGTTTGACCTTTGTTGAGAGAGTTGCCTCTCTTCGGGGGTTCTTAGAGTATTATGCCAAGCAACAATGATAATCCATAATTATAATAGAAATAGACCAATGAATGGTTTATTGACGTGAAAAATAGTCAAATAATGATCTCTGTGTTAGTGATTTACTTTGCATAGCTGCTACGGAGTCAAGTATTGACCCAACTTCAAAAGACACCGCCAATTGACCTTTTCTTTCCAGAAAATGCTGCACTTCTTCCAGTGAAGCAATGGCTTCTTTGAATAGTGTTTGCAGGCAAAAAAAAATGGTTATGTTCTTAAACATGGTCTCTAGGTGAGGAGGATGACAACCAGCGTTATCCATTAAAAGTAATATGCGTTGATTAGTATGGGCTAAGCAACTGTTCAATTTTGTAAGAATTGCCTCCATCAATTCACTTGTCATCCAAGAGGTTTTTTTGGCAATAATAAGCCACGGGTAGGACAGTCTTGTTAAATCGTTTTAAACATCTTGGATTTTCGCTGTGCCAGATAACAACTGGCTTTTCTTTTTCTCCATTAGCTGTAACAAAAAATGCCACTGTTTTCCTTTGTTTACTCTTCTTCCCACCTCTGCATGCCTTTCCTTTCTGTTAAAATATGTCCCATCAATATTCCAGATATCCTCCTTACTATAGCCACGAAGTATTTCAGGTAACCTCTCCTTCCATGATTGAACAGTTTCCCCACGCACATCTCCAGACTCACCACAAATTCTGACTTTCTTGATGTTATACCTGTTCTTCCACTTTGTGGGCCATCCATTTGAGCCTTTAAACTCTGGTATTCCAAGAACATCGGCTATTTGCTTCGCTTTCTCAATAAGTTGAGGTCCAGCAGGATAGATATTCTTAGAACAAGCTGCCATATATACCATTTATATAAAGCTTCATTAACATCTTTAAACACTGAAACTCTAGACATTTTTTTTAATATTTTTGGATTGATTAGATTGGTAAAGAGACATCACAGAATCTTTATTCTTCAAAATCTGGGCAATCTGGGTCCTTCCACAATTAAACATGCTGGCTAAAGTCCTATGATTGAGCATGCGATCCCTTCCCACAGCTTTAATCACGTACCTCCACTTTCTTCTCAAGCTTTAAATAATTTCGCTTTTTAACAGAACTAGAAGAAGCCATATTGCAGATGAGCCACCAATGCAAATGTGTGTGGTTGACCTTTGAACTGTGCAGTTCAACAGCCATGGCTGCGGCTAGTCTGGCGCAGCCAAACAGCCAAGATGCATGATTGTCCCCAGACCCTTTCTCCGCGTAGCGGTTAGATGAAGGGTCTGGCTGCGCCAGACTAGGCTGTGACAAGTCAGGTAGTGACGCCAACAACGCTGGAAATACTTGAAATCAAATTCATTTATTCGGGGGTATCATGCTTTATGGGAACCAACTACAGGTGAGATTTTGATCGCCAAACCTGAACCTTCCAATGTCAGAGACAAGAGTGCTGTAGCAGTCTTCAAAGACGGATCAATTATTGGACATGTCCCCATTAACAGGACATGTCCCCATTAACATGGCTCCAATTCTGTACCAGTTTTTAAGAAGAGAAGTCAACAAGGCTTTTGTTTAGGGTGAAAAAGTGAACAGAGGCGGCGGCTATGAACTGGAAATACTCTGTGTTTATCGTTTATACGGTCCGCCACGGTATATACAAAGATTGAAAGATACTCTTGAACCACTGATCGCTGCTGGACATTTGTAACTAGCTATTAAGAACAATTATTATATGTAGCTATAATTTTACTATTTTGACCGCTCTAGGATAATTATCCCTGGCCGTTGTTAAGAATTCGGGGGTGGCCGTTCAAAGGTGAGGGAGGCTTAATTACATGGTGGTTCATGAATAATAGGTAAATCTTAATACGGTACAGTGATGCATACAGAGGGAGGGGGCACCGTGGGATTCTACCCCCCCCTTAAGCACAGTTCAAAGTTTTGCCCCCCTCAGCACATTTCTTTCTCTCCAATAATAATGATAACTAGGGTGTGTGCTCAAAAAGCACAAATTGCGAGCGAGATTGCAAACTGAATTGACGGGACTTTGGTAAACGTATTAGACATTGAGGAGAAACACTTTAACTACCTACTTTACATAATTAGAGGTGCGGGCGTAAAAAGGGGTCCTACGTACCTACCTACGTAACATAAAAAATAATAATAATTAAATAATATCAAAATCTCAATGAGAAGGTGTGGTCAAGAAGTTCTCTAGGTTCACACTTGCTACTATTGGATTTATAGAGTTTGGATAATTGATTCATTCAGATAACCGAAGTTAGGATTGCTACCGAACTGAGAACTGAGCTGTAAATAAAGATACTATGGGTGCCAATTCCAATTCCTATAAATATCAACTAAAAGCTAGATTGAGAAGTTTTATTGTTTAGGTTATAAGTTATACGACAAAGCAAACCATATTTCAAGGTACTAGTAATCACCTATCTGTATTTCACAGTGTATCATGATGGTTGCATACTTTATGTGCCAGATAGAGCAAGATTCCCTTCCCAGTTGTGCAGGGACTCCTGCCCAACCCCCCCACCCACCTCACCCAGAAAAAAAAATGTTTTCTTGAATATAGCAAGCTGGGGGAAATCCCTTGTATTTATTAGAAGCCTCTGTGGTCACTCAACACTTAGCTCTAATGAGGAGTACATAGGACCACCACATAGTCAGTTTGGACAAGGTGAAGGCGCTAGAAGTGCATTGACTGACTTGTCAAGCTCTAACTCGGTAGCATATAAACATACCATTAGAAAGCCCTAAAAGCCCTATATTTTGGTATATAAACTTTTGAAAATTTTTAGCTACATAACATTCTAACATAGTTTCTTTAATTTTGGATAATGGTAATGCACATCCAGTATGGACGATAGTGAGTTTTAACAGGACTTGTACCGTATTTTAGTGTTAAAGCTGGGTCACAATATTTTTTTGGTGCAACACTAATGTAACATGACGTGTCCTGACTGGAAGTCATTCTTTTTCCATAGTTGCTACATGATACAAAATTTAGTACATCAGCATCGTGTAATGTTTGATACCATTGAAAATTACAAAAGTGAATTTTAGGCAAAGCTATTTATGTGAATTTTGTAGAGATGGTCGAGAGCACACAGGGATACTGTCCACCATGCAGCAGTAGAAACTAACAATGGGACAGAAGCCCTCAACCGACTCTTCAAATACAAGTATCTCCCAAAACAGAAACATATGACATTGTCTCATATCATTAGCAGCATCACTACTCAATTTCTGCCAGCACTCCACTACAAGTATGTGTTCAAAAATTTCAAACAATCAGACTTGTATCGCTCGTATAACCCATCAGCCTGACTATTTACAAGGAAGGCCTAAGGAACAATTCTGCATTGTTTGCATAGATAGGGAGCCAACAACAAGTTTGTGAGGGAAGATATTGTGCATGTTCACATGGAAAATTTTGAAGTCAAAGGGAAAAAGGGATCGTATACGGTAAACTTTGGAGATCAGTCCCAGGATCCTCACTGTACATGTTGAGACTGGCTAACCTTTCATCTCCCATGTAAGCACTTTTTTGCTATATTCCATCATTTTCCTGATTGAAATTGGGAAAAACTACTAAAACATTATCTCACGTCTCCGTACTTAAGTGCAGATAGTGAAGCTATTGCAGAGTATATCAGTGGAACCCAAAAAAGTTCTCAGAGCACAGCATTAACCTGGAAGACACATTGCAGGATCATCCAGAGAGCAACTATTCTGAAATTCCTAGGAAGGTTCGTTACAACTCATTTATGTTATCAGATTACTTTGAGGATGGTGGCAAGGTGTCATAAGTATAAGATAGACTATATAGCTCAGTGTGAGTTATGCGCTCATTTAACTCACGAGTTTTTTCGGTTATCCCCGAGGAGAGATAACCGGAAATGTATGAGTTTACTGAGCGCATCACCCACACTTCGATATTGTCTAGCTGACTTATACCATGCGCATCGTACATAGCAACATTCTTATATGTCCCGCAGTACAAAAGTGTGGGTTATGTCCCCATTTAATCCACAATTTTTGACCAAACACGGCAATTACAAGTGATGTACCATGGTATAATGCATTATACATTACATCTCTATTATATTGTAGTAGTAATAAAATCAAGTGGCATAAAATCCACTAGTCTATAGTTGGCTATTGAGCTAGAGTAGAGAATCATGGCTGTGACCCCCCTTCCCACCCCCCACCCTCTATCATGTTACTATGAGCGATTCTACTAAGTATTTAATTCTACTAAAATATGTTTTTAGCGAAAACGTCACTCTGCTGAAAAAATTGCACTGAAGGCCAGATTTATTTTGAAAACAATTGCTTCTCTAACATACACTGTACAGATGAGCACACAGCTTCCCTGCCAGATCTAGTAACTAAATAGGAGGAGATAGTGGCCAATTTCAAAGATTAACTTCCGCAAGAGGATGGAATACTTTTGAGGCCACTCCTACGCAAAAAGGCAAAACTATCCTTACAGAAAAAAGGTCACTAAATACCAGTGCAATACCTCTGCCACCAAAACGGGGCAGAAAAAAGCAATCCCACATGTACTGCAACAGAGTTGGACAAAGGGCACAGCGTCTCCGTAAGGTATGGATTGTAGAGGTGCATGCACAAGTACTGTTATATGTCAATGTTATTTTTTTGTTCACTAGAAAGCTCAAAGAACAGTGAGAGAGTATAATAATCAGAGCAGCAACTTGGTTCCAGGTATGTATATACAGTAAAACGTCTCTTATTCGGACGTCTAAGATACAGGCAATTCTATTATCCGGGCAGGTAAATCAAAGAAAATTTTAATTAAAACAGTGGGAGGATGCAAATAATTTGTAGTTTTCGAGTTACTCCAATTAAAAATGTATTGCTTCTGAGATACGGGCAATTCCTAGTTACGGGCACCCCTCTGTCCCAAGCCGCCAGGATAAGGGACGTTTTACTGTACTGAGTGAATTGATTGCTGCATGTCTGGCCAAATACAAAGTGTGGGGATGAACAAAAGCAAATTGATTTGACTACACTGTACAACAAAAATAACAACCCATGCATACATTATTAGGTAGGAAGAGAAACATTAAGTACGTTAGGCAGGATTTGATACAGGAATTGTGCTGGGGATGGGGGGGGGGGGGGGGCGGGGGGGGGGGGGGGGGGGGGGGGGGGGGAGGTGGAAATTGGTATTGGACAGGACTTGATGTTTACCAGGACTTGATGTTTACCAGGACTTGATCTTTTCTTGTATATCACACACTAATAAAGAAAGGGTTACTTGATTAGCACAAATTATGAGTCTAGGTTAAAATTTTTGTGGTTCTAATGTAAACTCATTAAATTTCAAAAGCAATTTTCCCTCAAAGCTCATGAACATATTGCTTGCTACTGCAGTTGAAAGGTAATTTGGTCATATGAAGCTGGGTCACTTCTGATATAAATGCTTACCACAACTCATGAAGATAGAATTGAGGGTCCTAAACTGAACAACAGAACAGAAAAAAATCAATTGTTGTTGGATGTTATAAGTACTGCCTAGAAGGAGAAGTCGTCTTGATTGAGGAAGGAAGGTGGGAAGGGAGAATATTTCACTTAGGGGGAAAATCCCAGTGCCCCCCCCCCCCCTTAAAAATGTCAAAAGGAAAATTGCATTCTAATTTATGTCATGCAAATCAAGAGCTTTGCATACTATTTCCTGAACAGAAAGCAGTTTTTCTGTCTGAATAATTTGTTAATGATAGCTAAGAGTTTTAGTTCACAACCAGCGCTGAGGGTTCGTACCACTGGTGCTCTTGTTAACCCTCAGCGTGCATGCACGTGAGGGTTATACTATAGTAGTCATCCGTTCTGTCATTCATGTGTTAGATTTGCAATCCACAGAAAAGTGTAATTTTATGTACTGACATATGGAATTTTTTTCCAGACAATATTACTAGTGAAGTAACATTACTTCAGATGGAGCTCCAACCGTCAGAAGGAGAGGCTGTATGACTTGCTCTGCATGCACAAGGGAAGACTGTGGTTCATGTGTTAATTGCAAGGACAAGACTAAATTTGGAGGCAAAGGAAGAAAAAAACAACGATGTATTTATCGAGTATGTGTTCTAATGGAAGCATTAAAAGATCACGTACAGGTGAGACCTTGTAATTATGGCCTAAAGTGATAGCCTAAAGCATGCACTTTTTACAGTGTGCATGTGTGTTGTGTGTTTACTAGGTGGTATGAATACAAAGCCACACACAACTACCATGGAACCAACACAAACTCTGAATATTACACCAGAATTATATAGCACAATCACTAGCCTGCTTTTCAAGAAACCAAAATCTTTTGTAAATCGAAAAATGTAGGTTTTGTGACATCACAACTGTATGAAGGTCACATCAAAGAACTCAAAAGCTGTGGTCGAATGATTAATGTCACCACATCTGATGGCAATTGTCTCTATCGTTCTATGTGCAAAGGCCTGATTGGAACAGAACATAAACACTATACAATCAAATGTGTCCTGTTCAGCTTCATGAGTATGAATTCAGAGATTTTCTTGCCCTATAACGAGAAACATGGCACAACCACCGTAATGGACTATTGTACAGCAATGTCTAATGATGGAGTCTGGGGAACTGATATCGAAATATTAGCTCTCGCAACTATTTTACAAGCACCAATATATACACTTTCACGTGAAAATTCAAACCTCTACCGATGGCTACGTTACCTCCCTCTGTCACCTCCAGGTAGCCTTCAATGTGTGACTATGATAAAACACTTAAGAAACTACTTTACATGGACAAGCCAAAGGACTTTCTTTTAGAACTATTTCATTATGAAGGCCTCCACTATGATCTCATCATATCTTCAAGTCAAAACCCCTTACCATTACCAACACTGTCAAATTTTTCTTGCCATATAACCATATCCTAACCAGTATGCTGTCTTCCATTTGTCAAGCTATATAGCTATAGTGTCTACCATATCCTAACCAGTATGCTGTCTTCCATTTGTCAAGCTATATAGCTATAGTGTCTAAAACTTTTATGAATCAACACTCAATCTCACCTCGTACTAGAACGACAGAGAGGGTAGACAAGTGGTTCAGAGAATGTGTACACAAGCGGAAGTTTAACTTGCCTTGCGCCATCAGCTTGCGCTTGTGGATAGCCATGGTTACGCCACCAGGTAATGTCATAAAACTATCACGTGACTTAGGGGCATGAAACGACGTGAAAGTAGTCAGACCCATAAATAAGATCAGCAGCGGTGGAAAACTTTGCTGGATTGTTTGTGGTCTAATGGTTCTAGCTAGGAATACAATTATAATCATACGACTATCAGCGGCACCCGTGCACTAGTTTAGGGGAATCTATTCGTTATTCATTGCCGTGAATAATAGCTGGTAGCACGCCTATAATTTGTGTGAATAACAGTACGCTTGTTCTGAGAATTCCAAGCAATCGTAGCTAGCTATATAAGTTTGCTTGGAAGCTTGCTACAACATATCCCTGGTGGTGTAAGGGCTAGCTACTGCTCTGCAATCGTCAAGCGACCTCATCTGGTAATAGTAAATAATTAAGTATTTTGTTAAAGTAATAGATTACCTATCTTTGATAAAGTAATAGAGATTACCTATTTTTGATTGCAGCTGGTCAATTTTTGTTGGATCTACAATTACTTGGCATTTTGAGTCTGAGAAGACATTAGGTGAGTTTGATAGATGCATATTGGTAATCATTAGGGGAGTAAGTGAAATACATTATGGGAGTAGGAGAGTGATTTGGCAAGTGAGCCATACAGTAGCTACTTCATGTGATTTGATACATTAACATTATGATACTAATCCAAGTAGCATACATTTTCTACCTCTTGAATAGCAAAGCAATGAATATTCTTACAAGAATTAACAAAGTATCCAACAGTTATATGATGTTGGCAACCAGTGATATTATAGCTTATGTGGCACATTCACCTTCACTGCATAGCGTAAAAAAAAGGTGATCTTAAGCACCACTGCCATATTTTGATTGTGTAAGCAGAAAATAAACAAAGCTTAGAAATCTAGTCAAACCTTCATTCTCAAAGCAGTATAGGACCAAACATGGGTGCCAATCTATAGGACTAAGTAAGACATAATTCAGGAGACTTTTTATTTTATTTTAATGTTCAACAGTGTGGTAGCTTGAAGAAATAGTTGACTCCATATATTTACCTTTTTTCAATTTGATGTGCTCAATGTTGTACTTTGTGCTGTGATAAGCTAGCTCAGTTAAAGGAATTTATTTAGAAGTTGTTTTCGTTATGAAATATGGGTCGCCTGCATAAGATCATTTTTGACAATAACTACGTACTTATTCCAATTCAAGCATATGTTAGTTTTTAAAGGGAGGAAATTATGAGTTTACGAATCAACGAATCAATGATTATCTTGCACAGTTTTCAGTGAAGCATTTCTGGCATGTCAATTTGCAAACACACATGGCGGACAAATATAGTTAGGGTAGAGAGACACTAGTTTATTAATGCTTGTGGGATCAGCAATATGTATGTGCACACTTGAGTAGCATTGTGTGTGTGTGTGTATGTGCATGTGTGTGCGTATGTGTGTGTGTGTGTGTGTGTTTGTCCAAGTGCTCACTGATTGTGCTACCTATTGCAAGGGTGTCACTGGCTCGCCAGGTGATTGACAAACTTTTGATTGTTGGTAGCTTTATTTTCTTTATACATTTTTGATTGAAAGAAAGCCATTAGTTGCGATGTGCCGAACAATATGTGACAGTCTACGGGAAAAGGGGGCACTTCACGCAAAAATTGAAATTGAGATATAGGCTCCAGAAGTAAGTCATAGGAAAAATTCTTTCTCCTATTTTTGTTTTTTGCAGAATTAGTCTTAGTGACCTTTACTCTAAGTCTACGCCAAATTTCAAATGCCGAAGCAACTTAAAAGACCCCAAGCGTGCCATGGAAAGACAAGCTACTTTTTATTCTCTCTCGTTCTCGAAGTACAATAAACGGGGAATGGGCGGAGTTTCGAACAAGCAGCTAAAAAAACGGCATAGCTTTGAGAATAGTGCATGCAATCTACAGCTTACCTCTGGTTGAAAGTTTACCACTACATGGAGTAGAGTAGCCAAGCAGTGTTTCATCCAGACATTCTTGCAAGGGGGGGCAAAATAGAGTTTTGAAAATGTAAGGGGGGGCAGGCGGCACTGGTCACCATGGGAGTGAAATAGAATTATTGGAAGGCCTATGTCCTACATTAAAAAAACATAATCTTATCTAATGAGGTCTGCATATGTCAGATCCTGACAAGTTAATTCAGCTACTCATTTTCACCTCCACCGTCTAGCAATTTTCAGTCAACTGTGACATTCACTATTTAGATGCTTTTCACACACTATTCAACTCTGACTCTCACCTCCCCTTAGGTTTATCACACGTTGATTCACACTTACGGTTGCTGGCTGGCTATAAAAAGGCCAGCCCTCAGCTCACCGTAGCAGTTGTTGAGTTTTGATCTATACAGATTCTACAACTTCCAGAACCAGAACTCTAAGCACTCGTAGTCCCTGACAGCTTAAGATAGTCTCAAATGGATATTCGCTCTTTCTTCTGTGGTGCAAGCTCTTCAAAGTCACCTGGCCACTCAAGTAGCAGTGACACAGAAGATAAAATTGACAGCAATCAATCTGATACTGAGTTTTTGGAGCCAAGTCCTGCCAAGAAAAGATTAATTGTCCATGAGAAGCATGCAAAGGAAAGATTAACTACACATGAGAAAAGCAAGAAAATCACTGCAAGCAGTCGAAAATACAACAAAAAATGGGAAGAGAGCTTCAATTGGCTGATGTTTGATAAAAATTTCCAAGGAGCTTTTTGTAAGGTTTGCAGGAAGAGAGGAATTTCTCTTCAAAGAACAGGAGGAACATGGATCTCAAAACCTTTCACGAACTGGAAGAAGGCAATAGAGAAGATGAAAATTCATGCAAAGAGTGATATTCACCTCCTATCATGTGAAGCAGAGATGGCTGCAGCTACAGCACTACAAGAAGGGTCAGTCATTCAGCAACTCCAACAAATTAATGATGAGGAAAAGTTGAAGAACAGAATGGCCATTAAAGCTCTAATTCGTTGCACCCATTTTCTAGCTCGTCGCCACATTCCCCACACAACAAATTTTGATAAACTTATTGATCTAATCGTAAGTTGTGGTGCAGAAGATTTAAAGGGGTTCCTTGAAAGAGCTAGATTAAATGCAACCTACACATCTAAAGTTGCTGTTGTTGAATTTGTTGAGGCAGTTGGCTTATGGGCTGAAGAATGTTTACTGAAACGGCTTCGCCAAGCTTCCCATTTCAGCATAATGGCAGATGAGTGCACTGATGTGACGACCACAGAAGAGCTTTCAATTTTCTTCCGCTGGGTGAACATGGACGGTCAACCTGTTGAGCACTGCTTGGATATAGTTCCATTGAAAGCTACTGATGCAAAGACTATTTATTCTGCCCTTGTTGAATTCATGAAAGATAAAAACATACAGATTAGCAAGCTGGTGGGTATGGGATTCGATGGAGCAGCTACTTTCTCTGGGAAACACAATGGTGTGCAGAGTCTCCTGAAGAAAATTTCACCTCATGCACTTTCGTACACTGCCATTGCCATTAGCTACAGCTAGCATGCGTTCAAGCAGCTAATGCTACCAGTGGGATAAAACATGTGTACATCACACTCACCACCCTCTGGAAATTTTTCCACTATTCTCCTAAGCGAGCTGAGAGTCTCAAAGCAGTACAGCAAGTGCTTGACTTACCTGAGCTGAAAGTTGTGAAACCATCAGATACTCGCTGGCTGTCCCATGAACGCTGTGTGAAGGCAGTCAAAGCTAGCTACAGTGCAATTGTGACTGCTCTAAACAATATCTATGAGCAGACACATGCACCTGAAGCTCTAGGTATCAGTAAAGCCTTATGTAGGCCCTCAACTTTAGTGGCCATATACCTCCTTGATTATGTTCTGCCACAAGTGGCGAAGTTGAGCAGAGCTCTCCAGACTGAGAGAATAGACTGACAGCTATCACCCCTCTTGTTGATGCCACTCTCAATACACTTGATGATGCCATGTTACCTGCTGCTAACTGGGTATTAGAACTGATGGATGCAAAGAATGAGATCGAAGAAGTCACTGACATCACGTTAACCACGGAAAGCATTGCTACATTCCAAGGACAAGTGGCTGAACCGTTTATCAGGATGCTGAAGGCAAACATATCCAGCAGATTTATTTCACAAGATATTGTCTCCTCATTTGGCATCTTTGATCCGAAGAAAGTGCCAGCTGCTGACTCTTCTGACTTCCATACATATGGTGAGGACTTAATAGTACTATTAGCTCACTATGGTGCAGAGCTGCCAGCTAAGACTGCTGGTGGAGATGAATACACCAAAGAAGCTCTTATTTCCCGCGAAACCCGAGAGGAGTGGAAAACATTTCGAAGCTACTTATCGAAGAAGCCGAAAGGTAACCTGCACTTGCAGTTGAAAGAGCTCACCACAAGTGATATGCTTAGTGAAAATTTTCCAAACATTAGCACCCTGGCAAACATATGTCTATCTATCCCTGTCAGCACTGCTTCAGTGGAAAGGAGCTTCTCCAAAATGAAACTAATTAAAACACGAATTCGAAATCGAATTGGGCAATCACAATTATCCTATTTGATGAAAATAGCCATGGAGACACCCGAGACGCTCTCATCTACACAATTAAATGACATTATTACAGTATGGAACAAAAACCTAGACGAATTGCTGTGTGAATATTGTTTATTATTAATTTGGTTTACATTTTTCTCTTAATAAATATCGGTTCTTTCAAAAGGGTGGGGGGCACTTAGAATCCAAGGGGGGGCATTTAGAACCCAAGGGGGGGCAAATGCCCCCTTTCGCCCCCCCCTAAATGAAACCCTGCCAAGGATTCCGACAAGACAGGCTGTGAGATGCTCTGAAAGCTAAAAAGAACTGTACGCAAACTTGGTTAGTTGCTGTTAAAAAGCGGCTGTACGATTTAATTGCGTATGCGGAGTACGCCGTTAAGTATACGGAAACATTAATTATACCGGAAGTGGAAATTCAATTCATGTTTTCTCGATTTCTAGTTCAATTGCTTTGCTGAATACAGCCCAGTTCAACTGCCAGTTTCTCTGCGCGTCGAAGGTTTTACCCTCCAGTATTTAGAACTAAGTTGAGATAAATTGTAGCTTTTTATTAGCAAAAAAAACTCATTTTTTTTGGTTTAAGTGAAGTGCCCCCTTTTCCCATAGACTGTCACATATATGTATGGAGTAAATCTCCTTTTTGTATTTTATTTTATTTTCTAACATTAGTAATCTTACAATTCTGGTTTTCAATATTCTAAACTAGAAGACACTTATGGTTGCTTAACATTGGCCTCTGGCATTCTGTAACATGAAGGTTTAAATTTCAAATAATGATTTGGTCAATCTTCCAAAGTGGGATGATAATAATGAATCATGGTAGGAATGAAGCACCAAAGGTGCGAACCCTCAGCGCTATTAAGCACTACCTAACTATTACAATATAATCTCCTTCCAAAAGAAAAAGCAATCTGTTAGCTATTTTAATGAGGCATCAAAATATAGTTCGACCAATGAAAATGGTACATGGAAACGCTGTCTTGATAAGAAAAGAAGCTAAACTAGCCAGAAACACACACCGATACACATTTTCAACGCGAAATTTCACTTCTTTCAACTCCGTTAACTTCCCTGAGCATAAATCAAACTACACCGCTGGCTGCAAAAAATTATTTGCTCACGTGGTTATGACGTGATGCTAGGGGGTGTTACCCATAAAAGCTGGTACCTACCGCGGAGCTGAAAGCTTCGCGTTTTCTCAATGATTAGCCCAAAATTCAAAAAAGCAACACAATAAAAGGTCTTAAATCTTCGTCCTGAGCAAGTTCATACCTAAATCAACTGTTTGTATTACAGACCAACAGACAGACAGACAGACAAACAGACAGACAAACAGATAGTACGACTACTATAACCCTCTTGCGCATGTGCGCTGTGGGTTAATTATGGTAGGTAGGAGGTCACTTCTGTATGATAGATACAATTTTCATCAACCCAAACCAAAATGTTGGCAGCTACAGATAAATTGTGACAGTGACAGTTGCATAGGCTTCAAATTTTCAGCATCATTTTGAAAGGATAAAAAATCTATTCCTAGACATGGTTGCAAAACTCCCCTAAATATCTGAAAAAAACAACAACACCAGTTCCGGTTGCCACGACACAACCAGAATGTATAAGAAAAAATAAACCAAAACTAGTTATCATACCCCAAATAGACAAGTCACGTTTCCTCACTTCATGTGACTCAGTGACTGTTATAGCAATGCACATTTTTATGCCCCTACACAGTTTCAAATTATGCACAGTA